>Ga0187891_1003390_pt1 | contig 11158 bp, 19 predicted proteins | sample June2016WEW_21_4_FD_132990 | JGI IMG/M metagenome (GOLD analysis project Ga0187891, IMG submission 132990) | Peatland microbial communities from SPRUCE experiment site at the Marcell Experimental Forest, Minnesota, USA - June2016WEW_21_40 | ecosystem: Environmental > Terrestrial > Soil >...
CCCTGGGAGCTTACCCTGGAGTGCGGGCACCGGGTTTTTCGCTCGCGGGGCGATACGCGCGATGGTCAGGGCGGGCGCTTCCGGTTCACCGTGTTTGGCCGGGTGCGCCTGGCGCCTCACAGGTTCCGCTGCCTGCTCTGCGGCCTGCGGCAAAAAGGTTAGCCAAGACGGGCTAACGGTGATAGCATCGATTTTACGCATGAAGGACTGATTTTCCGTGGCTCAGATTCCCCTGAAGGATTCCACCGACGAGCTGATCTTCGTTGAGAAGACCAGTACGCGCGAAGCCTCGGACTTGCCGCTACCAGAGATCGGCTCGTGGTACTGGGTGTCCGGTGACGGTGAAAAGCAACCCTGGCTCGGGTGCGTGATACACCACGGTTCAAACCATGCTTATCCGGTTCACACCCTCCACTGATTCGATAGGAGAACTATGACTCAACAATCGGCACCTCCTAAACCCAAATGCAAAGAACCCGTCGTATGGTCTTGGCAAGTCCAAGAAATAGCAGCAGCCAGTGCTAATAAAGCTATTGAGGCAATCATCTTGGATGAACACCCATCAATAAAATCCGCCTCTTGGGAAGTTCAATACCGTAATATCATCCAAGATGCTCTGCGTACCGATCCAATGGTGCAGCAAGAGGTTTACGAACGAACGGCGCACTTCATTGATCGCTCAAAAGCCGCCGCACGTGCGCGCGCCGAAGCCAAGTTGCTCACTTGGCTACGAATCTACGCCGATTATCCCTAGTAATGGGTGTCAACCGGATAGGCATGGTTCAAACGATGACGATGACCAGCGCCATCAGGCCGTCGAGGCGTTCTTCGCACGCCGATCGGACTTCGCCGTCGACCACGTCCACACCGCGAGGCGGGCCATTCGCGCGCTCGACTCGCGCCGGTACTTCCTCGTATGTCTCGACCACGACCTGGAGCGAAGTCACGAGAAGCTTGTCGGCGTGCCGTACGAGTCGGGGCAGGTGGTGGCCGACCATCTCGCGACCATGCCCGAGCGCCGGTTGCCCGCCTGGGTGCACATCCACTCGCACAACGAGCTGTGCCGCGAGAACATGGCCGCGACCCTTGTGAACGGTGCCCCCTCCGTCAAGGTAACCGTCGCGAAGTTCGCGCTCACGCGGGCCTACTGGGCGCGCGTGGCAATCCTGGCCAAGCAATGGAGTCAACACCCATGACCATCTTCGAGGGCTTCGAATACTACTTCCCCAAGCAAGGCAACCCCGTCGTCAAGACCGTAGTCTGCATCTACCCGACCGTCGAGCGTCGTTATGGGCAAGCGGTCGAGGTTTTGCAGGCCGAGATAACCGACGACTGGGGAGTGGGCGACGTCTGGAAGGTGAGCGAGCTTGAGGACTCGCTCGCCAAGGGTTTCTGCGTGCCTTACGAAAACGCCGTGCCGGCCAAGGCCCGGAAGAAGCTGCAACATCTTGCCGTGGGCGCGCTTGCAACACATCTCGATCCCAAGGACATGGTCGCGGTCGTGACCCATGGGCGGACGGTGTACGCGGGCGTTACCACCTGGAGGCGCGCCCTGGTCGGTCTGGTCGACGGCGACGGTAAGATCGTGCGCAAGCGCGCGGTTATCGACGACGCCACGGCCATGCTGCGCCAGGCAGGGATCATCGCTCAACCGTGAAAGGAAATCCATGTTCGACCTGAAGTCGGTGTTTTGGCTGGCGGCATTCCTTGTCATCCTGTTGTGCGTGGTGCGAGCTTCGTTTGGTCAGGACGCCACTGCTGAGCAGCGCATTAACAGCGTCCATAAATTCGCCGACGGTCTTTATCACCGCGCCACCTCCCTCGAGCGGGGTTAGAATTCGTCTTCGTCGCTCTCTTCGTCCGGCGTGTTGAGCTCCGCCAGCACGGACAGGAACTGGAAGGGCTCGCGCCCAGTGCCCTTGCAGCGAGCGCAAGCGTCCTGGGGCACATGTCCCGGCATGTCCGGGTCACAGCCTCGGCATTGCTTGCTGCTTTGGCCGACGATGGCCTTGAGCTCGTCTTCCGACGTCTCTCGGACTCGTATGGCGATGGCTGCACATGTCATAATCGTCCTCCTTTGATGGAGTACGATCCAAGTCTACTTGATGGAAGCGCTAAGGAACAGGTTTTTCGTTCGATGGAGCGTTTTGCTCAGTTGGCTCTTGGCTCGGTGTTTCTTCGCCATCGACTTGAGAGTTGTCGAAAGGTACTTCTAGCAACAATTCGTCAGCCAGGTTGTCACTATCGTCTTCGTGTGGCAATTCGCCGCCAAGCTCGAGGCCATCGTCGAAGACCTGGACAACAGAGGTCCGCAATGACTGGACGGTGTCGGAGAAATCGAGCAGGGCTTGGCCTCTCTTCATCCTTTCGAGGCAGGAGACCATTTGTGACGAGGTGGTTACGTTGTCGAAGAAGCTGAGAATGTCCTGAGCATCTTGCAACAAGTTGAAGAGGCGACCGACTTTCATGGCTGTTCCTTCATGGGCTCGTTGAGCAGGGAGGTTTGTTTGGGTGTCACGGAGAAGAGGCAGTTCGGGCACACGTACATGTACCCGATGGATAGCGTAGCATTGCCGTGAGCTTCGATGCGCACCACCGTCCAACCAGGCGCAATCTCATGGCCGTCTCGAGGAGCGACCATGGTCAGATTGCAGCCGGTGCAGACAGGTTGGGGCATTGTTAAGGCTCACCAGTTGATCGGGGCCGTGGGAGCGTTGTCACCGAGCAACACGTCGGGCACGGTCCATAGTGCCACCTGAGCGCGCTCGGGGTGCTCGGCACTCCCCGTGTCCATGAGCACGACGCAACGGCGGCAGGGACCAAGCTCCCCCGGCTTGACTTCGTCCTGGACGATGTAGGGGGAAATCCAGAGGCACCAGCGCCAGCCGACCATTGTTTGGATGAGCTTGACGAGGCGGGTCTCGCCGCGAACGGGTTGTCCACGAATGATGCCCGGTTCGGGAACGGAAGTGTCCGGGGTGATAGGGATGATGACCTCGCTCATGGGACCTCCGGAGTGGTGGGGGGTTCGGGATCGGGCGAACCTTGCGTATTGACCGGCGCGGGCTCGGCGGCAGGGGCAGCGGTGGGCTTGGGCACGTGGCGCGTGAGCAGGTTGGCCAGGTGTAAGGTGATGGTCTTGAGGTGGGGGAACAGACGGTTGAGGAGCTGGGGGTCGAGCTCCTTGAGCTTTTTCCCTGAGTATATCGCGGTGCCCAGTTGCTCCAGATCCTTGCGGTTCGAGAATTTCCAGTCGGGCAATTGCAGAGATTCCCAGATGGCATTCATGAGCCGGGCAATATCGGCAGGGCTCATGTCTGGAGCGGGATTTTCAGTGGTCATTGCATCTCTTTTCGTTAAAGGTTGTGATTTCGAAGAATCACTTCGATCTGGGTCATCAAAGGTTCATATCGACTTCCAAGGACTACAAGGGCTATTTGCCTGTTGTTGCTGTTCTTGAGCTTCTTGACGATGTTGGCTTTCTGCTCTGGAGACAGTTGGTCTTTGGTCTTTGCGATGACTTCGCCAAGAAAGTTGAAGCCCCCAAAGAAGCCAACATCGATGATGGGGTTCTGATTGGTGAAGTCTATGACCAGCTTGGAGATGTCCTCGTAGGCGGCCAGGTACGATTGACTGTCGACTTCAATGGCAGTGATGTTGAACTTGGCCATTAGGCGTTTTGCCTGACGAATGGCGGCTTCGCGTTCGTTGGGGTTGGGGGTACCATTCGCCTGGGCGACGATTTTACGAACCTTGACGATGGCTTCTTGACGGGTCATCGTCCTGCGTCTTCCCCTTCCCGTGTTATGCGCCTATTCATTTGGCGGCGCTCGTTTTGTCGAGCTTTTTTGACTATTTGTTCAATGTCGGGGAATTTCGACATCAAGTGAGAAGTAAGAAGCCAGCGGGCATGGCTAGTCATCGAGCGCTCGTTGGCTCGAGCTTCGTCGACTAGCTTCTTGTGTAGGGGAGCAGGGATCCGGATCTGGATGAGCACCTGCTTGGTCTTGGGCACGACCGGGATGCTGGCACACCTAGGTGTATGTGTCAACCGTCGAAAATGTATGTGAAAACTAGTGGTATTGGAGGGGCGGGATGCGTCCAATGGTCAGTATGTTGCGAAGATATCGGGTACGCAGCAGGACTTCGCCTCCGTCGGAATCGCTAGAGGGCGAGGTGTTGCCCTCTAGTGACTGAACGCCGCCCGTTGGATCTGGGCCATGGATGTCAGGCGTTCCGCAGCTTAGACCGATATGTTGGGGTGTTTTGCCGTCCCAGGTGTAGATGAGGATGTCGCCCGGTTGGATGGTCATTCGGTCGACGGTCAGGTGATTGGCTATTAGCCAGTTTTGAATTGTTGGTACATAGGCACAACCCTTTCCTGCCTTGACTCCCTTTCCTTCAAATCCCGAACAGAGTGTAATTCCACAACTGGTCACGAAGCAGTAACTGACAAAGATGGCACACCAGGGAACGCCGTTGTCTTCGAACCACTCTCCGAATTGGGTTTTGTTCGAGTTGGGAGGAGACTCTGTTGTACCCAGAAAAGTCATGCCTGAGAGGATTGCCCGAGCTCCTGGATTGGTGGGTAAATTGTGCAGAGCCGGGCCTGTGTGAGGGTCGTCGAGGGCCGCAGCAGGTTGACAAGGCGGTAGGAGGTGGCCGGTCTGGAAGGCTTGCAGGGCAGCGATGGTCTTGGGTCCTATGACACCATCGAGGGGTCCGGGATCTTGTCCCTGGAGCTCGAGCAGGAACTGCAAGGTCAGGGAGGGAGAGTTTTTTGACACGATGCTCATGGAGTGCTCCTATCGTCGATTCGGTTGGGGCGGTCGGGGAGAGTGGGAGAAGTGTTGGTCTGGTTGGGAAGATTTGTCCTGTTGTCGGGTGCTTCGGTTTCGAAAAGTTGGGGAGGTGTCTCTTCGGGCTGTTCGCTCTTTGGCGCTCGGTCTCCTATGACGCCCGGCACGTGCTTTCGTGCTCCCTGCATGTACTCGACTAAGGCCAGGCAGAGCTCCTTGGTGCTTGCTGGCATCTTGCTGATCTTGATTGCCATGTGCAGGCGCTGGGTGCGCTCGAGCCCGCGCACCGTCCAGAGCCTTCCGGAGCGGTCCGGCTTGCGCTGGAGTCGTTTGAGAGATTCAGATATGTCGAGCCGGCGTTGTCCCATCCACAAGCGGTAGTTCCGAATCGCCTCGGTGGTGGTCAGCGTGGCCAGCTTGGCTAGAATCTCGACGGGAACCTTCTTCCCAGCGCGCCATTCGTCGATGATGGCGACGGGTAACCGGTCCATGCACAGGAGTAGCTGGTTGATGGTCTCCGGTCGCTCGCCCACCTTGCGCGCGAAATCGGAAGGGGAGACCTTGAATTGGTCTCTCATGAGCTTGGCGGCCTCGGCTAGCTCGTAGGGAGTGAGCTTTTCGCGGGCGGTGTTCTCGATGAGGTTGATCCAGTACTCCTCTGCCTGGGGCGTGTCCGACGGCAACACGATGGCTGTGATGGTTTCCCAGCCGAGATTGCGCACGGCAGTCACACGTCTGAATCCTGCGCGCACGTAGTAGTAGCCTTCGAAAGGAGCCGCGACCACGATGATGGGGATCTTGAGTCCCTCGAGATCGATGCTGTTCTGTAGTTCGGTGAGTTTTACCGGGTCGATGGTGCAGCGGAAGTTTTTGAATTCGGGGTCATCGAGAATGGCCTTGACGGGGATTGGCTGGCTGTACTCGTAGAGTCCGGAGTGTCGTTCGCCCGCTCGGCCCTCTTTTTTGATTACCTCGTCGCATTCTTTCTGTGTGCGATACTTGGCTACATGGACGCGCGCTCGAGCCAGGAGTTGTGAGCCATGCGAGGGCAGGGGTGGCGGTTCGAGGGGCCTGGCTTCTCGTGCCTGGACCTCGTAGGTGGGGTCGAGCAGCTGCTTGATGCGCTCGATTAGATCGAACGTACCTGGATGGGGGGTGTCCATATTCAGAGGGTGGGGCGAGCTATCCACCGGCCCGAGGGATCATCATACGCGACCAGGTTGTTGAACGACAACCATGCGAGCTGGTTGCGTACGATGTGGCCCGTAATGTCATGCTCCCTGCCCCAGGTCACGATCTGAAGGATCGTGGTCCCGCCAGACGCTCTGATCATATTAAGGAGGGGACGGGTTGCGTTAGGCCAGCGCGGGTCGTCGCAGTCGGGCACGCCTGCCACCAGCTCGAGGGTGCTAGCCGGCAAGGGTATCAGAATCACCACAGCGGTCATGCCGCAGCTCTTACTCCATGGTCTGGCGGTAGGTTAAGCCCCATGTCTATGACATCGAGCTTCTTGACGATGCGCTTCATCATGTTGGCGTCGATTGAATCATCGAGCACCGGCACGATAACGTGAACCATCTTCTTTTGTCCGATTCGGCAAAGACGATCTTCGGCTTGCTTCATGACAGAGGGATTCCAGTCACCTTCTACGAAAACGACTGTCGAGGCGGCAAAGAGGTTGATGCCCGGTCCCGCTGCCTTCAGTCCTCCGATGAATATCCTGGCGTTTCCCTCTTGAAACTCCTTGACGTAAAATCCTCGCCTGGGTATGGGAGTGCGCCCATGAACGGACACCGCCTGCGAACCATAATGGGCAATGAGGGTATCGAGGATGTCCTGGTGGTGGGCGAAGATGACCAGTTTGTCGAGCCCGGCGCTGAGTAGCTCGTCGATGTATTTGATGCAAGCGGGGAGCTTGGCCACTGCCGTCTCATGGCGAAACTTGGAGATCTCCTCGAAGGGGATTTTCAGGTCTTCGAGCGCTCTCACCGCTTGGCGATATTCTTCTTCGGTCTTGGCGCTCTCGATGGCGGCCATCTTGGCATCGTACTCCGCTGCGTAGAGCTCTTTCCAGCGCGCAAACACGAGGTTGTTGCTGCATTCGGCATCTTCGGTGCCCACGGCAATCAGCTGGCGGCGCTTGGGCGGCAGTTCTTTCAAAACGTCGCTTTTCAACCGTCTGATCATGAAGCTGGCGCGCAGGCGCTGCTGGAGCTCGCCCAGATTGGATGCCCCCGTGTCCACGAGTCGCTTGCGACCTCCCTTACCCACTTCCGTGTGTAGCGCACAATGACGCTTGGCAAAGTCCCACCAGTCGCCGAATTTGGCAGGGCAGCACGCGGCAGCTATCGTCCAAATCTCCTTGGGGTAGTTCTCGAAGGGGGTGCCTGAGAGAAACTCGGTGCGTTTGGCGTAGTCCATGATGCCCTTGAAGTCTTTGGGCAGGTCCGGATGACCGAGTCGGCCTAGCACTGCGTGGGTGCGCTTGTTGCCATAGGTTTTCAAAGCATGCGCTTCGTCGCAGACGAGAATGTCCCAGGGTCGTTTGAGACTATTCGCCAGGGGAGTATCGCCACAGGTCTTTTCGTAGCTGACTAAAACGATGATGTTGTTCTTGTCAGGAACGACATCTTTGCCGGTCTTGGGAACAATGACTTCGTATTGATCGAGTAGCCACTTGGATGCTTCATCGATCCAGTTGAAGACCAGGGTGGTGGGGCACACGATGAGCGTGCTTCTGGGCTTGAGGCAGTTCATGAAGCCCAGGGTGATAGGGGTCTTGCCTAGGCCCATATCGTCGCCTTCGTAGGTATCCTTATGAGCCAACATGAAGGCTACGCCGGCTTTCTGGTAAGGCTTGAGCTCCAATCCTCTTGGCACGGGCACGACGATGTTCGATTCCGTCGCTCGCGAGGCATCGAGCTTTTTCAAGTGATCGGCAATGGCATCGAGGGCTCGCTGGTTGCAGAACCTCTTGAGCCGCGTAGCGGATTCGACCCGATTGGACCAATGGCGCGTTCCGATGGCGGCTCGGCATGCTTTGCACTTGTGGGGATTTTCACAGAGAGAAGGTTCGTGGTGTACGAATCCGGCTCTTTTTAGCTCGGTGGGGTATTCGGGGCGATCTACCACGAAGATGCCTCGATAGAATGTGATGATCATCAGATTCTCACCTTCTTGCGCGCACACTTCACAGCCATGTCTAGTTGGTCACTTGTGCATTGTCCGGCGAATTTTCCCTTGTCGGTGACCATCTTGACTGTGTACTTTCGCCGATTCCCCGTCAGTTTCTTGGGGGATATGTAGGTGCGGCTGATGGCACGCGTTGGTGCCCGGACCTTGGACAGTGTGCGCGGCATGGTGGTACCTTAGCACGGTGCTAGAGGGTATGGGAGGGTTTGAAAGACCTCTTTGAAAAAGTTTTTCAAAATGCTTGACCACTGTGAGACCGGGGATTATTGTCACCCCTCGTTCGCGTCCGGGTTCCCGGCCGAGTGACCGGGGCCAGAGTGTTTCGAGTAACGATCAGGAGTGTACAATGAGCAAAGATCAGAAGACCACCCCACAGACGGCTTCCAAGGGCATCGCGGTACCTTCCAAGTACCATCGCCTTGGTAGCGTTGCCAACGCGCCGTATTTCAACCTGGTGCAAGGCAACTCGTTCGAAGGCAAGCTGCTCGGCGTCTTCGAGCGCGTGAACGAGCGGGCCAAGTCCGATACCAAGCAGTCGCCGACGGTGAAGTTTTTCCAAATCGAGCTGCTCACGGCTGCTGAGGTCAAGGAGGGCAAGGGCGAGGAGGCGACGGTCAAGCAGGCCGAGCCGGGGACCATCATCAACCTCAACTGCAGCACCAAGACGGCCGATCTTCTGCCCTGTGCCGAGGAGATCAAGCACGGAGCCGAGTACAACGTGTTCGTTCACTGCGGCAAGAAGATGAAGCTCGCCAACCAGAACACGATGTGGGACATCACTGTCGGCATCGAGCAGGTCAAGGCTCCCACGGCTTCCGCAAGCGCGCCCGACTTCGACGATAGCGACGATTCCTCGGAATAGGCCATGCCCCGGCCTATCGTTATACGCCCGAGTTACGATTCCGACGCTGCTAGCTTGATCCGCTTGATGGAGGCCCTGGACAAGGATACCACGAGGCACACCGCCGAATGGTTGCACGCGGGCCAGGAGAAGCTGAAGGTGGCGGCCCAGCACTTGCTCACCGCGAGGGAAGATGCGGCGAAGAAGCTGGGACTCGATCGTGACGAGGCGAAAAAGGCCGAGCAGGGTCGTAACAAACGGGCGAAGTAGTAGAGGGCGAGGCTCCTTGCGGGGCCTCGCCCTTCTTTTTGGGGAGATGATGATGAGTTGCTACTGGGACATTTACTGTAAAACGTGCGATGAATGTCTCGTTGATTGCAATGTCAATCATGGTGAAGAGGACTTGCTCAGGGTTTGTCTTGATGTGATTCCTCGGTTGATCGGGCTGGCAAAGTTGCTGCCTGGCTTAGAGGTAAGCCTGGAATCGTTAGGTGTGTTTTCCACTTGTGGGAACGAGAGATTTCTTCGGCTGGGCATTTTTGATCGGTCACGAAGATCATGTCATTTTGCCCAAGAATGAGTACGGCGCATACGTTGCCGAGTGTGGCGAATCGCGAAAATGTCCTACTTGTGGAGGAGAGGTCATCGGCCGGGCGAAGCGTGGCCACCCAGGCGATCATGAGTTGTTCAATCGCTATGTGAGTTCCAAGGATCGACAGCGTTAACAAGGAGTGTTCTACAATGGCTGAAGACAGCAAAGTTGAAGAGCGTCGTCCAGTCATCTGGGCCATGTTTTGCCCCGATCTGGGCATTTACTACTACAGAAACGAACAGGACATGTCTATCGATCCTGTCGTCATGAAGTTCACTCACGATGAGCTGCTCATCCACATCGAGGGTCTCTTTCAGGCTGGCAAATCCGAGCTGGGCAAGGAGCTCGTCATCATTTGCGCCTGGGCGCGGGCATTCGCCCACCTGATGGTCGTCTTTTTCTCCGACGGAACCTTCCAGGCCCACCGGCCTCCACCCCTGCCCAAGGAGGTGTATGAGGATGTCGAGGAGATGCGGGACTACGTCGAGCAGTGGAAGAAGCTACATCCCGACACGTCGAAGGTGGAGGTGGCTCCGGCGTTCGGAAAACCTGATACGGTATAGCCCATGCTTGGCAGACCACGTGGCGGCCCGGGCCGAGGACAGAATTTTCTGATCGGTGCTGGCCGCCCGGGAGCGGGCGCTCCTCGCGGCCTTCCTCCCGTATATCCTCGCCCGATTGACGCTTCGGATACTCCTGATTCCGATGGACCGCGCAGCATGCCCCGGCGGCTGCCCTCTACTCCCATCTACGAGGGTGGCGGACCCTTTGCGGGGATTCACCGTGTGCAGCGTCCCAAGCAGCTGCGCGACATGCTCTTCGATCGGATGTGCGACTGGGGATACCACACCAAGGATGAGCTCGACGGGTGGATGCCCGATCGGCAGTGGATCAAGGCGGTCTGCGATCTGGTGGAGATGGGCTATGCGTTTGATTCCAGCGGTCAGTATTTGCGTATGCGCAATCGGCATCCGGGCGAGCCGGTGCCCTCGGTAGTGACGATCTTGTCCGGTCTTCTGTACCCATCGGAATACCAGTCGGAAGAGGCGTCGCAGGAGTCTGCCGAGGTGGAGAGTGCGCCTTTCGAGGGCGAAGAGATTGAAGTCGGCGACCGCCTGTTTTTGGACGACGAGGGTACGTTCAGCGTCTCCATGACCCAGATGATCACGGATATGACCGGGATACTGGCGCGGCGTGGGGCGGGGAAGACCTATCTCGCCCTGGGCATAGCGGAATCGTTCCTGTTCAGCGAGGTCTACGACGTGCAGTGGGTCTGGCTCGACCCGATGGGCATCGCCTGGGGCCTTCTAGCTGACGATAAGGGCAATCCGATCGAGAAGGACATGGTGCTTTTGGGAGGGGACAGGGGGCGCAGACCGCTCACCAATCGCAATGGTCGGGCGGTAGCTAGGGCTGTGATGGCGATGCGCTCGGTGCCGTTCGTGCTCGATGTCTCGAAGATGGAGCCCGAGGCTCAGCATGAATTCGCCGCTGACTTTCTGAGTGAGCTCTATCGCGAGAATCGCATTCCCATCCACCTGTTTCTCGACGAGGTCGACGTTTTCGCTCCGCAAACGCTGACGACATCCAAGCACCAGAAGCGTTGCCTCGAGGCGATGGAGAACGTCGTAAGACGAGGTCGTACCCATGGGCTGGGCGGCACGCTCATCACCCAACGCCCTGCTGCCGTGAGCAAATCTGTGTTCACCCAGATTCGCCAGCTGATTCTCTTGC
>Ga0187891_1003398_pt1 | contig 11142 bp, 16 predicted proteins | sample June2016WEW_21_4_FD_132990 | JGI IMG/M metagenome (GOLD analysis project Ga0187891, IMG submission 132990) | Peatland microbial communities from SPRUCE experiment site at the Marcell Experimental Forest, Minnesota, USA - June2016WEW_21_40 | ecosystem: Environmental > Terrestrial > Soil >...
CGCAGATCCTCCGAATACGGTTTCGCCATCCATGCTGGCCTCCATTCCAGCACGAACCTTGAATCCGATTCGTTCCCGCAGGGGAATCCCGCGATTCAGTCTTTTCGGAAAATGCTCTAAGCTGGAAAATGCCCCGGCGGGATTCGCCACAGATGAAGGTGAAGCCCAGGAAGCTAAAGCTCTCCGGTTTGCCAAGCCCGCGTTGAGCGCGCCGGTTCGCTGCAAAGCGACCGAACTCGATCAGTCGGGTCTTGTCCGGATGAAGCGACAGCGCAAACTTCTCCAATCGCTCACGCATCGCATCCAGGAAAGGTCGGGCGTCAGTCTCGTGTTCGAAACCCACGATGATATCGTCGGCATAGCGCACGATGATCATGTCGCCCGTGGCCTTATGCCGTCGCCAGCGCTCGGCCCACTGATCGACGACGTAGTGCAGGTAGATGTTGGCAAGCAACGGTGAGATCACCGACCCCTGCCCCGTCCCCTTATCACTGTCCGTCACGACCCCGTCTTCAAGGACGCCCGCCTTGAGCCATTTACGGATCAGGCGGATGATGCGCGGGTCGCCGATCCGGTGCTCAACGAAGCGGATGAGCCAATCATGGCTCACCGTATCGAAGGAAGCTGTCACACACTACCCATCACCGCGACATATCGAATTTTGTGACGATCCTGCGTGAGCGACACCCGTTTGAGGGGCGCTCATTGCAGGTTATTAGCGCCATAAAGCGACGCGGCAATATGCTGTTGCTGATAGTGCACCCGGACGGCAGCCGCTCGCTCATTCCGGCAAGCTGGACCAATTGGGACGCAGTTGGAATGGCCGGCACGTCGTCTACAGATGGACGCCGCGAGGCCTGCCTCGCCCCACTTGTCGATTTGCTCCACGCCCGAGCCATCGTGGACGCTCTCCTCGGTCGCTGCCCGATTCCATGGCCGGAACCGGCAGCGCATGAGGAGATCTGCCATGCAACTGCCCCTGGGGTTTCTCGAACCGTTGCCACCACAAAGCCAAGCCGAACAGCTCGATGCCGAAGCCCGCGCCAAGGCCGTCAACATTCTGGCGCGCATCATCGCACAAGCTCTCCAGTCGACCAAACAAATGGAGGCGAACGATGAATGACCTCTCCAAGATCGGCGCTTCGCATCTAAGCCGTACGGCCTACATTTATTTGCGGCAATCCTCGCCCACTCAAGTCGAGCACAATCGCGAGTCCACACAACGCCAATACGCCTTGGCCACCAAGGCGAACGCGCTCGGCTGGCCGTCGCAGCAAGTCGTCGTCATCGACGAAGATCTCGGGCTGTCCGGCGCCGGCGTCGTCGTACGCAGCGGCTTCGCAAAGCTCACAGCTGAGGTCGCGCTCGGTCATGTTGGCATCGTGCTCGGCCTGGAAGTCTCCCGCCTCGCCCGCAATAATGCGGACTGGTATCGCCTTATCGATCTATGCGGTCTCACCGATACACTCATCGGCGATGCCGACGGCGTCTATCACCCCGCCATTTTCAACGACAGACTGCTGCTCGGCCTTAAGGGCACGATGAGCGAGGCCGAGTTGCATGTGCTGCGTGCGCGCCTCAATGGCGGTATCCGTAATAAGGCGGCGCGCGGCGAATTGCGCCGTGGCCTTCCCGTCGGCTTCGTCTGGGGCGAACGGGATGGCGAAGTGTGCTTCCATCCCGACGAAGCCGTCTGCGCCACCATCCGCACCGTCTTTACGCGCTTCGCCGAACTCGGCTCGGTACGCCGCGTCTGGCTGTGGTTGCGCACCGAGGGCTTATCGTTCCCGCTGCAAACCCGCTACGGTGGCGTCTTCCGCTGGGTCGACCCCAGCTACATCGCCGTCTATCATGTGCTGACGAATCCGGTCTATGCGGGCGCCTATGCGTATGGCAAGAGCCGCCATGACGTCATCCTCGACGCCTCCGGGGCGCGCAAAAAGCGCGTCCGCAAGCTGCCTCAATCGCAATGGTCCGTGCTCCTCCCCAACCACCACCAAGGCTTCATCGATTGGAGCACTTATGAGGCCAATCGCGCCCGGATCTCCGCCAACACCCATCCACAACCACATCAGTCGGGTATCGGAGCCGTGAGAGAGGGAAGCGCCCTGTTGCAAGGCGTCGCCGCATGCGGTCACTGCGGCCGCAAGTTGCGCACGCACTACACTGGCCGCGCCGCTTCCGCGGGCTATCACTGCTCGGGCAAGAACATCGTTAATGGCCGTGGCGTCTTTTGCCTCAGCGTCGGCGCCTTACAAATCGACGAAGCGGTGGGCCGCGCCGTGCTGACCGCATTGGCACCGCTCGGCATCGAGGCCGCACTCGCTGCAGCCGAGCGTCTCGAAGCCGATCACGACGGTGCGCTGGCTCAGTGGCGCCTCGCGGTCGAGCGCGCAAGTTACGAGACGAAGCGTGCCGAACGTCGCTATCGCGCCGTCGACCCAGACAACCGCCTCGTCGCCCGTGGCCTCGAAGCCGAGTGGGAGAACTGTCTGCGCGAACTCGACAGGACCAAGGCTGAACTCGCTCACCGCGAGCAAATGCGGCCCACAGTGCTGACCGACAGCCAACGCTGTCGTTTGCTTTCACTTGGCGCCGATTTGCACTCAGCCTGGCAGGCACCAACCACATTGCCGCGCGACAAGAAGGAACTGCTGCGCGCACTGCTTGAGGAAATCATCATCACCGTCGATAAAAAGGAATGTCGCGCTCGTCTCATGCTGCGTTGGCGTGGCGGCACCCTCACAGACATCGACCTCGATTTGCCACGTCTCCGTCCAGCCATCGTGCGCACAGACGAGGAAACGATAGCGCTGGTGCGTCGTCTGGCCACTCACTATCCCGACGCGATGATCGCGGGCATTCTCAATCGTCAAGCGCGAACGACCGCCTACGGTCACCGATTCACCGCCAACCACGTCAGCGGTCTACGCCGCCAATGGAATATCCCGCGTTTCGAGCCCTCAGACGCGCCACCAGAAGGCGATTTACTGTCGATCAAACAAACCGCAGATGTACTCTGCGTTGCGCGTTCGACCATTCATCGCTGGCTCAACGACGGCATCATCGCGGGTGAGCAACTTACACCCGGAGCACCCTGGCGCATTCGTATCACCGACGAACTGCGTGCACGCGTTGCCGAAGAAGCCCCCGAGGGCTTCCTAACCATGTACCAAACTATGCGCCTGCTGGGTATTTCCCGCCAAACTGTGTGGCAGCGTGTAAAGCGCGGCGAGATCGAAGCTGTCCACGTCAGGAACGGCAGACAAAAAGGCTTACGTCTCAAGCTGATCCGCACTCAACCAGACCTCTTCAATCAAACCGCATAAGCTCGGGGGCAGTATGAATCAAGATCCAAGAACGACTGGATATCGGCGTCCAGTACGAAGTTCACTTTTCTGCTGGTGATCCCAACGCAGAGCGCGTCAAGCGCATCGTGCGTGCCGCGTCCTGGTCGGAATCCGTACGAGAACCCGAGGAAGTCTTCCTCGAAGATCGCGTTCAGCACCGCGACCGTCGCTCTTTGGACGATTTTGTCTTCGAGTGCGGCGACCGCGAGCGGACGCTGTCGGCCGTCCGGCTTCGGTATGTACACCCGCCGGCTCGGTAGCGCCCGGTACGCTCCCCGATGGAGTCGCGCATGCAGATCCGCGAGATTACGCTCGAGGTTTGCATCGTACTCCTTCCATGTCAGACCATCCACGCCAGCAGCGGCGTCCTTCTTGAGTTCTTCAAACGCGTCCTCAAGCAAGGCGATGGTCAGATGGTGGAAGAGCGCAATGAACTTCTCCTTCTTCCTTTGCCTTGCAGCTTGCCGTACGCGTTCCAGCGCCTGTGACACGCCTTCCCGGTGCTGCGCCCGGCACGTGCTTTGCTGGCTCGCGTTCTCCTCGGCCTCCGCCCTTGGCTCTGCCGACTCCGCAACGGATTGCTCCGCCTTGTTCGTCGGCTTCCCAGCTACTATGGCGGAGTCTGACTTCTCGCGCCCGTGCGCCATCGGCTACGGCTCCTCGCCTTCCCGATGCGGACCGGTACGGCATAGCCGCCGGTCAGACGCGAGATCTCCCGGTTCCCGTGCAAAGAGCGTCGACACATGCCAGGGTCTCTGACCACGCCGGGTTGCCCGAGCACTCGCGCTGGCGTGCTCGACCATGTTGCCTTCCGCTATCTCTACAGCGTCGGCACCCAGGATATTCCTATCGCGGCTCAATGGCTGGCCTATGCCATCCCCTACCGACGCTTCAGCGCTGGCTCGCGGCGAGCGATGCACGGCTCGGGGACGATGCGGTTCGCTACTCCTTCATCGCGTCGGACTTCCACCGACTACTCCTCGCCAGTCTCCCGGCGCACAGAGATTCGAACTCCTGACCCCCAGATTCGTAGTTTTTATGGACCAGTTCCGCCTGGCCCTCGATGGTTCGCCTTTCGCGGCGGAGCAGGCACGATCAAGCCGCCGCCGATGCGTGCAGCAAGCCTCCGATTGCCAGTCGCGTGATGAGCTCGGTCAGTTCATCCGTGAATGGCTCGTCGGTGCCGATGCCGAACGGCTGTTGCGCGAACAGCTCGCGGTTCCGGACGAAAATGGCGCATTGGCCTGTCAGCCAGATGGCCCACGCATAAGGCGACCCGTTTCTGGGTGCCCGGAGGCAGGAATCGGCGCACGATATCCACCGCAGTAGTCAGATAGGAGACTGTGTTCGTCGCCATAAACTTAAGGAAGATCTTGCTGGGATGTGCGCTCTCCAAGGCGAACAGCTGAATGTAGCGGCTCATCTCGTCGCGGAATAGCAGCGGCCGCAATTGCTGGTGCACGAAGGTTCGCAGAGCCTCCTCGCGGGAAAGCGACTTGAGCTTCTCCGGATCAAATCCCGCGTGTTCTGTTCTGTCAGCTTCTCGAACGCGGTTTTGAGCACTTCGAGGTACAGCTCGTCCTTGCCTTTAGAAATGATAATTGATGGCCGCCTGATTGACGCGCGCTTTGACGACGATGTCCCGGACGCTCGTACCCTGGAAGCCTTTCTCCGCGAACAAGCGGAGGGCGGCCTTGATAATGGCGCCGCGGGTGTTTTCAGCCGGACGGGTCATGGGTTTCCAATTCAAACGACTGTTTGAACGGATGTTCATAATACGTCCTCCAGCAGAATGCAAATCGCAAAACATCATAATTTGGCCTCAAACGAGTGTTTGAAATCCGAACGACCGTATGATATAAACGTTCGAGTTGGGCGACAGTGGTTATTCAGAGGGTCCTCTATGCTGGAGCGAACATCGAGGTTTGTCTTGGAGGTGTTGCCTTACGTGCTATCGGCGCTGATTGCGGCAGTCGTTGTGCCCGGGTTCCTCTGTTCACAGCTTCCCGGAACGAAGGCGGCGGTCACGCTAAACGTCCCCGGTCGAGGTGAGAATGTTCTTGGAATAATCCGCCAGGACCATGCCGCTTTTGCGCCCGACCCCATGTTATCGGACAGATCCGCCAAAACGGCCGGAGACAAGCTGGCATATCGCCAGGTGAGGAGTTCGATATCTGGTGCGCGCGCCTACGAATCACAAAACTGAGGAGTCCTACCATGTCGCGCCATTGGCAAAGGGTTTCCAAGGCTATTCAAAAACTCGCCGCCCCCGTGCATCCGGTCAAAAGCGAAGGAATGTCCCCCTATGAGACTCACTATGTCCTCACAACCGATGAAGAACTCCGGCATCTCTACGATTTGGGAAAGAGCGATGCATGAGCACTATGCGGCTACCGGAATTACATAATGAAACACCGGATCGGTCTCGCTATTCTGTGGCCGGAGTTGATTCGAAGAAGGCTGATGGCGGTATTCGCCTCCTACCGGCCCGAATTACACTACATGCGCGGGCGGGGGCCGAAGTGGCGCGAGAAGCACGCTCGCCCGCCCGCTGAATGACCGACTCGGCTGGCCTCTTCATCATCCATTTTCGCAAGATAGCGCCCTAGCACTGCGCCGTAAGGTAAAACGGTTGCACGCTCGCGGTCTCCGTTGGGTGCGAGCTGTCCCCTTCACACCCGTTCTTTCCGGTCTGGAAGGCTCCAGCCCATTTCCGCTCTTGCCCCAAAAGCAAAAATAAATTTGCACCGCGTTAAGTGTAGCGATGGGGCCACTCGTGACATTTTGCATTGCAGAAAAAGGCCGGGCATTTTTTAACATCGGATCACCCCGAAGTCGGTCGCAGACCTGCCGATCAGAGCGTGATATTCTTCGCCGCATTGCAGCGGGCATAAGCTCATTGGGACGGGGACAATGGTAGTCGAAACCGAAAGGCGCCAATTCATATCCAGCCTCGGCGAAGCAACGATTGTTTGGCCGCTCGCGGCGCGTGCACAGCAGCCCGGCGCCGTGCGACGCATCGGCGTGCTGATGTCTGATGTCGAGACTAACCCAGAGGGACAGGCGCGCGTCGTTGCCGCTTTATGAACAACGGCGAACGCGACTTTGAGGATGTGCAGGTTCTCGAAGTTGTTGAGATAATTCCATAGAGCGTCGGAATGCACAGCGGACAACAGCCAGATGGAGGCGGGCGGCAGGCACCAGGACAGTCGATGCGCGCGCTCCACTCTGGGGTAGGCGCAACCGCCAGTTCCGAGGTCGTACCAGGGGCGAAAGCTCGCGAACAATCGATTCGCACCGTTTTCGCGGCGCTGATTCTGGTCCTGCTGCTGGCCGCGCTCGACCAGACCATCGTCTCGACAGCACTCCCAACGATCGTCGGAGAGTTGGGTGGAGTGACCCACCTGTCCTGGGTCGTCACGGCCTACTTGCTCTCCAGTACGATCGTTAGTCCGCTTTATGGGAAGTTCGGCGACACCCATGGCCGGAAGATTATCCTGCAAGTGGCGGTCGTCATCTTCCTTGTCGGTTCTGCACTATGCGGATTAGCGCAGACCATGTTGCAGCTCATCTTGTTCCGTGGTCTGCAGGGGCTCGGCGGAGGCGGACTGATCGTCACAACCATCGCTGTCGTCGGCGATCTCGTCCCGCCGCGTGAGCGCGGCCGCTACCAGGGCGTATTTGGGGCCGTATTCGGAGTTGCCACGATCATCGGCCCGTTGCTCGGCGGGTTCTTCGTCGATCACCTTTCGTGGCGGTGGATTTTCTATATTAACCTGCCAACCGGTGCACTCGCGCTCGCCGTAATCGGCGCTGTCCTGCACTCTCCATCGACTCGGCGACAGCACGTCGTAGATTACGTAGGTGCCGCGCTTTTATCCGTCTCGCTCATTGCCATCATTCTGTTCACGAGCCTTGGCGGCACGACCTTGCCATGGACATCGCGGATCACCGTCGGACTCATCGCACTCGGGCTCATTAGCGCGATCGCCTTTGTCGCGGCGGAAGCGCGCGCCCGCGAGCCGATCATGCCGCTGATCCTCTTTCGCAACGGCACCTTCGCGATCGCTAGTGCGGTTGGTCTGATCGTCGGTCTCTCCCTATTTGGTTCGATCACGTATCTGCCGATCTATCTCCAAGTTGTGAAGGGCGAAAGTCCCACGGCTTCGGGATTGCAGCTTATGCCAATGATGCTCGGCATGCTCGCAACCTCGATAGCGAGCGGCCGTATCATCAGCGCCTGGGGCCGCTATAAGCCGTTTCCTATTGCCGGCACCGCCATTATGACGGTCGGACTGCTGATGTTGTCGCGCCTTTCGGCCGAGCACGCTGTCTGGGAGACCTCCGTCGATGCCTTGGTGCTCGGCCTCGGTCTCGGTATGGTGATGCAGGTGCTCGTGCTCGCGGCGCAGAACAGCGTGGACTTCGAACATCTGGGCGTCGCCACCTCGGGAACGACGCTGTTCCGGTCCTTGGGCGGTGCACTGGGTGTCGCGATCTTCGGCGCGATCTTCGCCAATGGGCTGTACGCGCATTTGGTCGCGGTGATCCCGCCGGGCACCGCTATCCCGTCCGCGACGGATCCTGCTGGGCTTGCCGCGTTGTCGCCGGAGCTTCGCGCGGATTACATCGCTGCGCTAGTAGCCGCCCTGCAGCCCGTTTTCGTCATCGCCGCGATCGTTTCCGCAACCGCGTGCGGACTTGCTTTGCTTTTGCGTGAAGTGCCGTTGCGCGGCATCGCCCCGGCGTCCGGCCAGGGCGAAGGCATTGCCATGTTGCGCGACGCCACATCGCTCGAAGAACTCGAGCGCATCATCACAGCGCTTCTGGCGCGCGAGAGCCGTTGGCGAATCTATGCCGACGTTGCAAGCCGAGCCAAGCTCGATCTGTCCGCTCCGGAGCTGTGGATGCTCGCCCGTCTCGGCGAGAGGGAGCCGTTAACGCTGGACTCATTCAGCGCAGATCTGAAAGTGCCGGTCCAGGCGCTCGAAGCGCCGTTGCAAGAGCTGCGCGATCGTAAGATCGTCGAAAAGAACGAGCTTGGAGAATTGCGGCTGACCGTGCTTGGGCTGGGGATGCGCAACCGTTTGATGGAAGCGCGGCGAAATGGACTGACCGATCTGCTTGCTCGCTGGGAGCCCAACAAGCATCCGGACGTTCTTGCGCTTCTCAACCGTCTAGCGGTGACGCTGGTGCGCGATCTCCCTGTTCCCGGCGCTCCTTAACTGTCAAATCGCACCCAACTGCGACCCCCGTTTCGCGTCCAAGAACGACCCCTTTGACGGAGCCGAGACCGGCGGCGCGGAGCCGCAGATAGCGGAGCGGAGCCGGTCTTGGCGGGCGGCGATTGGTGACCAGGAGGTTCATTGGTTCAACCTCATGTGGCCGACTATTTGGCCTGCGATCACATCCATCCGACACCCTCTGTTATGCCGCCGTTGGGAGCGGTCGGGCGCTCCATCCTGTTGGAGCTACGCCCGTGTTTGCGTGCAATAGAATCATCATATCTAAGGATGACGCATGGGCCGGTTGCCGATCAAGCCTCAATAGCGCTGCATGGGTCCGCCTGGCTTCGCGGCTGCCCCATGCTTTTATTGCTTCCGTGCCTTCCGCGCGCCGCTTCCCGCCGCCCTGGACGATCGATGAGGCGAACGACGCCTGCTTCATAGTCCGCGACAACACCGGCAGGCGCTCGGCTATTTCTATTTCGAGGATGAGCCCGGCCGGCGATCAGCGGCCAAGCTGCTCACCAGGGACGAGGCGGCAGATGGCGGCGACTTTCGCCAAGCCGCCGGAGCTGCTGCTGCAGCGGCCGAGACACTAATGGGGTGCAGCGCGAGCGGCGGATTGACCTGCCGATGCCGCGTTCACCGTGGGTTCATTTGAACCACGATAATCCAGACTAACTGTCTACTACCAGGAGAAATTACATGAAGAAGTTTGCTATTGCCTTGGCGGCCTTCGTTTCGCTTGGCCTCGCCGTTCCTGCCGTTGCGATGGAAAAGAAGGACACGATGCCCGCCGAGAAGATGGTCGTCCATCACCACCACCACCATCATCATCACCACCACCATCACATGATGAAACCAGAACCGAAATCGTGATAGCGGTCATTAGTCGAGCGGCGGGGCTGGTTTGATGGCGCGGGGCGAGCATGCAGCCTGCGCCGCGCCGCTTCCCGCCGCCCTTTTGAAACCCGCATTGGCGGCCCTGCATGACATCGGCTACAATCTTGATGGGGGTTACGGATGCTAAAGGTCGGGGAATCGTAGTGAGAACCATCCATCCACTTATCTGCTGCATAACTCTTGCCTTGACCGCGAGCGCAGGTGCAACTCCGGCGGGAGACGATTTTCCGCTCACCGGAAGTTACACGCAGAACGTCCCGTGCAAAGGTGATGGCAGCGACCCCACCGAGCTTCAGGTGAAAATCTCCGCCCAGGAGATCCATTCCAAGGTCGGCGTCTGCACTTTCCTCCGTACTAAGCACGACGGTAAAAGCGTTGATGCGCAGCTCGAGTGCCAGTTTGCCGCCGGACCCATGTTGGGCGACGTCACTTTCACGATGCAGGCCGACAGTACGGTCAAATTCGTTGATCGCGACCAGAACTATCGCTCGGTCCTTTATCGCTGTCCGCAGTAACCGGCCGGAAGGTGCCCTCCACGCGCTCGCGCCATCGCACCCCGCAGGACACTGTGGCATTGTTGCCGGAGCTTCGCCGGGAGGAGGAGCCGGCCAGCGATTAGCTGCCAAGCTGCTCACCGAGGATGAGGCACGGCGAATGGCCGTGAACTTTGCCAAGCTGCCGGAGCTGCTGCAGCGTCATTAACGGTGCGAAGTGGTCAGTCGCCTGCACCACCTTCCGGTGCTAGTGCAGGCTCATAGCCCTTTGGCACCTGAAAAAGCTCCGCCGGCTGCGGGCCGTACTTCACCGAGCGCGCTTGCATGACGGTCTTGCCATCGACCACAAGGCGGAGCAGCACGCCATCTGCCGTCAAGCAGGCTGTGTGGGTTTCTGTGTCCGCCGTCCACGACCAATCGACGCATTTCAGTCCTGCCACCGTGGATTCTTCCCGCGCGTCAAGCGCTGTCCCCTTCTGCGGAGACATGGGCATACGCGGTGACCCCTCGAACTTTCGATAGGTGCGATTTGCGGGGTTGAGCAGTGTGAACTCGCCTTTATTCCGGTCAAAAATCGTGGTGGACTTGTCTGCCCCGTCAACGCGCTGCAAATGTTCGCTCGCCAACCAACGACGACGACTGATGACCGGCGGCTGATCCGGCCGCGTGATCTGGTAAGTGATGTCCACGTCCCGCGTCGGCATTACTTGGGGTTGGTCATCTGCGCCAGACGCCGCTGTACCAGTCACCGCCAATACAAGGGCGGCAATCAAGAGCATGCAGCGGACTTGGCTCATTTGCGGCCCTGCACCTGACCACCGCGACAGACATTACAACACAGTCCAGACGAAATTGCGGCTGTAGGCGCGCCAGAGACCTGCAGCTTCGGGTGCGGCTGCCGCGACGGCCAGCCACGCGCATGCCCGATCTGGCGTAGGCGGGCGACGCCCCAAATTACCGGCTCCCTCCCCGCGGCAGAAGGTGGCCATTCGGTGATTAGCTGCTAGCTATGCGCTAGCTAGATCTTGCTTACGCTGGACTGGTGGCGCTCTAAGCTTGACTTTGGCCAATTTAGGCAGCGCGCGGGAGAGCGTATTTTGCAGGGTAAACTGATACGGCGGGGAATTTTGTTACTGTCCCGGCTTGGCCGAGACATTAAAGAAATTGACA
>Ga0187891_1003401_pt1 | contig 11140 bp, 8 predicted proteins | sample June2016WEW_21_4_FD_132990 | JGI IMG/M metagenome (GOLD analysis project Ga0187891, IMG submission 132990) | Peatland microbial communities from SPRUCE experiment site at the Marcell Experimental Forest, Minnesota, USA - June2016WEW_21_40 | ecosystem: Environmental > Terrestrial > Soil > Wetlands...
AACAGTTAAAAAACATGGGTGTGAAAGTGACTTATGTCGTTAAGGGAGGACCCGTAATCAACGACGCCACCATGGAAGATGTCTTATTCTCAGGCATGGATAAATTAGCCGACGCAATTTTAACCACGGGAACCGACGCGGTTGGCCTGCAGAAAAAGGAGGTTTCGCCAGAATTCCTGAAAGTTTACGATGCCGCAGAGCTGGTTTTCGCTAAAGGCATGGGGTACGCTGAAACTCTCACTGAGTACAAGTTGACGAAGCCTCATCTGCTTTTGTTTCGAACAAAATGTGTTCCGGTGGCTAATTATTTCTGTGTTCCACGCGACAAGAACATTGCCAAGCTGATGCCATAAAATGAAGCTGCCCGCTATAGCCTTCACGCAGGAAACGCTTGCCCGTTTTGGCGACGTTATTCGAAAAGAGTGGCTCCTAACCAATGGATTAGGCGGCTACGCGTCAAGCACCGTTGTAGGCATTAACACAAGAAAATATCATGGGTTGCTGGTTGCCGCGTTGCATCCTCCGGGCGACCGCACCGTTTGCGTCTCAAAGCTCGATGAAGATGTCTACGTGGATAATTACGTTTACCGGTTGGGCGCTAACGAGTTTCATGACGCAATTTACCCGCAGGGATACCTGTATCTTGAGGCGTTTTCAGCTGCGCCTTTTCCCACATGCATGTACAGATTTAGCGGCGTTGAGGTTAACAAAACGGTTTTTATGCCTAAAGGCAAAAATGCTGTTTCAGTAATCTACAATGTTTCTAACGGAAACGACGTTGCGGCTAAACTTCAAATCTACCCAATTTTGACATGCAGATATTTTCACACTGTAAGGGATAGATTTGAAGACCGATGGGTTTTCACTCAGAAAAGCGTCGGCAAAGAGTCAGAAATTTCTTTCCAGCGTCCAGAAGCAACTATTTTGTGCCGCTCAACTGACGGCGAGTTCAAGGAGAAAATTAACTGGGTTGACAGCTTATTTTATCGCATGGAGGAGGCAAGAGGAGAAGCCAGCAGTGACGATTGTTTTCAACCTGGATATTTTGAAGTTCAAGTTCCGGCTAAAGAAGAAAAAGTGTTTGCAGTAAGCTTCGCCGTAGACCATGAAAGCCAAACGGCAAGAGAAACGCTGACTTCTGTCGGCAACACAATCGATGAAGTTAACGCTTCATTCAATCAAGAATTAGTTCAGCAGAGCAATATGCTGGAGAAATTCTATGGTTTACACCCCGAGGTTCCGGTGAGTGATTGGCTTAACTGGATTCTTTTAGCCGCAGACTCCTTCATAGTCGAGAATGCCTCTGGCGGGAAAGCCGTTATTGCAGGGTACCACTGGTTTGAGCCGTGGGGCAGAGACACCTTCATCTCGTTGCCGGGGCTTATGCTGGTTACGGGCAGATTTAGTGATGCAAAGGAAATTCTTCAAAATTACATTCGGTTCCTCAAAAATGGGCTTATTCCGAATTTTATAGGCGATAAGTCGGGTGAGCCAGCCTACAACACCGTTGATGCGACACTCTGGTATGTTAACGCTGTGCTTCAATACTTAAAGTACACTGGGGACTCCGCGTTTGTTCAAGCTGAGCTTTGGGGGAAACTGCAGGCGATTATTGATTTTCATGAACGGGGCACTTTATCGGGTATCCGTTTGGATTATGACGGCTTGCTTATGCATGGTTCAAGGTTGACGTGGATGGATGCGGCTGTGGGCGACAGGGATATTACGCCGAGGGCTGGAAAAGCCGTGGAGATCCAAGCTTTATGGTACAATACGCTGCGAATCATGCAGTTGCTGGCAAACCGCTTCGGCGAGAAGGCTTTAGCTGAAAAATACGGTGCAACCGCGGATAAAACCCGCGTTAGCTTCAACGAGAAATTCTGGAACACCTCTGCGGGTTGCCTTTTTGATGTTTTGGACGGCGGGGGCGCTGATGCGTCGCTTCGCCCTAACCAGATTTTTGCGGTCTCGCTGGATTTTACCATGCTGGATGAAGACAGGGCCGCGGCGGTTGTCGATGTGGTGGATCGTGAGTTGGTTACGCCTTTTGGCTTGCGTACGTTGGCGTTAAGTGACCCCAAGTTTGTCGGGAAATGCTTCGGCGATAGATTAAGCCGAGACACCGCGTACCACAACGGGACAATTTGGCCTTGGCTGCTGGGACCCTTCATAACGGCGTATCTGAAAATCAACGGCTACAGCGACCAGTCACGCGGTTACGCAGCGAAAAATCTTGTTTTGCCCCTGTTCAGCAGCGGAATCAACCAGGCGGGATTGGGCACGTTGAGCGAAATATACGACTGCGACGTACCGAACACACCCAGAGGATGCATCTCGCAAGCATGGAGCGTCGCCGAGCCCCTCAGAGCCTACATAGAAGACGTCCTGCAGGTTAAACCAAAATTTCAGTTGACTTAGCGGGCTTCTGCTGCTTTTGAGGCGTTTTTGTTGTAAACAGCAGGTAGGAGGTTGGCTTTGGTGTTTGTGTTTTGGGTTGGTTTTTTGGTTTAGCGTTTGAATCTGGCTTATATTAGATGCGAAAAAAAATAGGAAAACGGCGGCAAAAAGTAGACAGCGTTTTTAGCGCTTGTGCTTCTTGAAATAGACCAGTAAACCAACACCTACCACAACCACTACTGCTACTCCAGAAACAGCAGCGACGGTTGCGGTTGGAAAAGGCGCTGACTTCGCTATAGTGAAACTGACGGTTTCGGAAGCGCCACCATTTCCATACGTGTCATTCGCGTAGACAGTGATGCTGTGCAAACCATTCGCTACGTCAGCTATGGTGCTGTTTCCAGATATGGTTACGTTTTGTTGCCCATCCAAGCTGTATCCTGTCCAATTAACTGCTTTATCCAACGAGAAAACTAAGGTAACATTGGATTCTTTGTATGTCTGGTTAAATGGCGATAGAACCGATATTTTCGGCGGAGTATGCTCTATCACATAAGACGGGTCAGGCGTACCATACCCAGTAGGTGTGTATTGCTCATTAACTGCACTCGGAGTATCATTGTAGATTTCGTCAAATATTCCCCCTATAGGGTAAGTCCAAATTCTACCGCCTATAACGTATATCGTGTCATTTACAACTGCAGCAGCAAAATCTTGACCTTGACCATTTGCCGGTATATCGACGCCAAGTGTCCAAGTGTTATTCTCAGGGTCATAAATTTGGTTTGCACCTCCGCCACATAAAATGTAGATTCGCTCAGGCGCCATTACACCCACAGTTGCCACTGCGACACCATACACACCCTCAGGTGGAGGCGTCCCTGAACTCCAATTGTCAGTTTCAGGGTCATATATTTGAGTGAGTTGAAAATTTTCTATTTGGTTATTTATATCGTTGGAAAATCCACAAAATACGTATATTTTATTGTTAAAGACAGCTGAAGGGGAGTAAATATCAGTAACAGTGGGCAAGGCCGATTTAGTGGTCCATGTGTCTGTAGTTGGGTCATAAACCTCGTTGACTCCTGTGGCGCCGTTACTGGTTATCCCGCCAATGCAATAGATTTTGCCGTTTAGCACGTTAGGTTGAAGGTCATACCTAGCTGTGGGCATAGGAGCTTTGTTTCCCCACGTGTCTGTTGCTGGATCATAAACTTGGTTTACTCCTGTAGAACCAACGATTCCGCCTATACAGTAAATCTTGTTCTGGTAAACTGCTATAGCAAAAAATGCTTCTGGTGTGAGCATCGGTGCTTTTGCATACCAAGTATCTGTGGTTGGGTCATACTCTTCGTTTGTGCCTACTACCCCACCGCTAACGTACTCCCCTTCCGAAACCTGTTCGGTGGTGCCGCCTATGGCGTAGATTTTGCCATTGACCACAGCAACGCCTAAGCCGCCTCTAGCCGTAGGCATAGGCGCCTTCTCTATCCATGTGTTCCCAACCGCTGATTTCCCATAAACTGGCTTAGCTACCATTACGCATGATGCTGTTAGGAAGACGAGAACAAGCACTAAAGCGAAACCTTTACGCATGCCTATCCAACTTTACCCGCTTGCCTTTTATTATTAATACAAGCGCAACTACAACGATTGACACGATAACTGCGGCAACCGCTACACCATAGATTACTTCTTGAAGCAAACTTGACTGCGCTTTAGGGCTATGAGGAAAAGCGGTTGTAATGAATACGATGGATATTTGGTGTGTGCTGAAGTGGGTTGTGTACCATACATAGTAGTTGTTGCTGTCCTGTGTGAAACCTTGGTTTGACGCTGGCTTGCCGTCAATATAGATTGTCGGCGTGGTTCCAAAGGGTACTGCACTTTTGGGAATGGTTACGTTGCTGAAGCCTGCGGTGCCGTTTTCACCAGTTACTGTAAAATAGACAGTCGTTGTCGTGTTGGACGGGTTTGTTGTGATTGTAACGTTGGACATCTGGGAACTGGTTATGTTGCCGCTAATCGCAAGCTCAACTGTTGCGCCACTATCTGTTGTCGCTGGCACAGTTGTTGCTAACGGAGATGTTGACTTAGGAGTTTGTGAGAATAATGCTAATGGTGGAAAAGAAGGGATTGAAAGTGGACTTGGTATTGTAATATTTGCCCATGAGGGCAGTTGTATGTTTATGCTGGAAATGTCGAAGGGAGACATCAAGGGATAATTATCTTGTTCACCACCGCCGACATAGTAAGGTGTGTTCCATATCCCTGTTGAACCGACTTGAGAAGCGTTAGGATAGTTGAGTTGGTAATCGCTCCAGTAATTTCCTTGCTCGCTTAGACTCCAGTCATCACTTTGAGGATGAAGAGACATAAGATAGTTGAAGTTCGAGTTCGCAAAGTTGGGAATTATGATTTGGGCTTGCTGAGTGTTGCTGACAAAGTCGTTGTCATAGACGGTGAAGTTTGCGCCACGCCATTGGCTAGAAGTCGAAACCAACAGGCCTACGTTGTTGTCAGCTATGTAATTTCCATAAATTAAATTGTTCGAGCCTGGGTTCGTGAGTGACCCCTCCACGTAGCCTGCCAATGCGACTCCGGGACCAGAATTACTTTCAATGACATTTCCAACAACTACGTTGTTTGTGCTTTGCTCCAGGTTTACTCCTTGCCTGCAATCTATTATTGTGTTGTTTGCAACAATATCGTTGTCAGTCGCGAAGATTCCTCCGCCGCCGCTTACGATGTTGCCGTAGTAGAGGTTGTAGCTTTCTTCGGTGTTGTCGCCGATGCCTTCAACGGAGTTGCCGAAAACGGTATTGTACGAAGCGAAGCCGCTTATGCCGATACTGCCTGTTCCATTGTTACCGTAGACCTGTGAATAGGTGCATTGGACGTCCACGACAGTGTTTGCCGTGTTGTTTGAGATCGTGTTGTAGCTTCCTTGTATGTTAAACCAGTTTTCTGCAAAGTTGTTCAGGGTATTGCACGCGATAATCATGTGGTTTCCGTTGAAAGAGGAGCCGCCATAGCAGTTAAACGTCAAACCTGAAACCATCAAGTTGTTAGCATCGAAATTGATTGCGGTAGCTCCTGTTCCTACATATTGTCCCAGAATGTACACAGGTTCACTGGGCGGATGCAGGTTGACTATGGTGCTTGCTGAGCCTTCTCCTATTAATGATATACTGTTATTTGTCTCAAGTGACTGTTCATTATAAGTTCCTGACCTTACAAGTATTGTATCGCCCATTGTTGCATTTCCAATAGCATCGGCTATAGTTGGGTAATTATCTGGAACAATAATTGTCGCAAGCTGCGCTTTAGCCGGTTTAACGTTGGTTATGCACACTGCAGTTAATAAGACGAGAGCAAGCATTAAGGTGAGACTTTTGCGCATGTTTATCTAACTTTAGCTGTGAATTTGTTGGGGATAAAAGAGTTTTTGTCATGGTTTCTGGACTAAGCCCGCATTTTTTAGTTCAGGTTTCTGGACTAAGCGTGGTTATGCCTTTAGTTTAAGTGTCGCTTAATCATTTGGTTAATTTTTTTCGCTTGGAAAGTCGGTGGTATTCAGCAAAGTTTTAAGCGTTTCAATGTCATAGGTATTGGCGGTTGAGATAAGTGCCTGATGCTAAGGAAGAGATTTACTCAACTATGTTCCGTTCGCTTAAGCATCCTGTACGCCGCAAGATACTGCACGTGCTTTCACAGAAACCGCAGACTTTTTCTGAAATGGTTGATTTGCTGGGTGTCTCCAGCTCCAATTTAACTTATCATCTTGAAAACTTGGGTGAACTGGTCACGCAGGAGAACGGCGTGTACAAGCTGTCCACTTTCGGTTCGGCTGCTGCCAGCACCATGAAGATTGTGGAAGAAGCCCCTGAGATTCATCAGCGCAAACGCGGTTTATCGTCAAAGTGGAAGACGGCTCTTGGGGTTTCGCTTATTGCTCTTGTTCTTGTGGCGGGCGTGGCGGTTTGGCAGTTTGATGCCTTGAATCAGGCTTCTAGCCAGAGTAATGCTTTGCAGTCAAAGTATAATCAATTGTTGTCTTGGAGTCAGATTACGGATATGGCGATAAATTTTCTGCTGCAAGTGACGCAGATTGACACTTCACATTACCAAGCGACGTTGGTAAGCAACAGTGTTGATCAGCCATCAGATTTAGGCGGAATACTGGAGCAGACCATGATGTATTCGCTTACAAGCAGCAACAGCAAAATGGATGTTTATTTCCGATTCAGAAGCAACGAGCTATCATGGTACCAGATTGTAATGCTGGAAGGCTCACCCGTATATTCTCAACCTCAACCATCCAGCGCCCTGGACGCGGCAAAAGGCTTGCTTACAAGGCTCACAAGTTATGAAAACGCCTCTTACCTTGGAAACATGAGCAGCATGCTCTCATCAGTTAGCCCCTCAATGCAAAACCTGGAAACCACCGAAGGCAACAACAACCTGAATGTAACGGTGTCAGGCGATACCACGCAAATAGTGATGATGTACACCGACAACGGCGTAGACTTTTCGCCTAAATGTGTGAGTTTAACTTTTGAGGGCAACGATTTAACAGACTTCATCGACGACTACTACTTATTCACCGTCGGAAGCACCACAGTTAACGTCAACAGCAACCAAGCCATTCAACTGGCAATAAACGCAGTAAAAGGCTACAGCTGGACTGCAAACGGCGCAGTGGTCACAAATTTCACCGTTCTCTCCGAACCCGTCTCGGTTGTTTTTCACCCCAACACCAAAAACGGGTTAGCCCTGTACCCGCAGTGGACCGTTACACTTTACCTTGACAAGGTTTACCCGGGCGGCGTAGACAGCATAATCGTTGAAATATGGGCAGACACAGGAGACATAGCGCAAATACAAAACAGCTAAACGCCATGCGATGATGTCTGAAGCGTTACGCGTGCAGGCGCTTGCCTGTTATGGCGAACTTGTGCTCTTCTGTTTCTATTCGGTTTAATTGGGGAACGATTGGTATTTATCGCTGAAAGAGAACTATTTTTTGATGCATTCTTTGGAGTTTTGTGCTGTGAAGAAAACAAGAGTAATCATTATGGGTGCGGCTGGGCGGGACTTTCACAATTTCAACGTCTACTACCGCAATAACGGGCAATATGATGTTGTCGCTTTCACTGCTGCTCAGATTCCCGGCATCGAAAAAAGAAGCTACCCCGCGGCTCTGGCTGGACCCAACTATCCAGAGGGCATCCCAATCTATGCGGAAGAAAAACTGGTTGACCTGATCAGGGAATTTGGGGTTGAGGAAGTTGTCTTCGCCTACAGCGACGTTTCTCACGAGTATGTGATGCATAAGGCGTCAGCGGCGCTTTCCAATGGACCTGATTTTAGGCTTATGGGTCCTTTAACAACTATGCTCAAAGCCAAAGTTCCCGTGATTTCGGTCTGTGCCACGCGAACTGGGGCGGGAAAAAGCCAAACCTCCAGAAAAGTCGCTGAGATTCTCAAGAGCTTACGCTTCAGAATCGTGGTTGTTAGGCATCCTATGCCCTACTGTGATCTTTCTGCAGAGCCAGTTCAACGCTACGCATCTTACGAAGATCTGGAAAAGTACGCCTGCACTATCGAGGAGCGAGAAGAGTACGAACCCCACCTCCTGCGCGGCAACATCGTTTACGCGGGAGTTGACTACGGAAGAATCCTGGTGGAAGCCGAAAAGGAAGCCGACATCATAATTTGGGATGGAGGCAACAACGACTTGCCCTTCTACTGGCCAGACTTACACATCGTAGTGACCGACCCTCACAGACCCGGACACGAACTGAAGTATCATCCGGGCGAAACAAACCTGAGAATGGCTAATGTAGTTATCATCAACAAAGTGGACACCGCTGACCCTGAAAACGTAAAGACCGTCCGAGAAAATGTCAGGAGCGTAAATGCAAAAGCCACAATAGTTGAAGCAGCATCTCCCATCACCGTTGACAAGCCAGAGCTTGTAGCTGGAAAACGGGTAGTTGTCGTGGAAGACGGCCCAACGGTGACTCATGGACAAATGGCGTACGGCGCAGGAGCCTTAGCGGCAAAGATGCTTGGCGCCAAAGAACTGGTGGATCCCCGTCCCTACGCGGTAGGCTCAATTGCCAAAGCGTTCGAGAAATATCCGCATTTAACATCGGTTCTTCCCGCAATGGGTTACAGTTCAGACCAGATACGCGAACTGGAGCAAACAATAAACGCCGTACCATGCGACACCGTTCTCGTGGGCACCCCGATTGACCTGCGAAGATTCCTCAACTTAAACAAGCCCAGCGCCAAAGCCAGTTATGAGCTTCAAGAAATAGGAACTCCGACTCTTGAAGAAATCCTCAAGGACTTCTTAATAAAACGGCAAAAAACATAATTGACGCGGCGCGCTTATAAGAAAAAAAAGTCGATAAGACAAAGCTGTCAGAAAGGCGAAAATGAATGTCAGAGAAAAGTCATCCTGACCCTAAAACGGTTCTAAAGCAGCTGCTTGAAGGCAACGTCAGGTATGTCGAGGAGCATTCTTCAGAATTTGAGGCGCTTAAATTGAAGCAGACTCCGAAAGTTGCTTTATTGACCTGCTGCGATTCACGTGTTCCCCAGAACCTATTTGATGTGGACAGCCCAAATGAGATATTTACCGTAAGAAACATCGGCAATCAATATGGGAATTCAGAAGGGTCAGTTAAGTATCCAATTCTGCATTTACATACCCCGCTCTTAATTGTGTTGGGTCACACGGGCTGCGGAGCAATAAAGGCAGTTTTATCTGATTACCGGGAAGATGACGAAGCCATACAGAAAGAGGTCATTGGCCTTGTCAACGCCATAAGATCAGCTAACCAAACCCGAGATATGTCAAAGATTACGGATGAAGACCAGAAGCTTGCGATCTACGCCCAAGTCAACGTTGACCATCAAATAAGCAAAATCGTGGCGGAGCGCAATTTGAAAGCAAAAATCCAGAAGCAGATGCTCTACGTCGTCGGCATGATTTTCGACATCCACGGCCTCTACGGTGGAAAATCCGCCAGCGTTTACATCACAAACATCAACGGCATAACCGACATCAATGCGATGAAGAAGCATGAGCTTGCCGTTGAAATGGGAAAGGTTTTACTCAATTCGAAACTCAAGAGATTATAAAAAATTATGCTGTGGAGTTGGCGTTTGAGTTGCTCCTTGTTTGCAGCTAAATTCTATGTTTGTTTGCGGTGCCGTCTGAGTAACTCTGAGCTATCATCTGGTTTCTAGCTAATGCCTTCTCATCATCCGGCAAGAACAATTTAGTGTAAGCGAGATAAAAGCGTATAGATGGAACCGAGCACAAGGACCCTTTATTTTCGGCTTCACTTGAATGTAAACTTTAAAATTTAACGTTAATGAATTTATGGTGAGGCGTAAACATGGAATTTAAAGGAAGCAAAACAGAGAAAAATGTTCTCGCTGCGTTTGCAGGGGAATGTCAAGCCAGAACAAGATACAGTTTCTTTTCCAGCGTAGCACGAAAAGAAGGGTTTGAGCAGATTTCCGGAATATTCCAAGAGACGTCGGATAACGAGAAGGAACACGCGCAGATATTCTTTAATCACCTCAAAGGAGGCACGGCTCAAATAGACGCTGCGTATCCAGCGGGGATCATAGGCACAACCGCCCAGAACTTGCAGGCTGCTGCAGAAGGAGAAAAATTAGAGTGGGGAACGCTCTATCCGAGTTTTGCCAAAACAGCTGAAGAAGAAGGTTTCAAAGATGTGTGCAACGCATTCAGACTGGTTGCTAAAGTAGAGGCCTACCACGAAAAACGTTACATGAAGCTGTTAGAAAGCGTAAACAAAGAAACGGTTTTCAAGAAGGACCAGCCGACTAAATGGAAATGCAGAAACTGCGGGTTTGTCTTTGAAGGAAAAGAAGTCCCAGAGAAATGCCCGGTATGCGCTCATCCAAGAGCGTATTTTGAAGTTTGGGTTGAAAACTACTAACAACCCCATTTTTTTCTTAGCAAAGGGCAAGTGCAGAAATCCGATGATGGTTTAAACGATGTATTTGCCTGTGATTTCAAAGTCTTTCACAATTTCCATTACACGCTTTGGCGCATTTAACGGTCCCAGAGGAATATCTTTTAGCAGAACCCAAGCGCTTTTGCACGCAACAACCGTTGCGATGTGCTGTTCTCCAAAGCTTTTCTTTGCAACCTCAACAACCAAGCGTCTAACTTCGACTTCCGACAGCTCTCCCAACGCATGCAAATACTCGTGAAGCAGCAGATTGTAAATTAAGGCGTTCACGGTCGGTTTAGAGCTTAAGGATGCCTCAACGATTTCTACAAGCGCACGGTTCAACACAATATTGTTGGTTCCAACAGGGTAGTAGGCACCTAACTGCAAAGGCAAATCATCCAGAAACAACATCATGCTTTCCCTTTTTTTGCCCAAAGCATACTGCACTGTTTCTTTTACGATTTGCCAGACTTCAGCGTAGTTTTTAGCCCTATCCAACCGTGCATCGAACTGCTCATTTACTTTGGAATTGTCGCTCAAAAAATAGCCGCCTTCTAAAAAAATAATGATGAGAAACGAGGCTTTAAGTTTTGCACCAAAAGCGGGGGGATAAACGGCTTTGGGACAAAATTCTTTCGTTAATCCTTGAGAATTATGACATAAGCTCTTCTTCCAATGTACTTCTTCTGAGCGTCTACTTTAGCTGAAGTGCCAAAAGGAGTAACAATTTTCTCATA
>Ga0187891_1003402_pt1 | contig 11136 bp, 8 predicted proteins | sample June2016WEW_21_4_FD_132990 | JGI IMG/M metagenome (GOLD analysis project Ga0187891, IMG submission 132990) | Peatland microbial communities from SPRUCE experiment site at the Marcell Experimental Forest, Minnesota, USA - June2016WEW_21_40 | ecosystem: Environmental > Terrestrial > Soil > Wetlands...
TCAAGAGTCTGAAAACCGGCCTTGCCGTCGGTGGCGACTATTTGAAACCAAATGAGAGCATGGGTACTGCGGCATGGACACAAGATGGCGGGCGGAAATGGAGGGCCGCGAAGTCCCCGCCGCACGGCTTTCGCTCCGCGGTGGCCTACGACGCCGACGCGAAGGCCTGGATCACCGTTGGACCGAACGGGACGGACATTTCGACGGACGATGGGAAGAACTGGCGCGCGCTTCGTCCCGACGCCGAGCTGCACGAAGCGTCCGACGCCGACCGCAACTGGAATGCGCTGTCGCTGCCGTTTGTCGTCGGTTCGCACGGGCGGATCGGGAAGCTGAATCCGAAGGCGCTGGATGCAGCGAAGGGCAGCAGGTAGATTCGTGCTTTCCCAGGTCCCAAAATCGGGACCTGGGGCACCCAGGTTCAGTACAAGGCCATGCGGTCAGAGACCTAGAACAGATCCGGAATGCTGTGGAAGGCGATCCGTGTCGGTGCGGCCTTGTACGCAGTGAGCATTGCGGCAGGGGCGAGGGTGCTCATTCCGTACTTGTCGTTGATCTGATCCATGGTAGCGAGCAGGCGCGTGCGGCTCTGTTCTTCTTCGAGGCCGTCAAAAAGCGCGAGCGTGTGTAGGCGATCGGGAACCAGATTGTTGAGTTGCACGCCGACGAAGTAGGGGTGCTCGTATTGCGCGCCGCTCGGGCGCGACTCCCAAAGACGGCGCAGAGCGGCGATGAGCGTCTGGTTGTCCTGGCACTCGCTCAGCTTGATCTCGCTGCGCCAGCCGCGCGCAGGCACGCCGAAGCGCGAGACGGGCGTGTTCTCGCCCCGAGGCACGGCAAAACCAATCGCCAGGCCGATGTGGCTGGCCCACAGGTCCGCCGCGCGCAGGCGCATGGCCGCTTTGTGCAGCAGCTTGTGGGCGACGGCCCAGGCCTTCTCCGCGGTGCGCATCTCGGGCGCCAGCACATGCGAGTGGCTGATGGATTTCTGGTGTTCGAGCTCCGAGCGATCGAAGTCTTCGCCTTGCAGCCAGTGAAAGAGCCGCTCGCCCCACACCGATCCCCAGATTTCGCCGGTCTTTTCGCGGCCAAGCGCCAGCAGATCGTCCATGGTGCGAATGCCTTTTTCGTTCAGGCGCTTCTCAGTGCGCGCACCGATGCCGGGCAGATCGCGCAGCGTGAGTTGATGGAGCGCCTCGGGCAGAATGTCGAGCGGCAGCGCAACAAGGCCGTCGGGTTTCTCCATGTCGCTGGCTATTTTGGCTAGGTAACGGTTGGTGGCGAGTCCGACGGAACTGCGCAGGCATTTGCCCACGCGCTCGCGGATTGTCCGTTTCACCCGCATGCCCAGATCGATGGCATTCAGGAGCGACCGCTCGCGGCCGATGAGGCGGCAGGCCATCTCGTCGATGGAGCAAACGGCGGTAACCGGCACGCAACTCTCCACGGCCTCGACGACTCGATGGTGGTATTCGGTGTAGATTTCGTGGCGGCCTTCAACGAGCACGATCTCGGGGCACATGCGCTTGGCATCAGCGACGATGGTCCCGGTGCGCACGCCGAAGGCCTTGGCCTCGTAGCTGGCGGCGATGCAGCAGGTTGTGTCGGCCATCATGGGCACCACGCCTACCGGCCGGCCACGCAGCTCCGGCCTGACCTGTTGCTCGACGGAGGCAAAGTAAGAGTTCAGGTCGACGAAGAGCCAGTTGAGAAGTGGCCCCTGAGCAGATTCGTCGGCTGGAGCGGGATCGGCGGCATCGCGGGCCTCTTTGGCTGCAAAGCGAAGATTTGCAAGCTCCGCTGGCCACTCTTCGGGAATGGGAGAGGGGTCCGGATTAGAGCGGTTCCACAATTCACGTGACCTTTCCAACTTCTTGCAAGGTGGCTTTTTCTTGGTGAAAAAGCCACTGGGCGGTTGCGGTCCCGAATACAGCAATTGTGGAACCGCTGTGGGGTGAGCAGCCATTTTTTTTGCGCGTTACCATTTTCGCCGTTTCTTTGCTATTTTGCAATCTCGTTCTATTCCCGAATCGGGGCACCGATACCCCGAAAGCGCTAGTGACTGACCCAAAAGGGCGTATTTTCGTCTAATATTCAGGTTGGGTAGCATTTTTGCAGATCCGAACTCCTCCCGGATGACCGGATCGTAACCCTGAATGGTGACCGAAGATGCAGACCCTGGCACATTGGATTGCGGTGAATGGAAGCGTACTTGCCGTGCTGGTCACGATGGGGGTGGCAGTGCTTCTTGTCGCCTGTATGGAGTGCACGCACTGCCCCAAGAGCAAGAAGGACGAAATCTTCAATCGCCACGAAGTCTAAGACGCTCTAATTCCCGCTCGCTGCCGGCGCGCCCGGCTTAAGGTAAGTGTCAAATTGCGCCAGGATCCGGCTGAAAAGGAGCGTCTGCGCTTCCGGTCCCGCGAGCGAGTGCGTCTTGCGCGGAAAGATCTGCAGATCGTAAGGAATTCCGGCATCGATGAGTTTCTGCACAAACTGAACGGTGTTTTCGATGTGCACGTTGTCATCGCCGGTTCCGTGCGCCAGCAATAGCCGGCCTTTCAAGTCCGCGGCGGAATTCACTACGGAGGAATCGCGATAGCCATCCGGGTCCTCCGCGGGCAGACCCAGATAGCGCTCGGCGTAGATGGAATCGTAGTCGCGCCAGTCGGTGACCGGCGCCACGGCCACGCCGGCGCGGAAGCGGGCCGAGTGCGTCATGGCATAGAGGGTGAACGTGCCGCCCCAACTCCAGCCCCACCAACCCAGGCGCTTGGGATCCAGTTGCGGATACTCCTGGAGCGCCGCGTCCATCACTGTCAACTGGTCCTCGAGCTGCACGGGGCCAAAGTCGCGATAAGCCGCCTGCGCAAAGGCGCGCCCGCGACTGCCCATGCCGCGATTGTCGGCGTGGAGCACGGCAAAACCGTGCTGCGCGAGCAGCTCATCGAAGAGCAGGTTGCCGCTCCATTGGTTCATGACGATTTGGTCGTGGGGCCCTCCGTAGGGATTCACGATCAATGGCGTGCCGGCCGGATTCGTCGAGCCTTCCGGCAGCAGCAGCGTGGCATAGAGTGTGGTTCCATCGTGCGCCTTCACCTCAAGCGGCAGCGGCGGGTGCAGATGGTAAGAATCGAGGGCGTGCGTCTCCCAGAAGACACGGCATGAGCTCGCTGCCGTGGACTTATCGGGTGCCTGGCAGACGCGCATCACTGGCGGCGTCATGCGCGTGGAGAACTTGTCGGTAAACGCGTGGCCGTCGGAAGAAAAAGTGGCGAGATGGAAGCCGGCGCCGGCGCTTAATTGCCTGCGATCGCCTGAGAAATTCACTTGCCAGGTCTGCTGCTCCAGCGGATTGCCCTCGTTGGATGCGTAGTCCACGACTTTGCGCGCGGTGTCCACGCTGTATAACGCGCCGACTTCGAAATCGCCGCTGGTAAGCTGGCGATCAAGCTTCGCGTCCGACGCTAGCGGTTTGTCCTTGTTGTAGCTGTAGAGATAAAGGTGATTGTGCCCGTCGCTCCAACTGGTGAGCACGATGGCTCCGTCGCCGGCCGTCACATCGTAGTTCTCATCGAGGAACTTATCGTCGCTGATCTCGAGCATCAGCCGCGCATCGCCGTAATCGGTGTCGGCAAAGAAAAGCGCGCGGTGCTTGTGGTCGCGAGTCAGGGTTTCGACCCAAAGAGTCTTGCTGTCGACCCAGCCAAAGCAGGGCATGTAATCGTCGCCGGCGTGAAACGGGATTTTGATCCACACAGTCTTGCCGCCACGCACCGGCACCACCCCGAGGTGGACCTCGGGATTGGGGTCGCCCGGCTGCGGATAGCGCTGCCAATCCACGGTGGCGTGATTGGGAATCCAGTCGGTGATTGGATAACGCGGCACCTGGGTCTCGTTCATCTGCAGGTAAGCAATCTTTTTTGAGTCCGGCGACCAGAAGTAGTTGCTGCGCACGTCGAGCTCTTCCTCGTATACCCAGTCCACTTCGCCGTTGATGAACCCCCGACCGTCGGCAGAGGAGAGATTAGGCGCGGGAGCGAGAGGAATCGTGGGCGTGCCGGGCTCGCGGAGCGGGATGACGGCCAGGCCGTGATCCTTGATCAACGAGATGAATGAACCGTCGGGAGAGAACTTGGGATCGTCGCCGGAGAGAAGGCCCGAAAAGCCAATTTCGACTCCAATGCCGATGCGCAGATCGTAAAGCCACAGGCGGCCATTGGAGTCGAAGAGAATGTGCGTTGAGTCCGGTGCCCACACGTAGCTGGCCAGGTTGTAGCGCTGGCGATGGTCGCGGTCGCGCTCGGAGTCGGTGCTGCCATTCAGGTTCTCCATCTTCGCCGCGCTTACCAGTACATGCGTCTTGCCGGAAGCGGGATCGACATCCATCAGTTCGCCACCATCGAGGTAGGTGAGGTGCTTTCCGTCGGGCGACCAGGTGAGCTGGTCAGGCGGCACGCCGATGAGCGGCCCGTGCGCAAAGATCCCGTCGATCGTGAGCGCTTTCTCCGGCGCTTGCGCGGCCACTGAATGGGCCGTCAGTGCGAATGCGGCAGCGGCCGAAAACAGAAAGACGGATTTTCGCGTCAAAGGACTTTCTCCTGGAGTGGGAATCCGGCCTGGAACGCAGCGATGAAAGGGGGTGTGGCCAGTAGATCCGGAAGCCCCAGTGTAAATCACCGAGTTTTGATTGCGAATTCACCGTTTCCGACCGGCATTCTTCTCAGTAAATTGATGCTTGCTCGGCGCAGCCAAGTCCGTGTACATTCTGGAGATTCCCTGGGAGCAAAACGCATGACAACAACTTACGATTTAGCCATCGCGGGCGGCGGCCTGGGCGGCACGGCTCTGGCCATCAACATGGCGCAGCGTGGCGTCAAAGTGCTGGTCGTCGAGCACGAGCGGGAATTCAAGGATCGCGTGCGCGGCGAAATGATGTTTCCCTGGGGCCATGCGGAGGTTCAAGCCCTGGGAGTCGCCGGATGCTTCGCCGAAGCCGGAGGACACGAGGTCGGCTGGGTGGACTCGTATGTGGTGAGTGATCTTGTAGCCCATCGAGAAGTCGTCCCCACAACGCCGCAGCATTTGCCTTGCCTAGCCTGCTATCACCCCGCCATGCAGGAGTCGCTGCTGAGTGGCGCGACTGCTGCAGGCGCCACAGTACGCCGCGGTGCTGCCGTTCGCGAGGTGCAGCCGGGCGCGACGCCGGCGATGGTCATTGAGGAGGCTGGCCGCGTTGAAACGATCTCCGCGCGGCTGGTGGTGGGTGCAGAAGGGCGATCGTCCGCGGTGCGTTCTTCGGCGCGCTTTACGGTACAACGCGATCCCGAGGACATGATGATCGCCGGCATTCTACTCGAAAACGTTCCCGCGGCAGAAGACACCTGCCAGGCCATTTATCACTTCGGATCAGGACAACTCGTTGTCGTTGCGCCCCAAGGCGGAGGACGCGTGCGGATGTATTTGTGCTACCACGACGCAACGCAACCGCGCTTTCAGGGGCCCGGCGACCTGGCGCGATTCGTTGAAGGATGCAAGAAGACGGGCGCAAACGCCGCGCTCTTTGAGGATGTGAGGCAGGCCGGTCCGCTGGCGACCTTCAGTTGCGCGCACAGCCGGGTCGATCACCCGTACCGCGACGGAGTGGCGTTGCTGGGCGACTCGGCAACATCCAGTGATCCGACGCATGGCCAGGGCCTTTCCCTTACACTGCGCGACGCGCGGGTGCTGCGCGATCACCTGATGCGGTCAGAAGATTGGGACGCCGCCGGCCACGCCTACGCCGATGAGCACGATGGCTATTCCAGCCGGCTGCACACCTTCCACCAGTGGCTGACTGCGATGTATCTCGCTGCGGGACCGGATGCCGATGCGCGCCGTGCGCGGGCCATGCCGCTCATCGCGAAAGACCCCAGCCGGCAGCCGGACTCGATCTTCTCCGGACCTGACCTGCCGGCCGATGAAACGGCGCGCAAACGCTTCTTCGGCGAAGACTGACCTCGTGATCTTTGTGTGTTCTCACGTTCCTGCAGGTTGCGGGACGCTGCGATGAAGGAATCTGCCGTTTGTTGGCTCAAGGGTCGACAGTGTATGTTCCGCTGTATGCACTGGGCAACTCCTGAAGAACGGCGCGCACTTGGCCAGGCGCGACGCAAGCAGATGGGCCGCCACCAGCACGAAGTGCTGCATCCCAAGGCGCGGCCGGCCACGGCTCTGGAATTGGTGGCGCGATCAATGCGCGGCCGCGTGCCGGCGCTGATTCAGCTCAAATACCAGCTGATGGCAGAGTCGCCATTCGGCTACTTTCGCGGCGCCGCGCCGGTGATGGCCGCGGACCTGGCGCAGCTTCCTTCGACGGGCATCGTAAGCCAGCTTTGCGGCGACGCGCATGTGCGCAACCTCGGCGCCTTCGCCGGGCCTGATGGGCGGCTGGTCTTCGACCTCAACGACTTTGACGAGACGATCCGGGGCCCGTTCGAGTGGGACTTGAAGCGCATGGCGGCATCGCTGGTGCTGGCCGGGCGCGCCGCCGGGCACAAAGACAGCTCCGCGCGCAGGGCTGTGGAGGCCTGCATCGAACGCTACACCGAGCAGATGCGCGCGTTTGCCCGCATGCCGCAACTGGAAGTGAACCGGTTTCAGGTGCACCGCATGGACCTAGCTAAACCGGTGCACGACGCGCTCAGCAAGGCGGAGCGCGCCACGCCGCAGCACACGTTTGAGCAGCTCACCACGCCGGTTTCGTCCCGGCCCGGAGCGCGCCGTCGCTTCAAGGAATTGAAACCGATACTCACGCGCATTACCGGTGCTCGCGCCGCCGCCGTGCTGGCCTCGCTGGGGCCATATCGGGAGGTGCTGGAGCCGCAGCGGCAACACCTGCTCGGGTTCTACCGGCCGGTGGACGTTGCCTTCAAGGTGGTTGGCACCGGCTCGGTGGGCTTGCGCGACTACTGCATCTATATGGAGGGCAACGGCGCGGGCGATCCGTTGTTTCTGCAAATTAAGGAGGAGGCTGCGTCGGCCTATGCGCCATATCTGCCCGATGCCCGGCCCCCGGCGCATAACGGCCAGCGCGCGGCTGAGGGACAGCGCTTTATGCAGATCCAGACCGATCCGTTTCTCGGCTGGACGCATATCGGCAGCCGGCAATATCTTGTGCGCCAGCTCAACGACCACAAAGGTTCGATTGAGATCCCAGATCTGGCTGGCGCCAATCTGAAGGCTTACGCGGAAGTCTGCGGCGAGCTGCTCGCCCGCGGCCACGCGCGCTCGGGCGACGCGCAAACGATCGCCGGCTATGTCGGGACTGGTAATGCGTTCGCTGAAGCGATCGCCGAGTTCGGCGTTGTGTACGCCGACCAGACGCAAAAAGACTGGGCAGAGCTGAAGCGGTCAGGCAGGGCGAAGAAAAAATCGTAGCGTGCGCGAAGATCGCTGCTAGCGGCGGTAGACGTCGTATCCGCGCAGGTGCGCGGCCAGGGTGAACTCGCCCATCAGCGCTTGCATGGTTGCGGCGCGGTTTGGCGTCGGGTCCACGACCATCTGCATGTCTCGCTTCACGATCAGCCAGCGGATGTTCTCGGAGCGGACCAGCGCAGCAGTTTCGGCGGGCGAATAGGGATCGGTCGTGGGATCGAAGAGCAGAACTGGAAAGCGCGGCACGCGGCCAGTGGCAAAGTAAAACGGATCCTCGCCCGGGATCAAGATCAGCCCGGCATCCTGGGGAATATTCGCAGCGGCGTAGCGGAGCAGCTCGTCAAATTCGGGAAGATAAGGCCCCGGCGTGGCCATGCCCGCTAGTTGCGGAAATGCGGAGTGCTCAACCGGCGCATCGGGAAGGTTGATATATGCGAGCCGTTCCTCACTGGTGGTATAGAAACCTCCGCAGACGAGCAGCGTGACGGAGATAAGGCAGGCGAGCGCGGGCACGAACCATGGCAAGGCGGCGCGCGCTGTGAGTAGGGCGAGGAACGCGAGCAGGTCCGCGATGAGCAAAACGAGCAAGGGCCAAATGGCGTATGTTGAGCCCCAAAGTTGCTGCGACATGAAGGTGCCGCAGATAGCGGCGAGGACAATGAGCGGACAGAGTGCGCGCAATGAAGGCTCTCGCCACAGGCGAAGCAGACTCACGATCGCCAGTGCCGCCGCCAACAAGAGCAGGAGCGGCCAGAGCGCCAGCAGGCTGTCGCCGCGCTCGTCCGCATCGTCGTAAATGACGAGCGATGCGAGCGCGAAGAGAAACGGCGCGGCCAGGAGGGCGAAGGAGGCAATCTGCGTCCAGCGAAGTTTCTGCGGCGCGAAGCGCAAGAGCAGCAGAGCAGCGGCAACGCACGGCAACGTCCACAAGAGCGACGAATCGCGGAATACGGCGAGCATGTTGTCGAGGGACGGCAGGCGGCGTTCGCCGGCGAAGCGGATCGTCCAGTCGGCGTAAGTGCGGATGCCGACGGTCCAATGCAACGCCAACAAGACTGCGAACAGAGTGGCACAGGTGCCAGCGAAAGCTGAAAGAAGCGTTCGAATCTCAGCCTGCTCCGCAGAAGCGTGCCCGCGCCGCACGACCGCGAGTGCAAGGACGAGCAAAACCGAGCCGATGGCCGCCGCCAGAAATGGCAGCCCCATGTTCTGCTTCGAGAAGAGCGGCACGCATAGTCCCACTCCGGCAGCAAGGCCGCTCGCGACGCTTCTTTTTGCGTCGGCCCGCTCGAAAAGCCAGAGAGCGACGAGAATCCAGAAGGCGCAGTCGCCGTCGTATTCGGGGATGGGGATGATGCTGTAGATGCCGAGGACGGCGAGCGGCGCGGCCACAAGCAGAGCGACTACCCACGCCGCTCGAGCGCGCCCGCGCAACGATGCGAGCGCGAGCCGCCATGTGAGGACGGTGCCGAGCCCGCCCACCGCTGCGGCGTAGAGCACGTGATGAAAGAAGACGCGGCCGGTGAACCGGATGATCGCGGCCTGAATGAGGAAGGTGAGCGGTGGATGAACAAAGGGAAAGTGACGGTACGGCGCTTGTCCGTGTGCGAAACGTACTGCGCTGTCGAGCACGTAGCTCGTGTCCCATAGAATCGCGACATGCGCGTTTTGCCAAAGGACCACGCACGCCGTTGACAGGAAGAGCCCGAGGCCGGTGAGCGAGTCGCGCAGTGCCCAGCACGGCGCACTGGACTCGGCCGCCGTCGTCACCATCCGCGACGATAGTAGTAGGGGACGCAGTAGGGCATCGAGAAGATGGCCATCAGCAGCGCGACAAACCAGCCAATCAGAGTCCAGCCAAGAAACAGGTTCAGCAGCAGGATTCCCATGGAGTTGTGCGTGTGCCGCACCGCCGCGATGATGGCAGGAAGGAAATAAAGTCCGACGCCGAAGATCAGGAAGTGCATAGAATCTCCCGCTGGTGTTCCGACATTGTTACGGAGATTTTACCGCCGAAGTTCCCGTATTTCGCGCGATTACAGCGGAACCAGAGTCGGCGTATCTCGAAAGCACTGAGTTCAAGTCGACGCGACCATCCAGGGGTCCCCAACGACGGGCCCTTGTCGTTGGGGTGGGAGCATCAGGGAGCGGCGACCGTGCGCGAAACTCAACAGGACAAGGTTACTCTGGTTCCGCTCTAGATTGCTAACCCCATGAAAACGCGACGCATATTTTGATTGCGCATCTGTTTGCCCGTGCGTATACTCGCGTCGTCTCTCAAAATCCCCCAAGGAGCGCATCATGGGAAAGATCAACGTGGGCCGCCTGATCCTGGGCGGCATTGTTGCCGGGATTGCCATCGATCTGCTGGATTATCTGGTGGATGGTATTTGGCTGGCGCCGCGCTGGGCCGATGGGATGGCCCTGCTCGGCCACACCGCGTTCTCGCAGGTCCAGATTATCTTGTTCAACGTGATTGGACTTCTGACCGGGATCGTGGCCATCTGGGTTTACGCGGCGATCCGACCGCGGTTCGGCGCGGGCATCAAGACGGCAGTCTATGCCGGGCTGGCCGTGTGGCTTCTGACAGTCCTGTTCCCGAACGCCGCTTTCATGCACGTTGCACACCTTTTCCCGAATCACCTGACGCTGTACACGACGCTGGGCGGGCTGGTTGAGGTCGTTATTGGGACTGTTGCCGGAGCATCGGTTTACAGGGAAGGCTAGCCCAGCAATCGAGGTCGAAGCGAAGCTGCCGCGAGCCAAGCAGGCCCTTTAAGTGTCTGCTCCCGCTTGGCTTGCGCGCAACCATCCACAGGGCCGGGGCAGGCGTGAAATCGAGCGTGTGCCTACCGGCCAGGCGCCGCGATCAGAACCGGAAGTGACCCCGAATGCCAGTCGTGGGCACCGTGTCCTTCTACAATGATTCGGTATGCCGACCGTTGTCCGATCACACGCGAAGATCAATCTGGGGCTTTTCCTTGGGGTGCCGAGACCGGACGGGTTTCACGCGCTTGCGACTGTCTATCAAACGCTGGAAATGCATGATTTGGTGACGGTTACGGCCAAGAAAGCGCCGGAAACCGTGCTCCGGATCAGCTCCAACGATGCCCGCGTGCCCACCGACGAGCGCAACACCGCCTGGAAAATGATTGCCCTTGCGCTCAAGGTGCTCAACATAACCGCGGAGGTCGAAGTTCATATCGATAAAAGGCTTCCGGTGCAGGGCGGGCTGGGCGCCGGATCCGGCAATGCGGTGGCTGCTCTGGTGGGGCTCGACGCTGAACTCGGCACGCCGTTTCGCAGCCTGTTCACCCAAAAATTCGAGATTCCGGCCAGGGTCGGCTCCGACGTGCCGCTGTTTCTCGTCGGCGGAACGGTTCTGGGCGTTGACCGCGGTCAGGAAGTTTATCCGCTCAATGACATTGAGCCGACTTGGTGCGTGGTCGCCGTGCCTGAAATCGGTGTTTCCACTCCGCAGGCCTTTCGCGACTGGGACGCCCTCTGCGCGGCGGAAGGTTTGACCGCGGAGGCAGGTACCGCTAGACTAGAGAAGTTGAGCCGAAACTACGCCAGCGCCTTTCGGGGAGAGATTCCCGAGGGCGGGTTTGGAGCAGGCTCCTCCGGTGTCTTCTCCATGGGAGAAGACCTGGCCGGACCGCAAGAGACGACACACAGGTCTGGGCTTGTCCGCACCGGGATCATGAGCTGGATCGAGAA
>Ga0187891_1003405_pt1 | contig 11129 bp, 13 predicted proteins | sample June2016WEW_21_4_FD_132990 | JGI IMG/M metagenome (GOLD analysis project Ga0187891, IMG submission 132990) | Peatland microbial communities from SPRUCE experiment site at the Marcell Experimental Forest, Minnesota, USA - June2016WEW_21_40 | ecosystem: Environmental > Terrestrial > Soil >...
ATGAAAGTTTGCTCGAACTAATTCGGTTCATAAGGCGATTTTTCATGGGTAAAGGTGAAGAAGATTATCAACACAACTTTCATACGTGGGTTGCAGCCCAATGGCTCCATGACGCCAGTTTATACGACATAATAAAGCAACGATTAAACTACTTAGAGGGGCATGACATTATGTTAACTCCAGAAATTATTAATGGAGTTATCGAAAGAATTTTCATTATTATTAACAATCGGATAAGATTTGATTACGAAAAATACATGAGAGCCTACATTGATGTTTTATTATTCTATCGGTCCCAATTTGACGAGAATATAGGCGAAGACTTAGAAAACATATGTGAAAGCCTACCAACTTTTCTAGAATTCGGTTCATATAATAAAAACGTAATAATCCTTCAGTCTTTAGGCCTTTCACGTTCAACAGCAATGGCGATTGAACACTCTGCAAAATGGGGAGTTATTTATCGATATTTCTTAGATGAGGCAGATTGCCTTGAATGGCTGAGAAACAACGCGCTCTTTCTAAAGTCGACTCTTGCGCCAGTCTTTTTGAGTGAAATTAGTGATTTGCTATAGTAATAGTCGTTTAGTTCCTATAGGCTTCACTTGTGCGACCGCTATGATTCCGCACGCTCAAAGTAAATAAGTTATAAACAAGAAATAAAGAAAATAACGTGGAAGTGTTTCAATTGGAGACTATTGAGTGGCTTAGAAAACTGGCTGAATGTAACTTATGCCCAAGTTGTTACAGAAAATATAAGCAATCCATCGAGCCGAACATTCAGGCAATAATAACTGGGTTACTTATTAGACCCATTAATGATTGGTTACAAACAGAACAGCAAATTACTCAAATAGTGATGAAAACAGAAGGCGTTTTTAAAGAAGATATTATCGTAGTTTCGTTTGTTGAAGGGAGTCAAATTTCCAAGCTGGTTGATGAAAAGAAATTCAGGTTAATTGAAAAGTGGAGTATGTTTAAAAAAATCGCTTACTTGAAAAACAAGGGAATTATAAGGGAATATTCTTACCAACTTTTAGAGAGGGCAAGAAAAAAAAGAAATAACATTCATAACTTGATAGCATTCTCCAAAGAAGACTATGAGTTATTCCATTTTGCACACATAGTCGCTTTTACACTTTGGAGTTCTGTAGCGGTGCCTAACCAAACCGACATCTCAAAAAGTTATATTGATAATGCTGAGGAAAAAGCGAAGATTTTTTTAGAATATTTAGACAAACAAGCACAAATAAGCTAAAGATACAACAGCCTACTTTTCTGCGCTTCGCTCTCGCTTGCGCGCTCGCTCCGCTTCGGTCGCTTTGCTTCTTTACTCGCGCTAAAAGATTACCCATAACCCATAACTTTCAATCGTCGAATTAATAAAGAAGTTACTAAAAGACAGAACAGCGAAGTGATGTCATTGGCAGTCTATGTAAATCTTCCTTTGCCATTTCAAAGATTGACTCAGTTTTGTCTAAGGTGTGGATTTCTCGACTTCCCCGAACTATTAAAAGACGAGCTCAGAAACTACACAAATGATTATTTCAATCAACATCCAGCCTTCGCTGATCATGACCAATTTTTTGTATTCTTTACTCCGTCGTGGTTAAGTCTAATTCAACGGCACCACTATTTTGAAGCCATAAAGCTCTGGAACCTTGCTTTAGGTCTAAGCTTCGATTGGGAAAGGCGTAATCCAGCAATCAAGGTTCACAAAGGTACACCCTATTATTTCTTAGGTGTTACAGGAATTTTAAACAATGAACTTGACAATGGTTTTTTGGCAATGCATCAAGCAATGAAGGAAGACGAAAGACATTCTGGGGGAAGAAGACCAGAAGCTCCTGCATACTGGTTTACTATTTTGGATTCGAGCAGACGAGATCAATTCTTTATTCAGAAAGTGGAAGAAGTGGCAGTCTATTTGGACGATAGATTGTATGAATATTCTGTTAACAGAGGAAAATTGCTTAGGCTGTCTGAATTCAGAAATCGTTTCCTCCGATTACGATATCTTAGCGAGTCAGTCTTCTTCTTTGTCTATTCATTATTTAGACTTAGGAAAGTATTGTTTGAAACCCATGAGGTCTACAAAAAAAATGTTTTCAGTTCGCTTCTTCATACAAGAATTCTGTTCGACCTTTCAGTTGTCACAGACAAGTTAATTGAAAATAAGAACATTGGCAGAGGAAATAGACCAACTCTTGCAAACGAAATCCTCTTTCTCTCGACGGCTCCAAGAAATTTGCTCCATTTCAATCCGACTATCTTGCACGATCTTAATGACGAATTTGAAGACAACTTTTCGCGAACGATGAACAGCTTAATCTTAGGAACTTATGTCACTTCTCCTTTGAATGATATCGAGCGAGATTTTGCTATAACGTATGGAATAAGAAATCGCGGAGCGCACAAGGTGGAAGACCGACCAATCATGTACAGCAAGACTAAGGAGCTGGCACAGAGCGTTCTTAACACAATTTTCTTCACGGTTGAAAATCTCTATTAAGACCTCAAGAACCAGAAGTTACAAAAACAAGAGTCCTTCTTCGTCGTCTTCATCACTGAAAACATAAGCAAGAAACGAATCGTATACAGCCTTTCTTTTATATTCAAACTTTCCGCAAAATAAGACAACGCCAAAACCACAGCTATATTCGAGTGAAACTTCAATAACTGGATGAAATGGCAAATAGTGAATGATAACTCTAATATTGTTTAGTAAAATAGCCTTCTCGAAGAGGCAATGCTCACTAATCAAGCACTCAGCCATAACGACCACTTTTAGGCTTTTCAACCCATTTCACATTACCATGCTCATCAAGCAAGTCATCGAAAAACTCAGTTTCCCAAAACTTTTCCAGATGGTTTCCGTTGCCCACATAACTCAACTCTATAAGTTCATGACCGCAGATAGGGCATTCATCATTAATGCGGTCTTCTTTCTTCAGTTTCATCTTATTCTTAGCGCAAACGCCAAACCATCTTACAGGCTGAAATCTTTTTTGCCCTTTGATGATTGAACAGTGATGGAGTTGGTACCATGCTGTCCCGTGAACAGTCTTCCGTTCCCCTTTAATATCTACAATCCAGCCTGATGAACCGCCACCAACACCGAACCGTCCACCTTGTTTCAAGTATGACCTTCGTTGACGACCCTTGAAACTGTCACATGTCAGGCAACCCTCGGTATTTTTGGAGCAATTTCTGCAGCTACCATAACCGCCATCGATGAAACCCAAAATATGATAATGTGGACTGAAGAACCAACCTGTAGGCAAATTCTTTATAGCTGCTTCGCGGGGATTGCGATAACGTTCAGCATGGAAAATAACAGCACCGCCGATGACCCATAGAGCCTTCAAAATCTTAATGCATTTAGCGTTCAGCCTATCAAAAGTCAAATTGTATTCATTGCTGGGAACACTACTAATAATGTGCTCAACCAATCCGTATTTTTTCGCAAGCTCCAAAAGTCGAGATTCTACATTAGAAGCTTCACGGACAGCCCAACCATGTTTGAAGCAAATCGGACAAGTGGGCTTGTCGCAACTATGATAAACCTTCTTAACAAAAATCTTGCCCCCATAATCAACTCCATCGCATTTTACGTGATGAAGCTCAGTTCGCAAACAACCAAAGAACCCCTTAAACACCCCACAATTAAAGTTGGTCTTCTCTCCGTTGCCAACACGCTCAAACAAAGTATTATCTGAAACAAACTTGCCAGCACTAGGATTATCTAAGCCATAATCTGGGCGCTTAAAGAGTTCGCGCTTGGAGCAATTCTTTGTGAATTCTTCATCAGTCATATCAGTGAAAGGCGAATGAAGGAGTTTGATATCATTCATGGATGACCCATCGGCAATCAAATTATTCTTGACCAGATTATTCTCAACCATGCCTTTTCCCGAAATGTTTAACATCATTAAAATTCATAAATTCTCTCGTGTAAAATTCAGGAAGAAAATTACGCAATTAAATAGCAGTACAAAAGTTAAGGTGTAAAAAACATAAAGAAAGCTAAATCAAATAATTCAAGAAATAGAAAAAGCATGGGCAAAGACCAAGAACAGAAAAAGTCTGACTCAATAAACTTGATCAATTTTTATCTTTATGACGGTGAATGGCACAGAGTTATAGACCTCCAAACGCACACCAGCATGAGCACTAAGACACTTTACAAAGCATTGGCAGAACTCGAAAAACTTAAGCTAATCGAAAGAAAGGAAGGAAAGGAAAAAGGAAAATACGCTGTATATTACAGAGCCCACCCAGAAACGCAGCTTTGCTTCAAATACAGCCTGTTAACGGACGATATTAAAGGAGAACTTACCAAAGAAGTAAATTTAGGAATAGACCCGTTAATAGCACTAGAAACGATAAACAATTATGTGCAACTAAATTTGCTTATTTTCATCTATCATATCCAAAAAGACAAGCTACACCTTTCAAAAGACGAGTTATCAAGCTACCTAAAATTATGGCTGGATATAGTTTTGTGGAAACCGTTCAAGCAATTCACCTCCGTTGTAATGAATGAAACGATGAAAATCATAGAAGATATTGACATTAATGAAATAATAGATGAACAAATGTTTAGGCTGCAGGAAACCTCAAAAACCAATGCCGAAGCCGCTCATAAAATGTTTGGGAAATCAGATAAGCCAGAAGAACCACAAAAGAATCCTACTATTGAAGAAGCGGTTCTTAGTCCTGAAGTAGCAAGGCTGTTTGTCATGAGAGCAAATTCAAGAAAAAACGAGAAAAGTTCCAATGACGAATCAGGAGTTTTTGGCAATAAAGACGAGAGTTAAAATGTTCTTCTTAGCAAGAAGAACCAAGAAGGAATTACTCTATGTCTGCACAAGAGTAATCAGAAAGCCGTCTTATTAAAAAAATTACAACGCGCAAACAACATTGAGGTTAAGCAAAAACACCTCAGGCAGCGAGTACACCTCCCTAAAGGGCACCCTCCTCGCACCTAAGGACTCTGTTTTTGCACCACAACAAAAGAAAATACAGAAGACACCAACAAACTGTTGAGCCAGCACTCTGCATAAGCACGTTAAGAAACCTGATTGATGTGACTCTCAAGGATAAAAGAACTTAGAAAAACGGTCTTGTCGAGCTTCCTTCAAAAAGTGTAAGCTTTTTAATTTGTAAATATAAGCATTTCACGATGAGTCACCTTTTTCTAAAATATCCATAAATGAGAATGACAACTCCAATGAGAGCATAAACAAATCCAATTGCTAAGATAGGATTTTCAAAGAGAACTCGAGCGTTTGTTCCAAATATTATAGCGACAACTCCTGCCAGCAAAAGGACCCAACCCATTATCTGATATCGAGCCGCAAAAATCGAAACCGGGGACTTTATTCTTCGGGCAATTATATCATGGTCTCTCTCCAAATCAGGAGTGGTAATTTGAGGCAACTGTTCTTTAAGCAAGTCATTGGCGAGCAACCTAATCTTGGAAGAAAAAACACTTTTTGGAAGGCTGTCTACGACAAATCTATATTCACCAAAACTCTCGAAAACTTCATACTCGAAAGGAATGAATGAAATAATCTTCAGGTTTCTCAGGAGATTACTAATTTGATTATTGTAGTACTGATCAAGTTGTTTAAAGTTGAATTTTTCTGGCACCTTATTCAACAAGAACAAAAACTTTCTCTCTTCACCGTATGCGTTTATTAGATATGATCGATAGTTCAAAGTTCCATCCCAAGTAACAGGATCTGCTTCACTAACAATAATTGTGCTATCCGCGAGACCTGCAATGCTTATTGAAAGGGCGTGAGGACCCACTTCCGAATCCAATATTACCACTTGAGGTCTGTACTTTTCTATAATCCCATTGATTATACTTTTCAAAACGTCCCGCCAATGCTCACTGTCAGAGGGTAGTTTTTTCCAATCCACAATTCTCCCTGTTTGGGATGATGGAAGAAAATGAAAACCTCCGACTTCCCTCAGTTCAAGTGGTTCTTGCTTGTAACCACTTATGACTAATTTTTCAACAGTGGGCTCATTTTCTCGAACAGAAGTTTGTAGAAGAGCTGTCGCACCTCGATTGAGTAAATCAAGATCAAGGAGCACAGTCGTAATATTGTTTTTTGCCAAATATCTTGCGAAGTTTACCGACAAAAGCGTTTTTCCTACTCCACCTTTTCCACTAACGAAAGCTACAATAGAGCAAGACTTCTCACTCATATCACATCATCCTCATAACTATCAGTTTTCTTACGGATAATACCTAAAGACCCATCTTCAGAAACTTTAGCTTTATGCGAATCATCCAAACACATTTTTAAGATCACCAAAATTAAGATAGCAAATACGGCTGCAACTAGATATAATTCGGGGGATTGACTGTTGCGAATCGTGACAAACCCAAAAATAAATACTAACGCGGCTACACATAGACCTGCAATTCGATATTCTGGTGGGGATTGGGATACCCCTTCTGCAAGTTTGAGAAACGCCGCGCCAAGATTTTCGAAGGCGCAGGCAAACCTACTCCAAGCTGTTTTTTTGTCTGATGTTTCAGCCATATCCACTTTCACTTGCAGTGTGAAGCTTACTAGACATTATTAGGGTCTGTATATAACTCTAAGCCTTCTCTGTCTTCTCACATCAAGAATTTGGATAACTTACCAATACCAAAACATTACAACAAAGTTTTGAGAGTCGTTGTATATTGAGATTCAGAAATAAGCTAATGCAGTGATTGAAATATTTTTGCCCTGCTGATTACATGGGCAACAGACCACAAAAATCAATTCGAAATTACCACCAAAATGCAGGTGCTTAATATCAACGTAGATTAGCATTCGTTTTTAAACGAAGTCAAACTCCAAATGTTTATAACTAGAAGACAACAATAATGTACATAGTGATTAAAAATAAGTAAAGAAGAAAGTAGTAAGAAATTACTTTGCCCTAAGGCTGGGACGGCGACATCATCCCCCATCGAATCAACATCGTCCCAGACTAAAAGGGCTTTGGTGAAAAGGAAAGATAAAAAATAAATGTTTATCGCAAATTTGTATTTGGGGAAATCACCCATGTTTGGGTGAAGAAATAAGAATAAAATAGAATTAACGAAGAGAATGAACTGATAGGAAAAATTAATCCCGAGTTTTTATGGCCTAAAAATGCATAGCCCTTTTGTTAAGTTTTCTTCAATCTCCAAATTGTATTTTTGAATAAATACCTCTATTCCTTGTCGGTCGTAGCCGCCTTTAACGCATAGCTGAAATCTGTCTGGTGTTCGCTGTTCAATTAACACCAAAGACGGCTGCAATAAACGCTCGGAACTTAATTCTTTCAGTAAAGCCACTGCTTCATGTCTCTTCATTTGCCCATTCAAACGCCAACAGAACGCAAAACACTATCAAAGTTAACTGAAAATTCCAAATAATTGGTATGAAACTAAAATAATTAAAACGTAAAAAATCAGTAAGGCCTAAGGGTCTGAGCGGCGAGGCGATTCTGGAATTAGGAAACAAAAGAGACAAGATTTTTTACTTTCATTCCAGCGCAAGGGGAATATTTGGCTTACTCGTAGACTTTCTTTCTGTGTCTTGTGTCATATAACAGCACTATTTTCTCATTTTCGCTAACCGTGTAGATGACTCTATAGTCGCCGCTTCTAATCGACCATTTACCCGCAAGATTCCCCCTCAAAGGCTTCCCTACGTAAGGGTCTGTCTCAAGCAGTCTTATCGCTGAGTCTATTCTCTGTTTTGTCTGGGCATCAAACTTGCGAAAATCTTTTTCAAAAGTCTTTGTAACTTGCAGTTTATATTTCGCCAGTTTGTCTCAGCTCCTTGAGGAACGCGTCATAATCTCTGACTCTTCCAGCTTTGACATCGGCTTGAGCCTTTTTTAAACAGGACATAGCTTCTTTATCTTCCAGTATGCTGAAAGTTTCGACTATTTCCTCAAGTAAACCGCTTACCTTTACCAATAAAGCTCTATCTTCATCTGTAAGGAGAACACCCTCAGACATGAAACCACCAAAGATAATACTACAGTTCAAGACTTTAATATATTACCCTGATTTCTCTAAAAAATAAGGTCACACAACAGCAAATCTGAGGTTCCGCGTTTTTCCTTAAACTGGCTAACAGCGAAAAGCATATAGAAACCTTTCCAAAAGAGCCGACGGCGACATCATCCCCAAACAAAGATGCAACACCCCACCTCAAGCTATCAGAAGTAGCTTTAACTTTTCTTTGTTCAGTACATTTTTTTTGTGTCAATATTTCTTTACAAGAACGGTTTTATGGGAAAGTACACTGCTTGCATGGTTGACGAAATAACTGTTGAATGAGGAAATGGATATGAAACCTGAAGGGCGACCAATCTATGATTCACATCATTATTTGCCGTTTGCGCATGGCTTACTAAACTATGAAGAAGACAGCAAGAACGCCAGGAAAAATTTAAGATGAAATTTCCATCGCTCTCCGCCTTCTCGGCGTTGATTTCCCCATAAGCCACGACAAACCAAGATTCAAGTCAATAATCTTTTCCCAGGGTTGGGCGCCTAGCGGCAAAGAAGGAAGAGGGCATCCGACCCCGAGAACCGAGCTTATTTTGCGATGCTACGCTGCTGGAATGAAGTTTATTAGGCGGATTTCGCCCCCTTCAATTTGAGAAGGCAGAGGCAAGTGGTTTTTAGCATTGGAAAATTCGGTAGAGCGCTTATGGGAGAGCTCAAAAGAGAGATTTCAGAATATTATGTGACGATTTTTTCCAGAAAAGCTGGTGCGCCAATTTGCATAACACTTTGCATATTTACAATCGTTTCCTTTGCAATCTCACACATCTAAAAAACACAGGCAACTCTCTCAAGAAAAAGCATCAGTTCATGTTGAAAGGGTGCGCAATTACTTCTATGAAACGTTTAAGTCCTAAAAACAAAAGGTTGAGCCGATATTTTCTTAGTGGCTCGAGTTTTATTTCTGTATTTTGCGACCGTTTGACTTACTTTGCTAGTCGCAAATGACAGAGCTGCTCCTGTATCGGCGGCTGCGGGGCTTTTTTCTTGTACAGGTCGGTGGGTAAAACGATGCTTCTTTCGCCTGCTTTAACGGTGACTTTTTTGTAATCCACGTAGTCTTGGAAGTTTTCGAGTGCTTCGATAATCCAGTAGCCGTCGCTTTTGGTTAAAACTTTAACCTTATATGACCCCTTGTAGTAGCAAAAATTACTCATAAAAACCACTACTAATTATTTCACGTCGAAGTAAATAAATGCCCTCTTACCCTGCGGTAACCTCGAAGCTTTTTTATTCCTTTTTCTTTTTCGCCTCATCCTCAGCAATCATACGCTTAAGCCTCTTCTCCATGCCAGGCTCATATTCATGCTCCTTAACTACAGGCGGCAACGTTTTCTGCTCAAACAAAGCCTCAGGCGGCACAATGCGCTGTTCACCCTTCTTAACCCTGACGCCCTCGCCCTCTAAGCAATCCTCAAAATCCTCCAACGCCTCAACCATCCAGTAGCCCTCGCTTTTGGTCAGAACCTTAACTCTGTATAAACCCTTATAGTAGCTGAATTCACTCACAAAACCACCAATAATATTTCCCTTCAGGGTTATTTAGCTCTTGTTTTTCTAGTTCTGAAGTCTCCGCCTGTTTATTCTTTTGGTTAAATTTCTTCCGCTCCTCAAAAGTTTTGATGTGATCAACTCCGATAATCTAAAAAACGTTTTAGTCGAAAACGTTCAATTTTTCAGCCTCCCGAAAAAAAAGAAGAAAAACAAATATTGCAAGAGGCATTATTACATTAACTAGGAACGTTAAGAATGGACACTCTTGAAGAGCTCAAATCTAAGCTAGAAGCCATAAAACCTGTACTTAAGACATGTTATAAAGTGGAAACCATCGGCATCTTCGGTTCCTATTCACGAGGAGAACAAAAAGAAAAAAGCGACTTGGATATTTTAGTCACATTTTCAGGTCCAATAGGGCTTTATCGATTCATCGAGGTTGAAGAGTTTTTAAAGAAAAAGTTAGGTGTGAAAGTTGATCTTGTTCAGAAAGGCGCGCTCCTGCCCATGATGAAAGAGCAGATATTGAATGAGACCGTGCAGGTATGAAAAAGGACTTTCGAATCTATGTAAACCAGATTCTGGAGGCTATCAGCGAAATTGAGGAGTTTACAAAAGGCTTAAACTAAGAGGATTTTTTGAGAAACAAGATGGCGATAAAAGCTGTTTCCATGAATTTGATTCTTATAGGCGAAAACGTAAAACAAGTACCTGTGGAAATTAAGCAAAAATATCGGCAGATTCCATGGACAAGAATGAAGCTGGCACGTAACTTTGTTGCACATGAATATCCCAAAATAGAATTCAAAGAAATGTGGGATACTGCAAAATTTGAATTACCGCCAATAAAAGCAATGCTACAAAAAATATTGGCCGAAGAACAGAATTAATATTCCAAGAACTTATCCTAAAAAACTCCTTCACGTCCCCCTTCTTTTACTGAATACTAAACTCTTGTCAGGCACAAAAAGCATGTTTCATTTGAAAGTGCTCGCGCCGCGTTTATGTTGAAACATGTTGAATCATATTTGGCGAAGATTAAGCTCATATAGAAGATTGTAGAGGTCGGCTCAAGCAGCACATGTAAGCTGGGCAGATTCTTCTTTTTTGTTTGACCTATAGACCTACCTAATTTTTGTGACAAAATCCAGCCACAAAATGAGCCAAGCCTCCTTCCCGCAATTTACAACGCAATCTGCTAAGTAAAGAGCAACAAAACTCTGCTACAGCTGGTATTCTCTGCATTTTTCTATTAGCGTCACTTGGCTGCCGACGTTGCCCATAAACTTCTTGAATAACGCGGCGTTTTCGGTGTGGACAGGAAAAATCTGTTTTGCACCTATTTTCTTGAGCGCGGCTTTGAGCTGGAGCGGCATCATGTGCCCCGAGACATGCACGTGGTACTGCGGCAAACCGTAGTGGCTCAGCCAATTAACCAAGCGTTCAAAATCAATCTCCATCTCCTCATTAAACGGCTCTGAAGCCGACAGGACATAGCAGCTTCCCGCAGATGGCTGGATGGAGTTAAGTTCCTCAAAATCGTAAAAGCTGACCGCTA
>Ga0187891_1003407_pt1 | contig 11120 bp, 10 predicted proteins | sample June2016WEW_21_4_FD_132990 | JGI IMG/M metagenome (GOLD analysis project Ga0187891, IMG submission 132990) | Peatland microbial communities from SPRUCE experiment site at the Marcell Experimental Forest, Minnesota, USA - June2016WEW_21_40 | ecosystem: Environmental > Terrestrial > Soil >...
AATGCCCGGTTGGCAGTGAAATTCCGCTAGCGTTGATGGTGAAGTTGGAATTAGTGTAAATAACCGCCATTCCGATGTTTAGGCTGTTGGCACCGGCGTAGTAAATAGATGCGATCTCGGGTTGTGTGAGGCAGTTTGTGAAGTACGCGCACTCGTCCACATAGCCATACGTTTGGCCCGCGTTGCCGATGCCTGCTGTTGAATTTCCGAACAGTAACGTATTATCGGGCATAAGCGTGCGCGGCGAGCCGGTAGGCAACGGAGTCAAAGCAACTCCATTTGTGTAAACCGTCGCATTGTATAAATTGACCACAACCGCAACATGAACCCATTGGTTGACAGGCATCGCCGATGGAAAGTTCAGTGTTGAACCGTCATACTTTAAAAGAATGAACGCTGTACCATTGTACCCGAAATACCAGTAATTGAGCGTCCCCCCAACGTAAAACATTGTGCCACTTGAGTTGGTCAAATATGACCAAGTTGAGAACGTCCAGTTGGTGAAAACTCCTATGTCGTAAGCGTTATTATTAGTTGTTACTATCTTGAATCCACCCACGCCCGGACTTAACGCCTGCAACGATTCACCGTTCGCCACATAAGCCGGAGCGGCGTAGCCATTTATATTAACAAAAAATGCATTATCTTGGGCTATCGAATTATACAAATTGCCATTCCACGACCACCATCCCGCCAGACAATTAGTGACACTCGCAAACGCAAAGAAGCCATTGGTGTTCCCGTTCCAATAGCCATTCAGATTCCCGAAGAAAGTCTGAGGGACTGGCGTAAGGTTGTTGTTGACCACCGCATTCGACTGCACGGCAGAAACGGCGATACCATAAACAGCATTGCTACTGAGGCTTTGGCTTTGCCCGGGATAGGGTCCGTTAGGATAGGCGACCACTTCATTCACTATTGCCAAGAAAAGGCAACTCAAAGTTAAAAATTTCTTCATAGTATTGATCTATTTTAGATTCTTACATTTTAAATAAAGAATGCCAGAAGTGTCATAGGAGTCCCAGCAGCGGCTGTATAAGTCTGCGCAGTAGAACTCACATAAAGATAACAGCCTTGATGAATTGTTCCTGAAATATCCTGACTCATGACCGGCTCGCCGTCGCCAAAAACAAGTGGGGGTAAACTGCTTCCATTAGTAAGAGCCCACTGTTGTATGGGTGCTGCACCTGTTGCAGGCGTCGGAGCCGCGAAAAGCATCAAATATACTGTTCCTCCAGAACTATTAGTTCCCGCAATTTTCAACAAACGATACTTTGCACCCGAAGCATTGTCCACCCATACGGTAAGATTTTGCACAGCAGCCCCTGTTAAAGTCCCATTGCTGTTAACATTAGCTTGTTGCAATTCATACTCTTCAACATCCACGGACAAATCAAACACAGCTCCATCAGTCGGCGCTGTATAAGTATGCTCTGTAGTGCTCAGAACAATAACCAAATTGCCTTGATTAAGTCCTGTGGAAGAAGCAACTCCCATTGACATCATATTCAATCCCTCAGGTTGATACGCAAAAGTAAATCCATCGAGATTAAGCACTTGCAGGCTTCTCAAGGGAACCGATGCAGCGGCAGGTACAGTAGCTTGAGCAAATAACTGAAGAAAATACACCGCATTCGCAGTACCTGATGAAATGAATCCTTCAATGTTAAATATCTTAACCTGCTGATTCCCAGTAGCAACAATCAAACTATTCGCCTGACCCGCTGCTTGGGTTATTCCATTAAAAGTTGAAACTGTTCTTGTCGGCATAACTATTTATTTTGTTAATTGTTAACTACTTATTTTCAAATTTATTTTCAAATTTATTTTGAATTATTCCCCGCAACCGCGATAGGAACAACTCTCTTTCTGTTCATTCTTTCATCCTCACCCCTACCGAAAACAAGTCCAATAGGATCACAAGGATAATTTCCACGAATGCTTGCAAGACGATCGTCGAACATTTTTTTAATAGCATCCCAATTGTCTTGTTTCTTTTTCTTTAACTGCTTCCACGAAAGACTCAAAACAATCAATTGATCGTCTAAATCCGCAGTGTCTGTAGAACTAACCAAAGGATCAAGCACTCTCTGTCCTGTGAATCTTACAACCTGTGCGGTTGTATTAATAGGCCAAAGCTCTACTTGATTCTCCCCGCTCCAACGCCAATTTTGAATAGGATCTTGAACATTCCCCGGCTGGTCTGAATTGAGATAATTATACTGCTCCGACCCAATCCCATAAGCTAGTGGATTCCAATAGTTTGTCCAGAAGACCTCGACCTTATAAGGACGCTCAAGGTTCATAGCTATCGCATTTCCTTCATTGTCAACAGTGGGGAAAGGTAGATAACGAGACCCAGCAGGGGCCAAAAGGTCGAAACGATCTTCAAGGAACGGCCAGTCGTACTGTCCAGCAAGCCACTTCTGTTCATCAGAAAGAAGCTGAAACAGTGACGACTGATTCTGTGGAGCCGCTGTTATGGCACTATCAAGCTGAGCTTGTAGCATCGTTAGAAGAACGGATAGCTGTGTATTACGTGCCATATGCTTAGAGAGGATTGAGTTGGAGCAAGGTGTTTGTTACTTTGTTGCTTACAAAGGAGTTGAAAGATCGTCCTTAGGAGGTTCGACCAAAGCAACAGGTTCAATGGGTTTAACTTGTGAAGCAACAATACTCGTGAGCAAGGCAATCTGCTGAGTGAGCTGACTGATTTGCTCCTGAGTTTTATCAATCTTCACAATGTGCTGTTCGCTCTTATCGTATTCAGCCTGTTCTTGAGGGGTGAGTCCGCGAGGAATCTTACTCAAGGGAAGAATCTCCTGGGGCTTACCCATTTTAGGCTGTTTAAGATCGGTTTCGAAAACAATCTTACCGGATTCGTCTTTCGGAAACTCATCAGGGATGATGTCCACAGACTCACCGGGGAAGCATTCTTTCGTCACTTTCTCTCCATAAACACGACAGAGGCGTTTGTACTCTTCACCTTTTGATTTTTTGGATGTCTCTTCCAAGAGGTCAAAGTGTTCGAAGGGGTTTGTGTAACCACCGATTTCATCACTCAATTTCACAGCAAAGAGCTTGCGGAGAACGATTGATTCAGCCGGGGTTACACGTTCCCGAGGAACGAATGACCATTGATTAACACGAAGATGAACGTTTGCGAGTTGCATTTTTAAAACTTTCTCTTTTGGAAGTTGCTTAGTGAACTCCAGTGATTGCTATTTTATCAATGGTTAAAACACCCGCCCCTTGGGAGTTAGGTTGAGCGGGAGTAATAGACATCAGACGAACCCGCATCGCACCTTGAAGAAAAGATGTAGGAAGGTTCGTTGTGAAGGTAATCACAGTGTTGTTCGTAGAACCAAAGCTGAAGGTGAACACATGCTGTGAGCCGACCCAGCCGCTGTCGTAGTTCTCCCCGTCAGCAGAAGTAGCGAAGACAAATGTGTCAAGGTTCGTCGAGGCTACACCATAATAAGAAGTAGTATTCGTAGCATTAGCGGCGTAGGCACAATAATTAGTACCCGAACCATAAAGTACGTTCGTATTACTTCCCACTCCGCTTCCCACTTGAGTAGGAGAATAATTAGCCGGATAGGGCTGATAGTTATTTGTAATACCCACAGTGATCGTCAATGCCGTATTCGCACCGTAATCACCATTAAGGTCGGGATAAATAGGCACATCAACAATCGCCGGAGGGTACGTAAAGATAGAGTTCGTGAAGATCGTACTTCCATTCGTGGAAGTGTTAATCTGCACAGTACTCGCAAGGACGTTCTGGCTATTCCCATAGTTGTAAAACACAATGTTCGAAGCCGTGTTCCAAATATAGGGAGTGGAATTAGACACTTCCAAGAAAGTGCCGTTGTTGACGAAGTTGCCAACATAGGGACGAACAGCACCGTTGCCGTTCTGCGCCTGAAGTTGAACCTCCGAAGAGAGAAGAAGTGCAGCGGTAGCCGCAATAACTCCAATCAGAGATGTGAAAGAAAAACTTTTCATATTGTTTTTGTTTTTGTTCTTGTTCTTATTGTTTGTTCTTGTGTTTGTTTTTAAGCCACTTCGTAAACGCCCTGAGCGTTAAGCTGATCGCAAGTGAGCCCACCCGTCCACGTTTTAGTACGCAGAAAAACCATGTACTGATAAGGACGTTCTGGAGTCGACAGTTTGTCATCTTCATCCTGCATCGGACGAAGTTTCAAATGCTTGGTATCGAGAATGACAATGCGCTTCGACCAGCCGATATCGTCCAGCGTAGGATCGTATTCGAACGTACCCAACCCGCGCATACGAATCTTCGCCATGCCGAGGTCAGTTTTTCCTTCCTTGGTGAAACCCTCTTGCGTATATACGCCTTTCTCCTGCACTTCGAGTTCAAGAGCCTCGATTGCAGATTCACCACAGAGGGCGGTCATAGGACGACCACCGAAGCGCCGAAGCTGACGGAGCTCACTACGCAGACGACGTGAGAGAGTTTGATCATTCCCCGAAGCGGTGATTTTATTCGCACCCACAAGAGAACGATTCTGCCACCACCAGTAGGTAGCGCGATTCAAACCACCGGTAGTACCAGCGTTGGTCACATCGAGAAGAATGCTACGAATCCCGGGAACTTGTTTGGGATCTTGCGTACCGTCACCCCAGAACATGTAGTTCTTGCCACGGGCGATAGACTCATCGAAGTCCGCGATACGATTTTCCAAAACATCAGTAAGCACGTCGAGTTCCCTATCGGTATGCTCGCTCTCTTCTTGGTGATCGCTGATGGTGATACCATTTTTCTTCAATTCGGTGTGAGTAATGATAAGATTCCAAGCGATTTCCTTCCAAGGATAGTAATTCCGTAAGGCGTTCTGTGCTTGACCGAAATTCAAAGCATCATCCTCTTGATAACCTTGAGTGAAGCCGGGAGTATCCGACATGTACTGACCCTGAACAGCGTCAGAAATTTGCAAGATACCGGCGGGGAAGGACTTCTTGCTCTCTTCAAGAACGCGGAGCAAGGGTTTGTCCTGTGTGGTTTGACTCAACGTCTTGCCGCGTTCATAATGAATCAACAGCATGTTCGCCAAGTCCTGAGCAACTACGAGTCCAAGAGCCATATTATCGTTTCCTTTGTTAAAGTTTTTTTTGTTTACTGTTTACTGCTTAATACTTAATACTTAATACTTTAGCAAAAGGTTTATTGACAGATTTTACTCCCCATTGAAATTTTGCTGAGCAACACGATGTGCCCAACCGGGTTTGGAAAAATCAATCCCTTCGCTACCTTCTCCGTTACTGTTGGTTCTCGAAGAACGTTGAATTGAAACGGGCCGTTTCATCTGACGGGGTTTAGGCTGCACACGGGTTACGAACCCATTAACTTCGTTATATGCGCGATCAGCCAAGCCTACAGCTTCTGCTATTGTCTTAACAGGAACTGTTTGCCAAAGTTGCAAAAAGCGAGAGAAGACGAATTCGTACTTTCCATCAGGATCAGCGGGTGCTGCCTTAGGTTTAAAATCCGGATCCTTCGCTTGTGTTTGCTGAGTCCAATTATTCACCTCGGAGGTAAGGGAATTGCGAAGCTGAACAGTTTTCTGTTCCACTTGAGTGATTTCTTGCTGCTTACCTTGTTCGAGTTGAGCACGAAGTTTAGCTTCGCGCTTAGCTGCCTGTTCGGTAATTAATCCTTCGTTAAGTTCATTCTGCAAATCATCCGGCAGACGGTCGCCCGTTTGCAAGAGAAGTTGCTGTTTGAGCTCTTCCAGTTTCTTAACACCTTCTTGAGGGTTTGACTTGATCAAAGCAGCAACTTCAAGAGCAATATTTAAATCAGTATCAATTAACTGACTCTTCTGCATGAATTGTTGTATTTGAGTCGCACGCTCAATAAGAGGCTTTGAGGTTTCAAGTTGCTTCACTGCATCGTTTTTCTTTGCAATGACATCCTTGAAACGTTCATAAGGAACAGGTTTCTTAGGATCAAGATCCTTGAGGTCGGCATCGGATTTAACTAACTCAGCTTCTTTCTCAGCCTTTTGTTTCGCTTGTTGTTCTTTAGGAGTTAGGATCTTATCTAGATCTTCACTCTTTTTCTTTTCAGGATCAGGTGACGAGGCTTCTCCTTCTTTTTTTTCGTTCTTTTCGTTCTTGTCCTTGCGATACTTCTCGTTAATACGAGATTTAATATCTTCAACGGACTCGCTTTTCTCCTCAGAGTTTACGTCTTCTGTGGAGGATTGCTGTTCGGAATTATCATCATCAGCAGTGGACGAGGTCTGTTGATCTTGCTTAACGTCCCCCGAGGATTGAGACACTTGAGACACTTGGCCAGTCCCCTGCGTGGCTTCTGACGAGGAGTCACCGGAATTAACGTCAGATATGTGTAGTTTACCCATAAAATTTTACTTCTTTATTTGCCCAGGCCCAGGCCCCGGACGATTCTGTTGTGGGGGAGTAGTCAACCCTGGCTGATGTTGCTCTTGATCACTAGGCTGATGCTCACCACCTTGAGGATGTTGAACAGTCCCGGCTCCACCACCGAACATTCCTTGAGGAGGAACTAAAGGAAAGGCTTCTTCAGGGTCCATGTTATCGTTCAAGCGACGTAAGGTTTCACGTACCATGAACTGGGGATTAGCCCCGGCGGCTTGCAAGACAGGTGCAACGATTTGCCAGTTCTTTAAGTCTTGTACTTGATTCGGACGACCAGAAGACGCGGCACGAGTTTTTAAAATAATCTGGTCCAGAAAATCTTGTTTGTCTTGCATAGGCCACACAGCACCAATGCCTACAATTCTCTTCACAGTATCAGGATTCATTTCCTTCAACTGCATTTCACCAGATATGCGTGCGATTAGCGAAAGGAAATCGTCAAGATCGTCTACGTTACTTGCAGTAACAGACATAGTTTCTTGAGCATTAAGCTGTGCAGCAGTTGCAGTACCTCCCTTTTGTTTCTGTGGAACTTGCTCAACCTGCTGGCCGGTGGTTGCAACAATGTCTTGATTCGATGTCGTTGTATCGTAGACCAAAGGTTCAATAGGTACTTGCGGACGAGGGATAAAAACCTTTTCAAGGGCCATGTTCTCCGGTACACCTTCAAGCTCAGTCACAGCGTTTGTTGGAGCTTGCTCAAGACGTTCTTTATCATCAGAAGTAAGATAGCCTTTGCGCGTAATCCAACCAGGGGAATTAGCTTTACGATGCTTGCGAAGCTCTTCCCGCATTCGGTTAATTTCTTTCTGTGCGTGTTTTAAAAGCTGAATGTCTGAAGGAGGGTAAATCGTTAGTTCTTGGTTAGATTCCTCAGTAACGATATCATTAAAAGTAAGTACAGCGAGAGGCCAAAAACCACGCACAGAAGGTTCCAAAGATTCAGGCGCGAGACAGTACTTATCATAGCCGTCAACAATATAAAAGTGGCTACCGTCACGTCGGTTAAGTATTTCATAAAGCCAGCATTTAGCGTTGTCTTTGTCTTTCGGTTGAGAAGATAAATCTCCAGATTCGACGGTGTCTTTCTTTCCGTATTCTTCGGAGGTGGACATTGTCTTTTTAAGATTGCCCTCTTTAATGTCCGTTTCAAACATGTCATTAACATCTTTTATAGAAAGATGATATTCAACAGCGATCCATTGTGCACCTATGAAACCTTTGAGATTCTTACAACAAGGGTCGATTATAACAGAAGTTGAAGGAAGGAAGTCAAAGACTAAACGTTCAGCAAGAGCTCCGTCTTCATTGCCGACAGTAACAGCGAGAGTGTTGAGCAAGGCTTTTAACTGTTCCTGGCGCTTATCATCTTGTTGGATATCCCCCTCTTCAACCTTTTCAAGATAAGAACGTGCCATTGTAGCTTTGTTCAAAAAGGTATCCGACATCCCATTGGAGGTGAAATGATGTTCGATGTCGCGAACAAAAGACACACGGCAGAAAGCAACACCTGTTACAATCGCTTGACGGACACATTGTTTTAACTGTACCTTTGCGTCGCCTGATTCGATGTCTTGTTCATCAAGAGCGTATTGAAATAAAATCTCAAGGGTCTCTCCAACATGTTTCATCTGTTCTTCAGCTTGTTGTCCATGAGCGAAGTCCGCGATCAACGCCATTTCGCTAGGATTCAACGGCATTCCTATTCCTGCTTTCTGTATAAGAGGAATGATATTTTCCAACTTGCCGTCGTAAAGAAGGTAGTCTTTACGCTTACGGCGAGTATATTCAGCGGTGGGATTGCGTGCGTAAAGCTGCGCGGTCTTCGCTTGTACTTCGCGCAAAGCAACATTCGCAATGTATTTTCGATCGTCAATGGTTTTTTGTCCGGGCCATTGAATACCTCCAGCGAATTTCATATTGTCCCGCATCCGCTGGAAATCTTTTTGAAACTTTTTCTTGCTCTTCTTTATTTTACCGAGCCATTCTTTTATATACGAGGCGATTGCAAGTGCGTCGCTTGTAGATTTTTCATCGTTCTTTTCTTTGTCCTTTTCGTCGGATTTGGGTTTAGAAAAGATTTTAGACGACGACGAGGAAGAAGAAGAAGAAGAAGAAGGGGAAGAAGTAGAAATAGAACTGGTCGCCCCTGCGGTGCTCTCGCCGGTACCTAATTGTTGTTGTTGTTGTTGTTGTAAATCAAGAGGCATATTATATTACTTAATTATAAAGAACTTCAACTTCCTCCTTTAACCTTTGGTTTCTAGCCTGTTGCTTCAACCAGGCAAAGTTTAAACAAGGAGTTTGATTGACATTGATATCTTTAGGAGTGTCGTCAACTTCCGCTTCTTCCCCGGAAGAAAGTGAATTCAACGCCTTGCCAATCAACCCACACATGTCTACAAAATCATCATCCTTACCTCCGTCGAAGGTAAGCAGTTCGTATTCGGCATCGTCCCACCAACTTGCGAATTTCGGAAAGAAAACCTTGTGCATGGACATACGACCTTCAATTGAAGACGCACGTGAACGTTTGTCCTTCTTGGAAGTAATTTCTTTGACGTTAAAATAGACTTTCGTTTCACGTTTGCGCTTCGATAAAAATGGGCCGATTGCTTGAGTTATATGTACCTTTTCCGCGTACCAACAAATAGGAGAATATTTCTTCGCGAGTTTAATCATCGCTTCAACTTGTTCGGAGGCGTCAGCCCGACGCCAAAAAATTTCAGGAAGAAGCCAGAGGTTGTCTTTCGAGTCAACTCCCCACACACCAAAACAACTCTTATTGGCTTCTTCCTTTTTAGAAATAGCGTGGTCGGAAGTTATGTATATTTTTAACTCGTTAAGGGGAGGAAGTTCATTTGCTCGATAGCCTTCAAAAGTGGAAGAGTCGAAGAAATTTCCTGTCTCGGGACAAGGACGCTGTTGGTAGAGTCCCGCGCGAGTCTTTGCGGGCTTTCCATCAACCGCGCGGATGAACGCTTCATTAAAGTATTCAGGCCAGAGAGTCTCTCCCTTTTGACGGCCAAGGGGGTCGTTGTCAAACTCCGCGCGAAAGGGAATGGAAATGACATCCCATTCATCAGAATCCCCTGCGAGACCATTGGGAAAGTCCTCGGTTTTATTTAGTAATTGCCCACAAAGGTCTTGTTCATGCCTGCGGTTGGCTATGATAAAGATAACAGCATCGGGTTTTGCCCTAGGGGTGAAGTCGTTTAAATACCACTGCCCCAACTTTTCACGATGAGTTTTTGAATTAGCCTGTTCCTCCGTACCAATGGGGTCGTCAATAAGGCCGAAGTCGAACCTATGTCCTGCAATGCCTGCGCCAGTGCCTGCGCAGAAGTAACGCCCTCCATTAGTTGTTTCCCACTCGTCCGATGCACGCGTGTCTTTTTCGAGTTCATAGCCAAGGATGTTGGAGTTTTGCTCTACGATATTGCGGCCAGCGCGACCGAAGGAGTTGATTAAATCCTTCGAGTAAGATGATGCTAATATGCAACTACCTGGGCAATGACCCAAAAACCAAGGAATGAATTCTTTTGAAGTATAGGTTGATTTTGCAGACCCAGGAGGCATGAGAAGCATCACCTTACGTTTGTGTTTAAACTTCTTGGTTGTAGGATCAGGGAAGTCGTCAACGAGTTGTTGGAGTTTTGCGATGATTAAATCGTGATGTTTCGCAGGTTGCCAGCCACGAAGAAGACACCAAGAACGAAAGTCTTTTCGTGCGGAGCGACGAAGAAGAAGTTCTTGAGCGGCTTGTTGTGGAGATAAGGGCATAGAGGATAGAGGATAGAGGAGTTTATTTCTATTTCTAACTATTCCCAAAAGCGATTTTAGCAAGCTCATCGTCGTTCATTTCTTTCGCAGTTGCTTGACGAACGGAATAAGGTTGATTAGGCTTGCCGTATTTTCTATCAAGAATGTCGTTATTTGCCTTGCGTTTGACTTCTTCATTCTTAGCGTTCTTTGCAATTACGATAAGACGTTCAGCGGCAGCAAGACTTTCTTTTTGCAAAAGTGCCATAGCGGCGTCGCTACTTCCGTGAACAACCTTTAATGCTTGCTGCATTACAAAAGGTTGCTTTGCAAGATAATTTATATTGGCTTGCGTGCGTCCGGTGAGTTCGGCGATTTCTTTATTTGTTAATCCCTGGGCGAGTAAAGTAGCAATGAGACGGTGGGCGTAGGTTTCCTTTTGATTTTCATAAGCCCCACGGGAGTCTTGGCCGAAAAGGGGTTCTTCTTTTTTCTCAGGGTTTAAATCTATTTGAGATTCCGACAAAGGCAAAGGCAAAGACAAAGAGAAAGGCAAAGACAAAGGCAAAGAATTAGTGGAAGTAAAAGTAATAGAGGCGGCGTGAGTCTCCCCCATTAACCCCTGAAGGACGTCCTGCGCACTTTCTGTGTATTCGTCGCTCATCTTATTTCTTATTTCTTATTTCTTATTTCTTATTTCTTATTTCTTCAAACCTTCAAAAGTTCTCCCGCATTTTTCGTAAGGGGCATTGCCCACATCTCCAACTTTTGAAAGGGATTCAAATCTTGTTGTTGCATTAACTTTTTTAACTCCTCGCTTACTAAAAACCCTTCTAAGAAAGAATTCCTCCCCGCTTTCATCGCTTTCATCGCTTCACTCCTAAGTTCTTTTCTTTCTTTCTTATTCATTTCCTTATTTATCCTATATCCTA
>Ga0187891_1003418_pt1 | contig 11090 bp, 7 predicted proteins | sample June2016WEW_21_4_FD_132990 | JGI IMG/M metagenome (GOLD analysis project Ga0187891, IMG submission 132990) | Peatland microbial communities from SPRUCE experiment site at the Marcell Experimental Forest, Minnesota, USA - June2016WEW_21_40 | ecosystem: Environmental > Terrestrial > Soil > Wetlands...
AGTCGTGGCTGACGATCGACTTGGGCCACTGGACGGCGACCGGGCTGAGGAAGTGAAACTGGAAGTAGCCCGCGATCCGCCGCGGCGACAGCCGCATCCCCGTGGTCAACTCGGCCAGCAGCATGGCCTGGTAGTTCTGGCTGGCTTCGATGTACTGGCCGAGCGTCTTGGGCGGCTCGCCGTAGAAGCCGGCAATCTGGCGGGCGTCGTCCTTTTGCACCTGGACGGCGCCCCACAGCGTATCGGCGGCGATCGGCGCGGTGGGCCGAAGGTGTTGCGGGTAGTGGTCGCGCATCGTCTCGTAGGCGTCCAGGGCCTCGCCGCCGTACTCGCCGACGGTCACCATGTGCGGCCCCTCCTCGTAACGGACGTTCAGTTTCCAGATGCAGCCCGGATCGTTGTACCAGCCGGGGTACTTGTGAAAGTCGTCGATCAAGCGGTGCCAGTACCGCTCGGGCAAGGCGTATCCGACGGGCTTGCCCCCGTCGCCGTTGCCGCTGATGGGCACGACGATCCGCTCGGGATCGTCGGCCCACACGGCGTCGGCGACCCGCGTGGGATCGAAATGGGTCTCGTTGGCCAGCGAGAGGAGGACGACGCCCGGGTTGTTGTAGCACTGCCGGGCCAGGGCGCCGGCCGCCGCGGCGAGCTGTTCCATGGCCGCCGCCTGGTCGCGGTTCCGCAGGCCGCCCTGGTCCTGCTCGGAGAGGATGCCCAGCCGGTCGAGCATCTCACAGACCTCGGGGAAACTGACTGCCTGGCAGTAGCGGATGGCGTTGAAGCCGGCCGCCTTGAGCAGGAGCAAAGCCCGGATCAGCTTGTCCTGCTGGCCCCAATACCAGAAGGCGTTCAGGCCGGTAACATTCGTGCCCCGCAAGAAATAGGGCCGGTCGTTCAGGAGGGGCATTTCCTGCGGCAGTCCGGCTCGGGGGTGCGCGGGGCCGACCAGGGCGAACGAGCGATAGCCGAACAGGGCGTCCTTGGCATCCAAGACCTTGCCCCCCTGCCGCAGCGCGACCCGCATGCGGTACAGGTACGGGGCCTCGGGGGACCAGCTTTTCGCGCCGGGCGTGGGGACCGCCAGGACCAGGTGTTTTGCACCCCCCAACAGTGATCGCGCCGAGCGCTGGGCATAGCTTTGCCCTTTGAAATTCTCCGGAAGGACCTGCACGTCGAGGTCCACTTGGCGGGCCGTGGCCGCGTCGAGCTCGACCGCCAGCCGGGCCTCGCCGCACTCGGGGTCGCCGCGGACAAAGATATCCCCGAGCGAAGGGTCGCCGGTGGTCTCCAGCGTGACCTCGCGGTGGATGCCGAAACCGCTGCCGATGTGCAGCGAGCCGGGCTGGTGTCCGCGAATCGACCAGGCCGGGTCGCGGACGTAACGCTGCTCGGCGGCCGGCACGTCCGGGAAAACCGACCAGTAGGCGATCGGCTCGCCGAACTCGGGGCCGCCGATCACCCGCACGGCCAGCGTATTGTGCTCCCGCAGGATCGGCGTCGCCTCGAAGCGGAACGGCTCGCAGTAGCCGCGGTGGCGGCCGAGGAAGTTTCCGTTGAGCCACACCTCGGCCTCCCACTCGACGCCGGCAAAGACCAGGAACACCCGCCGGCCCGGCGGCGGGGGCGGCGCCGGAAACTGCGTGCGATACCACAGGATGCAACTGAGCGGCTCGCGCGGCCCAACGGCCTCGTAGCGCCACTCGGGCACGGTCGCGGCCTCCCACCCGGATGGATCGACCGCGTCATGGAACCAATCGGGCGGGTCGGGACGGCGGCCGCTGCTGGCCCGGCGGACCTCGAACTTCGCCTGCCACGGCCCCTCCAGCGTCCGGGTGGCCCGCACGCGAAGCGGCTCGGGCAGGCTCCGCAAGCTCCATGCATACTGGTCGGCCAGGGCGGCAACGCGGGCCGCCACCTCCTCGGACGTTCGCGGCACGGGGGGCTGCGGCAAGAGGCCCCAAGAGCACACCGCCGCCGCAAGCAACAGCCGGCAGACGCCTGGCGCGTTCATCCTTCCACTGTTCATGGTTCCCCCCCAACAAAACGGCCTGTCACGCTTCCCGCCCAAGATTCTACCACGAGGGTGCGGCACCCTCGACGACCGGCGGGGCGGAATGTTAGAATGTCCGGCAACCAGAATGCGGCAGCAAGAACGAAAGGGACCATCCGTGCAGCACGCCGAGGAAACGGGCCGCGACGACTTGATTGTGATCGCCGGGGCGGGGGGGTTCATCGCCGGTTCGCTGGCGCGGTACTTTCGCCAGCGGGGATTCACCCGCATCCGGGGCGTCGATAAGAAGCCGCTGGGCGACTGGTACCAGCGGCCCCCCGGCGTCGAGTGCCTCTCGCTGGACGTGAGCCGCGAGGAGAACTGCCGCCGGGTCTGCGAGGGAGCCGTCGAGGTCTACAACCTGGCGGCCGACATGGGGGGCATGGGCTTCATCGAGCGGTTCCGCATCGAGTGCCTCCGCAGCGTGCTGATCAACACCCACATGATCGAGGCGGCGTGGCGGGCCGGCGCCCGGCGGTACTTCTACTCCTCCTCCGCCTGCGCCTACAACACCGATCTGCAAAAGGACCCCAACGTCCGCGCGCTGCGCGAGTCGGACGCCTACCCCGCCATGGCCGAGCGGGGCTACGGCTGGGAGAAGCTCTTTTCGGAAATGGTCTGCCAGGAATACTGGGCCGAGCGGGGCCTGATGACGTTCATGGCCCGCTTCCACAACGTCTACGGCCCTAACGGCACGTGGGACGGCGGCCGGGAGAAGGCCCCCGCCGCACTGTGCCGCAAAGTGATCGAGGCCAAAGACCGGAACCTCGACTGCCTCGACATCTGGGGCGACGGCACGCAGACCCGCAGCTTCATGTACATCGACGACTGCACGCTGGGCATCGATAAGATTACCCATTGCCAGGACCTCATCGCCACGCCCATCAACCTCGGCTCCAGCGAGCTGGTGTCGATCGAGCACCTGGCCGACCTGGTCGAAGCGATCGCCGGCACGAAGCTGCGGCGGAAGCACCAGCTCGACGCCCCGCGGGGCGTGGCCGGCCGCAACAGCGACAACGCCATGATCCGCCGCATCCTCGGCTGGGAGCCGAGCACGCCCCTGGCGGAGGGCATGGCCAAGACCTACGCCTGGATCGCGGACCAATACGCCCGCCGCAAGGCTGGCCAGCCGGTGGTCCGCGACACGATATGAACGGTTGCCGCGAAGAGAGAGGCGGGGAGCGAGGAGACGGCCCCAGCGGCCGAATCCGCGTGGCCGGCCGGTTACGAGCCTTTCTCACTCTTGAAGCCGACGACCAATTGCTTGCCGACAGCGTCCGCATAGCGGGTCAGGGTCAAGAGGGTCGGATTTGGCTCAGCCTCGTTCTCCAAACGGGACAGGGCCGCCCGGCCAATACCGGTTCTCTGCTCGATGTCGGTCAGGCTCAGGCCCAGGGCTTGCCGCTCAGCCTTGAGCAGCTTGAACCCGTCGCGCAGGGCGACCTGGGCGCGGTTGCGAGCCGCCTTGATCTGGCGTCCCTCGGCGAGAATGGCCTCCTTGTCACGCTCCGCTTCTTCCTGCGCCGCCCGCAAGCGCCGTTCCTCCTCGGGGCTCGGTTCGCGGCGAAGACGCCTGGCCTCTCGTTTTTCCATTTCACTCCTCCACTTCATACGCGGTGGCCGGCAGCACGGTCGTCTCGTCCAGATGCTCGTACACGCAAACAAGGTACCTGCCCGTCGAGGTTTCCCCGAACGCGATGGGTCGCCCGGACGAGCGACTCTGGTCTACCACCTCCGGATTGCAGACAACCTCCTCGAATTCGTCTGGCGTCACGCCGTGCGCCGCGAGGTGCCGCTCGGCCAGATCAGTCCAAATGAACAGGTAAAACGGCACGAGCCCGGTCCTCGCGTGTTACAATACATTGTAACATCGACGGCGGCGTGGGCAAGGGGATTCCCGGAATCATGTAGACCGGCTCGAACGCTCCAGCAGAGAGTGTCGACCCACGCCCCGCCACAGGTTGCAATCAGGATGCCTCCCCGAAGGGAGAGGGGAGCGGTCTCAAAAACTTCTCAGCATCTACTTCCCGAAGAGCTTGCTGAAGAAGCCCTTGACGCCGGTGGCCGGTGGGCTCTTGGCGGGTTGGGCGGCGGGTGGGGGCACGGGCTTGCCCGTGGCCGGGTAGCGCTGGGCGACTCCCTTTTGCTGGGTCGCGGTTTGTTGGCTTGCCAGTTTGGCCTGCGCCTGGGCAGTGGTCTGCGAGGTGTTGCCCTTGACCGAGCCCTTGGTGGTGGCCGGTGTGTCCCATCCCGCGGCCGCCCCGCCCTTGGTCTGAGGGTTCTGTTTCTGGATCGTCGTGGCTTGCCGAGTGGCGGAAGTGGACGACCTCGGGGCAGGCTGGGCCTTGGCCGCCGGTTGCTGGGTCTTGGCCGGCTGTTTCGGTGGGTCGGTGGCCGACGACAAGCGGGCCGCGGAAAAGACGAGGACGGCTACCGCCGCGGCTACCGTTAGCCAGCCAATCCAGCGCATGGGTGGATCTCCGTAAGAGTGGACTTTCCAAGGCCGGGCAACCGCCACAGACTGCCCCAGCGCTACTAACGGCTCAAACGGCCGCCGACTTTAGCCATTTCCCGCAATTGTAGCCGTTCGCAGGCCAGAGGAATCGAGAGATTGAACCGCGGATATACGCGGATGAACGCAGATGATGGAAGGGGTCCGTATCCGCGTCTATCTGCGTTAATCCGCGGTTCTTCCCCTCGCTTTCGCCCGCTCTTTGAACGGCTACCCCTTCCCGCCCGATGGCCGCCGCTGCGGCAGGCTGGCGACGAACTCCTTCCAGAGCGCGTCGAGGTCCTTGCCCGTGTAATCCTGAAAGAGCTTGTCCTGGTACCTCCCCTGGCGGGCGGCCGCATTGAGCTTGACGACGATGTCCTTGTCGTAGGTCGCGACGAGCCAGGCGAGAAACGCCCCCGTGACCTGATAGCCGTCGGTGTAGCGGCTCCGCTGGGGATCGACGCGAGCGCGGGGGTGGTTCGGCTCGTAGATCCAGAAGCGGACGTAATCGGCGATGCCCTCGGTGAGCCAGCCCGGGACCCGGCGGCCCCCGTAGGCCTGGACCACGTGGACCATTTCGTGGACGATGGCGCCCTTATCGTCCGGATGGGCCTTGAACCAGCCGACGGCGGCGAAAATGTGGTTGCCGCCGGTCTCGGCGATGCCCTTGCCCTGGCGGATGGTGAAGAGGATCTTCTTGGGTGGCTGAAAGCCTTCGCTGGGCAGGGCGTCCACCACGGTGGCGTACCACTGTTGGAGGATATGCTGGGTCGCCTTGCCCCAGGCTTCCATTTCCGGGGCCTGGGCCACGTCCAGGTCGATCACGACCGGGTGCCGGGCCGGTGGGCTAGTCGGCTCGGCCGCGGCCGGTTTCGGCGCCGCGGCGGCCACCGCTTGGCCGTCGCCGGCCACTTTGGTTGGGGGCGATGAAAAAAGGACCTGAGTTCGGCGTATGAGTTCTTGGCGACCCGGCACCTCGTGCCACCAGGCATAATCCCGAACGCGGCCATTTTCCATCCAGATTACACGCCCCGCACCCCCGAGTGTCTTTAGGCCGCCTGGCGGGATACCGTGGGACTTGTGGAGTCCTTGCACGATTTGTGCCATCGCGCCTCGCGCCTCACCATCCAGCTCGACACGGATCGGCAGGTAGTCCGAGCTCTCCCGGCACCAGGACGCAAACTCCCAAAACGCGGGCCGGTACGCAGCGATGTCCTCGTTCCACGGGCAATCGACGAACAAGATGCAGCGCGATCGTTCCACAAGCGGCTTCCATTCGTCCGGATTGGCGACCGTCCGGACGGCCGCGCCGGCGAGGCGGCCGGCCTCCGCCAGCTTGACCTCCTGCAGACACATCCCGTAGCGGCTCCCCGGCGGGATGGCCGGAAAGCCCGTGTGCAGCCAGCCGTTGGTGAAATTGGCGGCGTAGCACAGCCAGAACGTCCGCCCGTCGGCCGAGATGAACTTGCTGGGAATGTTGACGAAATATCCCTGCACGCCGAAATCCTTCAGGTAGCAGACCAGCTTCCACGGGCCGGTCACGCGGTCGGATTCCAGCAGGTAGGTGCTGAAACGCGAGATGGTGTCGCCGCCATCGGTCACGCACATGATGTACTTCTTCAGCCCCGGCACGTAGGTTGCCGTGACGCAGCCCATGTTGTTGTTCCAGGCGGCGATCGGCCGGGCGTCGGCCAGGCGGCGGCTCCAGGCGTCCGCGCCGCCGGCCTGCTTGCCCGCGAAGAACTCGTAGGCGGCCGGATCGTTGATCGTTTCAATGCTGGGGGTGACGCGGGCCAGGTAGATTTCGTCGCCGGTGATCCAACTGCAATTGGCGTAGCGGGGCTTGGGGTTGTTGCCCGACGCCCCGTGGCTCACCAGGTATGCCTTGCCGTCCGGCGAGTGCTGGAGGTTCCGGCCGAAATCGACGAAGTGGGCGGCGCCGAACTTGACCGGCTCGCCCTTGAGGGCCGATTCGCCCAGGAGCGGCCGGGCCGGGGTACACGGGGTTTCCGTCCAGGTCTTGCCGAAGTCCTTGGACCAGCGGAAGCCCACCAGCGGCCCGAGCCAGGGCCAGTTGTACATCTTCCCTTCGTGCTTGTATCCGCCCGCCGGGTGCAGGCAGTAGGTGCCGTAGTACCAGACGCCGTTGTGGACCAAGGTGCCGCAGGGATAACGGCCCTCGTAGGGTCGCGGACTGCTGCGGAAGACCGAGGCGTCTTTGACCACTAGGCGAAGCGGGTCGTCGCCCACGATGGTCGCCTGGCCGGTCGTGGCCCCGTCGCCGCCGGAGGAGATGCCCAGGCCGTTGACGTTGCCGTCTGTCCAGGGGGAATAGAGGTTGCCGTCGGCGGCCCAGGAGGGATACCAGGTATCCGCCCCGGTGTACTCGGCATGGCGGCCGGTGAACGAGAGTCCGGAGAACTGCTGCGACGGCGGGAAGGGGCAGTCCCGCGGCGGCATCGAGACCCAGGGCCCAATTCCGCTGGCGGGCAGGGCGTCGGCCGCGACCACTGCCGACGGCCAACACAAGATGAGCAGCGTCAAACAAGTGCGGGAAACTTTCACGATACGATTCCTGGCGCGGTGAGGCCGGCAATCGAAACCGGTCTTAGGTCTTGGGTCTTGGGCCTTAGCTCCAAGACCTAAGACCCAAGACCCAAGGCCAGAATCCTGCTTAGGCACGGCGATTGTCGCGGTTGACAACATAGGGCACCTTTACTCGATGTGAATCTCCAAGGACTGGCCTGCTTCGAGGAGCAGCTCGTTTGCCAGCGTGATGCGGACGCGGCCGCCGGAGGTGTCCGCGGCGAAGGCGACGGCCCTGTCGCCGACGCTGGCCGTGACGTGCCTTCCGGCGACCCCGTTGGGCAGCACGAGCGCCAGCGTCCGCAGCCGCAGGCTGCCCCACTTCAGCTCGACGGCGGCCTCAAGGGCCCGGCGTACCTGGCCCGCTTCGTCCAAAACCTTCTGGCGGAAGGTGCCCCAGCCTTCGGCCGCAGTGAAGGCGGCACGGAAGTTCTCGGCGTGGATCCGCGGGGCAAACGCCAGGTAGCCCTTCGGCCCGTGATACTCGTACCCGCAGGCGGCCAAAAAAACGCCGTAACTGGCCATCGCCCGGGCGTAGTGGTCGCCGCACTCGACTTCGTTCCAAGGGTTGCGGCGGGAGGCGTGATAGCGGTCGTGGATGGCCCGCGCCACCGCCAGCCCCTCCATGACCATGCCCTCCCGGAGCATGTGGCCGGCGACCTGGTACTCGAAGCCGGTCATGCACTCGTTGAAGTAGTAGTCGAAACCCTGGGTGACGCGGGCCTGGTCGCCCTTGGGCCAGGAGCACATCAGCAAGCCGGCCTCGCCGGCCATGGCATACCAGCGGCCGGCGGGAAATCGTTTGCGGAACGGCCCGACGTCGGGGGTGAAATTGTACTTCCACAGCGCGGCCAGCGCCGCCTTGACGTTCTCCTCCTTTAAGATTCGCCCCAGCCCGAGCTGATGGGCCCAGCTCTGCCCGAACACCTGGTCGATCTCGCAGCCGTTGTGCGAGCCCACCGAGCGGACGTGCTCGCGGTCGGGAATCTGCACGTAGTATTCGCCGTTGAACAGCTCGCGGTCGATGTTGCGGCCGCCGCGGCGGGCGATCTCCCGCATCCGGGCGGCAAAGGGCTCATCGCCCAGGTCGCGGGCCATCTCTTCGCAGGCCCGCGCGGCGGCCACGTACAGCGAGCTGAGCCAGGCGATCTTTCCGAACCACGGCTGATCCAGCGTGTTGTGCTGGGCCCCTTCGATCAGCCCCTCGCCACGGTCCATCCGCACGAGGGCCTCCATCGCCAGCTTGATCTTGGGCCAGAGCGGCTTGAGGAAGGCGTTGGAGGCGGACATTTGGTGCTCGCGGTAGGCCCGCAGGATGCAGCCCGCCTGGCCGTCCACCGCCAGGCCGGCCCCTTCGCCGCGGTGCTGGATCACCCCGCTCTTGGGATCCAGCGCGGTGCCGAAGTCGGTCCGTTGGCGGAGGTCGCGCTCCAGTTGCGGGAAGAGCCGGGCGACGGCCTGGGCGTAGTGCCAGACGTGGGTACACGTGCCCTCGCAGCAGCCCACGCCCTCCCAGCCCCAGAACCGGCCGTTGCGGAAGCGATGGGCCGTCGAAGTGGCCAGGATCGAGGTGTTGGCCATCGTACGATCGAGGAACCAGTAGGGCAGCGTCGAGTCGTACCAGGTGTCGTGCCAGAGCCGCGTCTGCCCGGCGAGCCGGTCGTAATTCTCGGCCACGTACTCGGCCACCGCCCGGGCCGAAGCGAAGCGGTTGGCGTAATGCCGCCCGCCGTCCCGCAGCGACAAGTTGGGGAAGTGCCAGGCGATGATGTACGTGGCCGTGGCCTCCTTGCCGGGCTCGATCGACATGGGGCGGATCAGGCAGGCCACCGGGTCGTGGCGCTTCTCGATCGTTAGACCCACCGGCGGCCCCCAACTGACCCTGGCTGATTCTCCAGGGGCACCGGGCGACGCGCCCGAGTGCGAGCCGCCCGGTTCACATTCGGCTTCATCGTCCGGCCGCGGCCCGAGCAGGCCCAGAACCATCGTGCCGAAGTCGGGCTGCTCCTCCGGCTTGCGGCCGGGCTGATCGGTCATGGCGATCCGGCCCACGCCGATGTTGCCCCACGGGCCGGTCTGGTGATCGACGATCTCCAGCCGGGCGGTCTTGCCTTCCCACTCGTGTACTTCAAAGGCCTCCGGTCGCATGCGGTTGTCGTTCCGTCCGGTGGCGGTGCGGACGATCTTGCCGTCGACCAGCAGATTGATGCACGTCTTGCCCGGGTGGTTGCCCCCGCCGATCCAGAAAGCGATGTACTTGCGCTCGATCTTGAACGGCCGGCTGGTGAGTTTGCCGGTCTGCCGGTCTTTTTCGCCGACGTCGCCGCCCGGGGCCGCGGCGTGGGAGTTGACCACCCGCAGGCCCGGCCCGCCCACGTCCCCCTGGTACGCCGGCATCTTCGACTTGAGCACCGGCCCGGCGCCGAAGGCCGTCCCCTCGACCTCCCACCCCTCGTAGGTTTCGTTCTGGAAATCGTCGATGACGATTTCCGGGCGGTTGGAAGGGCTGCCGGGCAAGGCGCTGCACTCGACCATCGTGAGCCGCGGATTGCGGAGCACGCGGTTCTCCCTGGTGCCGGTCCCCGCCGGGCCCGTATTGCAGCAGACGGCATTGCCCAGATAACCGTACAGGCGCGTCTCGATCGCTTCTTTACCCACGTTCTTGATCTTGACGTGCAGGAGCGTGGCCGGCAGGCTCGAATCGTCGGTGTTCAGCGGGATGAAGGGGGAGAAGACCTCCAACGAGACCTCGAGGGGCTGCTTCGGGTCGCGGTACTCGACGTAGCCGATCGGGTATTCCCCGCAAAATGTCACGCCGGAGAAGGGCGGCTCAGGCTTGAGAGGAGGGGGGTGGTTGATTGGCTGGAGGGCAGTACTGCGGGCCCAGCGTCCGTTGCCCTGGCCCCTGAAGAGCAGTGAGAATCCCTGGAGTACGTCGCTTTCCCGCGGCGGGGGGTGGGCATAGTGGCCGTCGCCGGTGCCGATCTGCTGGTTGAAAATGTCCCAGTGCCAGAGATTGCCGTCGCCGCCCAGGTAGAGCTGGCCGGCACAGAGGCCGCCGACCGGCATGCCGATCTTCTCAAGCTCCCGGCCGCGATAGACGGTCCGCGTGCGGCGGGCGGTGAGCGATTCGACCCACGGCCGCAGCAGACGCTTCTCGGCGGGCACCAGGTTGGCGAAGTCGGCGGGCTCCAGCGGGCCGGCCATCAGCGGCAGGCCGCCGCTCAGGGCCGCGGCCGCCCCCGCGCCCAGGACCGTTACGAAGTCCCGGCGACTCACTGCCCCACGACAGTTGCACGAGGGCAAACCACAAGGTTCCTGGCGGTCCACTGGGCGACTCCGGCGAGTGTAGGGTGGGTCGAGCGGAGCGAGCCGCGCCATTGTTGGAGCTATTGGTGGGGCTCGCTCCGCTCGATCCACCCTACCTCTTACTCCGGCGTGACGGTCAAGGTCCCGGAGCCCTCGGCCGCACCCGCCGATTCGTCCGACTTCTCCTCGGTCTTCGGCGGGACCAGGTCGCTGCGGCGCAGCGTGCTCTCGGCCTTGTCGTCCACCTCGAAGGGGCCTGCCGTCATGCGGACGGAGATGCGGTACTCCTCGGCTAGTTTGGATGGCACTCGCCACGAGTGCCCGCACGTGAATCCTCAACCATACTCGAACGAGCCGCTCTGGACCACATCGCCTTTGGGGGTCTTGATGGTGAACTGGGGTTTGGGCGGACGCCCGCCGCGCACGAGCAGGTTATTGCAGGCCTCGCCGGCGGCGCCGGAGAGCGCCAACTGCAAGCGGGCGGTTTTCCCGTCTTGGGGAAAGGCGGTTACGATGGGCTTGTAGGGCGGGCCGAAGGGCAAGGTCACCGTTTGCCCGGCCCGGACCTGGATCGCCGGGCAGGCCATGGTGGCCGCGGCGGCAACCACCGTGGGGCCGCGGCCCATGGCCGGGCCGGCCTCCGCAGGTTCG
>Ga0187891_1003419_pt1 | contig 11089 bp, 7 predicted proteins | sample June2016WEW_21_4_FD_132990 | JGI IMG/M metagenome (GOLD analysis project Ga0187891, IMG submission 132990) | Peatland microbial communities from SPRUCE experiment site at the Marcell Experimental Forest, Minnesota, USA - June2016WEW_21_40 | ecosystem: Environmental > Terrestrial > Soil > Wetlands...
ATCCGCTCCATTTCCGCGGCGGAGACCGTCTCTGGGATTCTCAACTTCCACGATCCCCCCGCTGCCACGAACCGGACAACTCACGTGCTAATTGGACCGGACAATTCACATGCTAGCGACAGTGGCTTGGATGACCTGGGGCGTACCGTTTGGCCCGGAGTTAGAATGGCTGCTGCCCTGCTATGAAGATCGAAGCATCGCCCTGCCAGCTTCGTGTAGGTCTGTTCAGCATCGGGCTGGACGCTTACTGGCCGCAATTCGGCGGACTGCTGGACAAGCTGACCGGCTACAACCGGCGCGTCGCGGAAAGGCTCGAGCGGGACGGCGTCACGGTAGTGAACCTGGGGATGATCGACAGCGCGGATAAAGCGGCGTGGGCGGGACACGAGTTCCGGCGCGCGGATGTCGATCTCATCTTCCTGCACGTCTCGACTTACGCTTTGTCCTCGACCGTGCTGCCGGTGGTGCGGCGGGCGAAGGTTCCGGTCGTCATATTGAATCTCGCGCCTGGCGAAGCCATCGATTATTCCGCGTTCCACCGGATGGGCGATCGCGGGCGGATGACCGGCGAATGGTTGCGCTGGTGCCAGGCGTGCCCGGTTCCCGAGATCGCGAATGTCTTTCGCCGCTGCCACGTACCGTTTTTCCAGGTGACCGGGATGCTGGAGGACGATCCCGCCGCATGGGAGGAGATTGCCGGCTGGCTGGATGCGGCGCGCGTGGCTTCGGTGATGGAACATAACCGGCTCGGCCTGATGGGCCACTACTACGGAGGGATGCTGGATATCTACTCCGATCTCACCTTGCAGTGTGCTACTTTCGGCGGCCACATCGAGTTGCTGGAAGTGGATGAACTGGCCGCACTCCGCAGGGCTGTGTCCGAAGCCGAGGTTGCGGGGCGTGTGCAACACTTCCAGGACGTCTTCGACGTGCAGCCGGACTGCTCGGGCGAAGAACTGCGCCGCGCCGCGCGCACGTCGGTGGCGCTCGACCGGCTGGTCGAAAACCATGCGCTCGGATCGCTGGCATATTATTACCAGGGCACCGGTGTACCGGAGAATGAAGACGCCATTAGCTCGATCATTCTCGGTACCAGTCTGCTCACGGGGCGCGGCATTCCGGTGGCCGGCGAGTATGAAGTCAAGAACGCGCAGGCGATGAAGATCATGGATGCCTTTGGCGCCGGCGGATCGTTCACCGAATACTACGCCACCGACTTCAAGGACGATGTAATCCTGATGGGGCACGACGGGCCGGGGCATCTGGCGATTGCCGAGGGCAAGACCAAGGTGCGGCCGCTGGGCGTGTTCCACGGCAAAGTGGGCCACGGGCTATCGGTGGAGATGAAAGTGAAACACGGCCCGGTGACGTTGCTTTCGGTGGCGGAGAGCGCGGAGGGCCGCCTGAAGCTGGTGTTCGCGGAGGCTGAATCGGTGGCGGGACCCATTCTCGAGATCGGCAATACCAACAGCCGTTACCGTTTCCCCATCGGTGCGCGGCGGTTCCTCGAAGAATGGAACGCGCAGGGACCGGCTCATCATTGCGCGGTTGGTGTGGGGCATCTCGCGTCGCGAATTCAGAAACTCGGCGCGCTGCTGGGAGTGGAAGCGGTGCGGGTGTGCTGAGCCGGGTGCGCCTGAATTGGGGAACGGGCAACCTAAAGCATGCCCCACCAAGCTCGCGCGCGTTGGTGGGGCATGCTTTAGCTTGCCCAGACCAAGGAGGATTATGAAGCTAACGATGCTCGCAGTTTTTATCATCTCCGCAGCGTGCGCGTTCGCCCAGCGGATTGACGTGCAATGGGACAAAGTGGAGCGGGTCTCGAAGACCACGGCGACTCTGCAGGTGGTGGTCAATCCGCCGCTGCGGCGCGGGTCGCCGATTCACGACCGCGTGTTCAGCGAACTGGAACGGCTGGGCGCCGACTACGTTCGCTATGTCCCCTGGCTGCCTTATCCGAAGCTGGCCGTAGCCGAACTGGAGCCGCCGGCGAACGGGAAGACTTCCTGGGATTTCTCGCTGATCGATCCCATGACGGTGGACTTTCTGAACGCGACCAAGGGGCATCCGGTGATCCTTAACTTCAGCACCATACCACAATGGATGTTCAAAACCGCCGAGCCGGTGAAATATCCGGCCGACCCGGACGAAGTCTTCTGGAACTACACGCAGGGCAGGGAACTGCGCGACCCTTCCGGAAAAGAGCTTGGCGATTACTACGCGCGCCTGGTGAGCTGGTACGCGAACGGCGGCTTCGCCGATGAGCTCGGGCAACGGCACGAATCCGGGCATCACTTCAAAATCGCCTACTGGGAAGTTCTGAATGAGCCCGATTTCGAGCACGAGACAACTCCGGAGCAATACACGGCGCGCTATGACGCGATTGCCGCCGCCGTTCGCGCGGCCGCGCCCGAGATCAAGTTCGTTGGCATGGCCCTAGCCGCCCCGTCCGACAACCCACGCATGTTCGAGTATTTCCTCGACCCGCGGAATCACCGGCCGGGCATACCGCTCGATATGATCTCGTACCATTTCTACGCGACCCCGCCGGCCGATGAGAGCCCAGCCGTGCAACAGTTCACGTTCTTCGACCAGGCGGACCGATTCATCGCCACGGTGCGCTACATCGAAGCCATCCGGCTGCGGCTGTCTCCGGCCACGCAAACCACGGTGGACGAGATCGGCAGCATCCTGGCCGGAGATCCGAATCTGAAGACAGGCATCCCGGATTCGTACTGGAACCTGTCGGGCGCCTGCTATGCGTACGTCTTCGGCCAGCTTGCCGGGCTGGGCATCGATGTCGCCGGCGAATCGCAGTTGGTCGGCTATCCCACTCAGTTCCCCAGCGTGTCGATGGTCGATTGGTCTACCGGCGCTCCCAACGCGCGGTTACGCGTGCTGGAGCTGCTGAAGAACAATTTCCATCCAGGCGACCGGATCGTGAAGACGGCCAGCGGGAGTTCCGCCGTCTACACGCTGGGGATGATCTCGCCCAAAGGAGAACGCAAGCTGCTGCTGGTGAATAAGCGCGACCGCGACATCGAGCTGACGCTCAGCGGCCGCGCTACTGAAGTCGAGTACGTCGACCAAACCACGAAGGGCAGCGCTCCCGGCCGGCAGGCGCTGAACGCCGCCAAGCTGACGCTGCGTGGACTGAGCGTAGCGGCCGTGACTATGGCAGAGTGAATGGAAAACCGGGCGCCCCGGTGCGTAGAAACGTCGAGAACAATTCCGACGCCGTCCGCACGAATGCGTGCGCCACGGGAGCAAGCGCGCCAGGCGCTCAGTTCGCCACGGTCAGCGGCACAATCTGCGGCGTTCCGAAGGGACGCGTGTCGCTGGTGAACATCTGCGTCACGCCGGTCGTGCTGTCGAACAATTCGAGCGTCGGCAGGATGGAGCAGGCCGGGAATGGGACGGGAATCACTGTCCCGCTCCCGGCGGGGATGGGACCGCTCACGACCGGATTGCTTTTGACCACGCCGCGGATATCGAGGCGAAGGCCGGCGGGAGCGGCGGCCAAATCGGCGAGTTTCAGCGTCAGCGACACCGCCGTGCCCGCTGCCACGTTGCTCACCTGCATCGTTTTCAAAACGTTGTTCTGCGCGTCGTGAAACTCGAGCTCGACCGGGCAGGCGGCGGCGGTCGAACTCGTTCCGGTGGCGCTAGTGGTTCCGGCAACGGCAAGAAAACCGCCCGTGTTGAGCACGTTCAATTGCGCCGTCTGCGAAACGGGCGCCCAGCCGACAATGCCCGTGGTGACGGCTGTTTCAAAGGTTGGAGTGGTGGTGGTCTGCGCCGTAGCCAAGCCGGCGGAAATGAGAAGGGCCAACAGCACGCTGGTCCCCATCGAGTGGTATTTCATACAGACTCCTTATTATCAGGATGGAGCTCGGGGGGACGCGGGGAAGCCCGTGACTCTCAGCTTACTCCAACCCCGGCCGTGGCGAAAGGTTGCGTTTAGTTAGGTACTTCGCGGAAGACTTGGCGGGCGTGCCCTGCGTTCACAGGCCGTGGGCCTGCGCCGCTTAGCGCACCAGTGCTTGGGCCACGCGCGAGGCCAACTGGTCGAAGGTGAGGATCTCGTAGACCGAGGGGTCCGACATGACGCGGGCCACCAGCGCGGCGTGCATGGCGTGCCCGGCGCGCTCGGCGATCACGTGGCCCAGCAACGGCCTGCCCAGCAGCGCCAGGTCGCCAATCAAGTCCAGCGCTTTGTGGCGGCAGCATTCGTCCTCGGCGCGCAGCCCCTCCTGGTTCATCGCGCCCCCGTTCGAGAAACACACCGCGTTATCGAGCGACGCCCCGCGAATCAAACCCATGTCCCGCATCTGCGCCAGGTCCTTTTCCCAGCCGAAGGTGCGCGCGAACGCCAGCTCGGCAGCGAAGCGCGCCGGCGTCACTTCCATCTCCAGCGAGTGGCGGCCCACCGGCTCGGGATAGCTGGTTTCGCAAGTCAGGCGAAAGCTGTCGGCGGGCAGGATGCTGATCCGCTTTCCCTTGTCTTCCACCGAAATCGGCCGGCGGATCCGCAGGTACTTGCGCCGGCGGCGATAGTGCTGGATTCCCGCCTCTTCGATTAGGCGGACGAACGGCAGCCCACTACCATCCAGGATCGGCACCTCCAAGTTGTCGATCTCCACATAGGCGTTGTCGATCCCCATCCCGTAGAACACGCTAAGCAGATGTTCGGTGGTGGAGATGAGAACACCTTGGCGCATCAGGCTGGTGGCGTAACTGACGCGGGCGACGTGCCGCCAACTTGCCGGGATCGCGAAATTCTCCAGATCGGTGCGCAGAAAAACGATCCCCGTTCCAGCGGGCGCGGGCACCACGCGGATGCCTACCGCGACTCCGCTGTGCAGCCCCACTCCCCGTGCTTCCACCGGGCGGCGAATGGTCGTCTCAAACCGCAAGGAGTATCTTCCTATCGGGCATAGTATCTTTCGGTATAGCACGCCGAAACCCGAATCCTATGCAATTGATTATAAAAGGGAATTTCAAATTATACCGTGTCAGATACGCGACACTCTGCCGACAGCTTGTGGCGCAAAAGCCCCGCCAAGGCGGAGTGTGCCGTTCGGGCATGCACGACCAACCTCGGTCCGCCGATAGTATGATGGGCCAAGTGCCAGGCGAGCGGCTTTTCCTCATCGACGCGTTCGGCTTCATCTTTCGCGCCTATCACGCACGCGCGCACAGCGGGGCCCCTCCCATGCGGACTTCCAAGGGGCTTTCCACGGAGGCGGTTTACATCTTTAACAACATGCTGCGCAAGCTGACGCGCGAATACCAGCCAACGCACATTGCCGCCGTGTTCGAAAGCGGCGAGCCGACCCATCGCCTGGAAGAGTTCGCCGAATACAAGGCCAACCGCGCCGAAACGCCGCCCGACCTGCTGGAGCAAATCCCGCAGGTGCGCCGGCTGCTGGAAGCGATGCGCATTCCGGTGCTCGCATATCCCGGTTATGAGGCCGACGATGTGATTGGCGCTCTGGCGCGGCGCGCCGAAGCGGCGGGCGTGGAAGTAGTGATCGTCTCCAGCGACAAGGACATGATGCAACTGGTTACCGACCGCGTCTCGATGCTCAACCCGGCCAAGGACGATGAATGGTACAGCCCGGCCAAAGTTAAGGAATTTCTGGGAGTGGAGCCGGCGCAAGTGGCCGATCTGCTGGCGCTGAAGGGCGACGTGGTCGATAACATTCCCGGGGCGCCCGGAATCGGCGATAAAGGCGCGCGCGATTTGATCTCGCAATTCGGTTCGGTGGAAGCGGCCATTGCGCATGCGGGCGAGGTGCAGCGGAAAGCGTACCGCGAGAGCTTGCAGAACAACGTGGATCGCATACGGATGAGCAAGCGGCTGGCGACGATCGAGACCGATGTGCCGATCGAGTTTTCGCTCGAATCGGCCGCCGCGCACACTCCCGACCCGGCGCTGCTGAAGGCCGTTTACCAGGAGATGGAGTTTCACAGCCTGCTCAAGGAACTGGGCCCGGCGGAAGACACGCGGACGCACGACTACGCCGCGTTCGGGGATGCGGATGAACTGCGCGCGTGGCTGGCTCAAGTGCCGCGCGACGCGCCGGTCGCGGTGGCGATCGCCAGGTCGGGCGAGGGTGAACTGGCGCTCGACGCGATCGGCCTGGCCGCGAAACCGGGCGAAGCGCGCGCGGCATCGGGCGGCCTGATCGAGGCGCTCAAACCCTGGCTGGAAGATGCGGGCGCGCGCAAGATCGCTTGCGACCTGAAAGCGGCGCTGCTGACGCTGGAAGAGATGGGAATCGCGGCGGCTGGGTTCGAGCACGACGTGATGCTGTACGCGTTCCTCTTGGACGCCGATCCGGCGGGATGCTCGCTCGAAGAGCTGGCGCGCCGGCGGCTCGATCTCAAGCTTGGCGCGGCGCCCGAACAGCACGCCGATATCATTTTGGAACTCGAAGCGCAACTGGAGCCGGCCATCGACGCGCGCGGCTTGCGCGAGCTGTACTCCACCATCGAATTGCCGCTGGCACGCGTGCTGGCCCGGATGGAACGCTCTGGGATCTTGATCGACCGGACCGAATTGCAGCGCCTTTCGACGATGATGGAAGGCGAGATTGCGCGACTCACCGAGCGGATTCACGAGCTTGCGGGCAAGCCGTTCAACATCAGCTCACCGCAGCAGTTGGGCCGGGTGCTGTTCGAAGATCTGAACCTGCCGGCGCCGGCGAAATACGGCAAAGGCAAGGTGATCTCGACGGCTGCGGATGTGCTGGAGACGCTGGCCGCGGATCACGAAATCGTGCGCCTGGTGCTCGAATACCGGCAGATCGCCAAGCTCAAAGGGACATACGTGGATGCGCTGCCGCTGCTAGCCGATCCGCGCACCGGCCGCTTGCACACCAGCTTCAACCAGGCGGGGGCGGCGACGGGGCGGCTCTCATCGTCCAATCCAAACCTGCAGAACATTCCGGTGCGCACGGAATTGGGGCGTGAAATCCGGGCGGCATTTGTGCCGCGTCCCGGCTGGAAGCTGGTGACGGCAGATTATTCGCAGATCGAGCTGCGCCTGCTGGCGCATTTTTCGGGCGACCCGCTGCTGGTGCAATCGTTCCGCGACGGCGAGGACATCCATACGCGTACGGCGTCCGAAGTAATGGGCGTGCCTCCGCTGATGGTCACTCCCGAGGCGCGGCGGGACGCCAAGGCGGTCAATTTCGGCATCGTATATGGCATTAGCGCTTTCGGCCTCGCCGGGCAGTTGGGCATCTCGCGTGGGGAGGCGGAGCGCTATATTCGCGGTTACTTCGAGCGCTACGCGGGCGTGCGCCGATTCCTCGATCAGACGATCGCGGCGGTGCGCCAATCCGGCGTCACGCGCACACTATTCGGCCGTGAGCGGCCCATCCCCGACATGAACAGCCGCAATCCGAACGCCCGCGGCTTCGCCGAGCGCACGGCGGTCAATTCGCCGCTGCAAGGCTCCGCGGCGGACCTTATCAAGCTGGCCATGGTCCGCGTGCAGGCGGCGCTAGAAAGCGGCGGCTATCGATCGGCGATGCTGCTGCAAGTTCACGACGAGCTGGTCTTCGAATGCCCGCCCGAAGAAGTGCAGGCAGTTTCGAAGCTGGCCAAGCGTGAGATGGAGGGCGTCCGCGAGTTGGCGGTGCCGCTGGTGGTCGATATCGGCGTGGGAGACAATTGGCGCGACGCGAAGTAGGGGTGGCATGCTTCAGCTTGCCCCAAAATCAATCAAAAGTAGGCAAGCTAAAGCATGCCCTACCTGTCCGCCTCGTCCCGCAAACGGACACACGCGGGCCTTGTGCCACGCTCGGTGCGCCCGGATTCACGCTTCGCCAAAGTGGGCACTGGCGTGCTTTTCACCTGAAGGGATAGCTTTGCGCTATCAATAGAATGGAATGAAAGCCGACGAAGACCGCAGGCCATCGATCCTGATTGCCGACGATCAGGCGGACGTGCTGGAAGCGTTGCGCCTGCTGATCAAAGCCGAAGGCTATACGGCGGAGGCCGTCACTGCGCCCGCGGCCGCGCTCCATGCCGTTGAAGCACGCGACTTCGACGCCGTGCTGATGGACCTGAATTACACGCGCGACACGACCTCCGGCCAGGAGGGGCTGGAGCTGCTGGAGCGCTTTCTGAATCTGGACGCGGCGCTGCCGGTGATCGTGATGACCGCCTGGGGATCGGTGGAGCTGGCGGTGGAAGCGATGCGCCGCGGGGCGCGCGATTTCATTCAAAAGCCGTGGGACAACGCGCGCCTCTCCGCCATTCTCAAAACGCAGATCGAGCTGGGCCGCGCGCTGCGCAAAGGGCAGCGGCTGGAGGAGGAGAACCGCGCTCTGCGCGCCGAGCGCTTTCCGCAATTGACCGCGCAATCCGCCGCCATGCGCCCGGTGCTGGACATGATTTCGCGCGTCGGGCCATCGGACGCCAACGTGCTCATCACCGGAGAGAACGGCACCGGCAAAGGCCTGGTGGCGCAGACCCTGCATTCGAGCTCGCTGCGCTCGACGCGCCCGCTATTGACGGTCAATACCGGCGGCCTGGCGGAAGGGATTTTCGAAAGCGAGCTGTTCGGCCACGTCAAGGGCGCGTTCACGGATGCCAAGACCGACCGCGTAGGCCGTTTCGAAATGGCCGATGGCGGCACGCTGTTTCTGGATGAGATCGCCAACATCTCGCAGGCGCTGCAAGGCAAGTTGCTGCGCACGCTCGAAACCGGCGAGTTTGAGCGCGTGGGATCGTCGAAAAGCCGGCGCGTGGACGTGCGGGTCTTCTCCGCCACCAACGCCGATCTGCACGCCGCGGTGGATGAAGGCCGCTTCCGCCAGGACCTGCTGTTCCGGCTCAACACCATCGAGTTGCGGCTGCCGCCCCTGCGCGACCGGCGCGAGGATATTCCGCCGCTGGCCGCCCACTTTCTGCGCCAGCACGCCGGGCATTACCGCAAAGCCATCACTCTGTTCGACGAGGGAGCGATGAAAGCCCTGCTGTCTCACACCTGGCCGGGCAACGTGCGCGAGCTGGATCACGCGGTGGAGCGCGCGGTGCTAATGGCGGAAGGCGAGACCATACGCGCCGCGGACCTGGGCCTGCGCGGCGGGCGCGAGGCTTCGCTGCGCCTGGAGGAGATGAGCCTGGAAGACGTGGAAGCGCTGCTCATCAAGAAGGCACTGGCGCGCTTCAACGGCAATGTGAGCCACGCCGCAAACGCGCTCGGCCTCAGCCGCAGCGCGCTGTACCGGAGGCTGCAGCGGTACGGGCTCTGAAGCCCGGCCGCGCCCGACTCTCCATGCCGCGCACCGACAAAGGCTCCCGGCTCGGTTACGAAAACCGCATTATGATGCTGGCCGTGCTGGCGGCGCTGCCGGCGTCGGTCTGCGCGCTGGCCCTGCTGTGGAGCGGCGGCTTCCAGCCGCGCACCGAGTGGACGCTGACGGTGGTGATCGTAGGCGCCTGGCTGGGTTTCGCGGCGGCGCTGCGCGAGCGCGTGGTATTCCCCTTGCAGACGCTGACCAACCTGCTGGGCGCGCTGCGCGAAGGCGACTTTTCCATACGGGGCCGCGCCCCACGCCCGGACGACGCGCTGGGCGAAGTGATGCGCGAGATCAACACGCTCGGCGTCACCTTGCGCGAGCAGCGGCTGGGGGCGATGGAAGCCACCACGCTGCTGCGCACGGTGATGCGGGAAATCGATGTCGCCATCTTCGCGTTCGACGAACACCGCCGGCTGCGCCTAGTGAACCGCGCCGGCGAGCGGCTGCTGGATGCGCCCACCGAGCGGTTGCTGGGGCAGACGGCGGCGGAGTTGCATCTCGATCAATGTCTCGACGGCCCGCCGCAGGCCATGTTGCAGGCCGCCTTCCCCGGCCGCGCCGGGCGCTGGGGCATGCGCCGCACACGCATCCGCGAGCGCGGGCTGCCGCTCGAACTGGTGGTGATTGCCGACCTCACCGAGGCGCTGCGCGAGCAGGAACTGCAGGCGTGGCAGCGGCTGGTGCGCGTGCTCGGCCACGAGTTGAATAACTCGCTGACGCCAGTCAAGTCCATCGCCGGCAGTCTCGAAAGCATTCTGGCGCGCGATCCTCTCCCGGCGGATTGGCGCGAGGATTTGACGCGGGGACTGGGAGTGATCCACGCGCGCTCCGACAGCCTGACGCGATTCATCAGCGCCTACGCGCGGCTGGCCAAGCTGCCGCGTCCGCAGTTGCAGCCGCTCGAAGCCGGCGATTGCGTGCTGCGGGCGGTCAGCCTGGAAACCCGCGTCCTGGTGGATGTGACAGAAGGCCCCGCCATCGGCATTCGCGGCGATCCGGACCAGTTGGAACAGGTGCTCATCAACCTGCTGCGCAATGCGGCCGATGCCGCGCTCTCCACCGGCGGCGGCGTGCGCGCCGGCTGGAAGAAAGAGGGAGGCATGGTAGAGATTTGGGTGGAAGACGATGGCCCCGGCCTGGCCGCCACGGCGAACCTGTTCGTGCCCTTCTTCACCACCAAGCCCGGCGGATCGGGCATCGGGTTGGTGCTGAGCCGGCAGATCGCCGAAGCTCACGGCGGCGAGTTGGCGCTGGAAAACCGGGAGGGGGCGACGGGGTGTATCGCGAGGTTGAGGCTGCCGGGGTAGCACGCGACAGTAGGAGCGGACATGCTGCCATTGCGGAGTTTCGTAGCCCGTCCCCGAATTCCCCGATCATTCCCAACAAGGACGCGCCCCCCCTTGCTGTCGGTCACGAAGCCCTTCTTGTCGCACGTCACACCATTCTTGCCGCAGGCGTCACCTCCCTGGAGCCAGAAGTCTAAGCCCGTTGGATCGGTGAACCGTAGCGGGTTGTTGCGGACGTAAGCGTATCGATTCAACGTTTGCGGGTCTTCGAGATGCCCGCCGATTGCGTCGGGACTCGTAAACCTACCTTGTGCGCTACTGAGGTATCTTGCTTCGAAAAAGTCCAGCCCTGTTTCCGCATCCCGTTCTTTGCCGGTGAACTTCTCTTCAACGCCGTCCGTTCCGCCGAAGCAGGAGCCCCGGTTCCCCGCCATCCCTTGCGTAAGCTCCGTCCCGAACGGTAGGTAGTCGTGACATCCCCCA
>Ga0187891_1003420_pt1 | contig 11086 bp, 7 predicted proteins | sample June2016WEW_21_4_FD_132990 | JGI IMG/M metagenome (GOLD analysis project Ga0187891, IMG submission 132990) | Peatland microbial communities from SPRUCE experiment site at the Marcell Experimental Forest, Minnesota, USA - June2016WEW_21_40 | ecosystem: Environmental > Terrestrial > Soil > Wetlands...
AAGCGGCGCCTCCAGCGACTTGCCGCGCGTAAGGATCACCGCGCGCTCAATGAAGTTCTCCAGTTCGCGGATGTTGCCCGGCCATTCCCAAGCCGTTAGTCCCTTCATTACGGCAACAGGGATGGCGTCGATTCTCTTCTGCATTTGTCTGGAAAACTTCTGGACGAAGTAACTCACCAGTAGGGGAATATCTTCACGGCGGTCCCGTAGCGGCGGAATACGAATCGGAAACACGTTCAACCGATAGAACAGATCGCTGCGAAATTCGCGGTTGGCGACCATCTTCTCCAGATCGCGGTTCGTTGCCGCGATGAGGCGGATGTTCACTTTGCGGGTATGAGTACTGCCCAGCCGTTCAAATTCCCGCTCCTGCAGGACCCGTAAGAGCTTGGGCTGGATTTCAACGGGAATATCTCCCACCTCATCCAAAAAGAGCGTCCCCTGATCTGCGAGTTCGAGGCGGCCAACCTTTTGACTGATGGCGCCGGTAAACGCGCCCTTTTCATGCCCGACCAGCTCGCTTTCGTGCAAGCCTGTCGGTATGGCGGCGCTACAAAGACTTACTACGAGCCGGGTCAGGCCTTTGACTTCACCCTGACCCTTATGGGCAAGGCGGTAGATTTTCTCCCTTACTTCATCCTGGCCTTTCGCGAGGTTGCCTACCGGCTATTCGCTTGCTCAAACACCTCGGTAGGACTACAATTTGCACATCCTGGTTGTTACTATTTAAATTGACATGACAGAACAACCCGACGCGATAGCAATCTCATCTGACCTGACCTTTCTCACCAATGAGACGGGGAAGACGCTGCGTGACCGCTTCGGCGTGCTGCTTACTGACGACACACGGTTCTTCGATTGCCTCGTAGGGTACTTTTTCATCAGCGGCTTCTACAAATTGTATCCCTGTTTAGAGAAGGTCGAAAAAATCCGCATTTTAGTGGGGCTCAAAACAGACCGCAGCGCATATGACCTGCTTGAGATGGCGAAGGAACAGTCTCCCTTTGTTTTCAAATCTCACGCAGAGGCGAAGAAACAAGTGGCCGATGAGGTGCTTCAGGAACTTGAAAAGTCGCACGATAGCTCTGAAATCGAGACTGGAGTCCAGAAGTTTGTCGAGTGGTTACGATCGGGCAAGCTGGAGATCAGGGCTCACCCCTCTGGAGACCTGCATGCCAAGGTCTACATCATGACCTTTCTGGAAGGGGACCGCGATAAAGGCCGTGTGATAACTGGCTCCAGCAATCTCACCCAGTCCGGACTTCTCGAAAACCTTGAGTTCAACGTCGAGCTCAAAAACCGTTCGGACTACGACTTCGCCATCGCCAAATTCAACGAACTCTGGGCGTCGGCGGTGGATGTTTCAAAGCCCTACGAAGAAACAGTGGTCGACCGCTCCCCTTACGCCCACTTCACTCCCTACGAGCTTTATTTGAAGTTCCTTTACGAGTACTTCAAGAACGAACTCAACCGTCCTTCGGAGCTTGAGGGCTCCTATGTCCCGGAGGGCTTCAAGAAACTGAAGTACCAGGACGAGGCGGTGCTGAATGCGCAGAAGGTGCTTGAGGAATACGGCGGCGTTTTCCTCGCCGACGTCGTCGGCCTCGGCAAGACGTATATGTCGGCCCTTTTGGCACAACAGCTTGAAGGGCGTTGTTTGGTCATCGCGCCCCCTCACCTTTTGGACAAGCACAAGCGGGGATCGTGGCCGAACGTTTTCGGTGATTTTCAGGTGCGCCAGACGGATTTTGAATCTGGCGGCAAACTCGAGGACCTCATCCAGCGCGATCTCTCGAAGTATCGCAACGTTTTCATCGATGAGTCGCACCGGTTCCGAACGGAAACGAATAAAACTTACGAAATGCTGGCGCAGATTTGCCGGGGCAAGCGCGTCATTCTGGTTTCCGCCACGCCGCTCAACAACACGCCCCGCGACATCCTGAGCCAAGTGAAGCTATTTCAGAATGGGAAGAACAGCACCATCCCCAATCTCCGAAACCTTGAAGGATTCTTCGCCCGCCTGCGTAAGCGTCTGAAGGGCCTGGATCGCCAGAGGGACCGCGACGAATATTTGCGCGTCGTGCAGGCGAACGCCAAGGCCACGCGCGAGCAGCTCCTTAAATACCTGATGATTCGCCGCACGCGCAACGAGATAGAAAAGTATTACGGCGAGGATATGAGGCGCCAGGGTTTCAAATTTCCCCAAGTAAAAGACCCCGAACCGCTCTTCTACCAATTCAACAAGGTCGAAAATGAATTCTTCGAAGAATCCCTCCGCTTCCTGACGCAAGACTTCGCATACGCCCGTTACAAACCGCTGGCGTACTACGAGGGGCCCAAGCGCGAATCCGAGCAGCGCGACCGCCAGGCGCAGGTGAACCTCGCCAGGTTCATGAAAATCTTAATGGTGAAACGCCTGGAGAGCAGCTTCCATGCGTTTCGGGAAAGCCTGGGCCGATTTATCTCCTCCTACGAGCGCATGATCGCCGAATTCCACAAGGGGAACGTTTACATCAGCAAGGACTATATCAACAAGATTTTCGACCTGCTGGAACAAGACGACCAGGAGCCCATCGAGCGGCTGCTCGAGCAAGAGAAAGCGGAAAAGTTGGATGCCAAGCATTTTCGTCCCGAGTTCATTCTAGACCTCGAAAGCGACCTGAAGATTCTCCGGAAAGTGGCGCGATCATGCGACAAGCTCCGGCGTGATCCCAAGTGGAACGCTTTCAAGGATAAATTGCTTTCCGACAAGCTGCTCAAGAAATCTAAACTCATCATTTTCACCGAGTCCAGGGAAACCGCCGAGTACCTGGCGGAGCAAATCAGGAAGGATGTCGAGCCCAGGGTGGTAATACTTTCGGGGCAATCGGATGAAGCCGCACATCGCACGGTCATTTCCAATTTTGACGCCAACGACCTCCATGCGCGCGACGATTACCGAATTCTGGTGAGCACCGAAGTGCTTTCGGAAGGCGTCAATCTCCACCGCTCCAACATCGTTATCAATTACGACATCCCCTGGAATCCCACGCGCCTCATCCAGCGCGTGGGCCGGGTGAATCGTGTGGATACCAAGTTTGAAACCATTCACACCTATAATTTCTTTCCCACCGAAGAAAGTAACAATGTCATCAAGCTGAAAGAAGCGGCGGAAGCCAAGATTGAGGGCTTCATTGAAATGCTCGGCGCGGATGCCCGCCTGCTCACCGAGGGTGAGGTTATTAAGTCGTTCGATCTGTTCGCGGCGTTGAATTCCAAGAAAACGATCACCGGCGAGGACGGCAAAGAAGAAAGCGAGCTGCAATACCTCACCGAGATTCGCGAAGTGCGCGACAAGAATCCTGACCTGTTCGCTCGTATTAAGCGTCTTCCCAAGAAGGCCCGCTCTACACGGATGCTCGGTCAAGCTCCTGAAACCCACGTCATCCTGAGCGCAGCAAAGGATCCCGGTATTTCTCCTGCGGTTTCTCAGGGTAAGGTTCCCGCGCCGGCAGGTGCCGGGCCGCCGGCGGCGGGGGGGCAACTACCCGCGCTTCTTACCTACTTCCGCCAGGGATCGCTCGACAAATTCTATGTTGCCCACCCCAGCGTCACCACGTCGACGGAAATGGACTTTTTCTCGACTGCCAAAGTCCTGAAGCCGCAAGACCCGTCGGAGAAGCGGCAGACGATCCCGCGGGAGTTCTATTCCTTGCTGGATAAGAACAAAGAAGCGTTCGCGGCCGCTACCAGTCCGGAAAAAGCGGACGAAGCGACGCCTCAGGCCGGGGGCGCGAACGATGCCTACATTATGAAACGGCTTAAAGCGAAGGAGATTCGCCTTTACCAGGGCTTTACCGATGACGATGAGCAGTACATCCAGAACGTTCTTCAACTCTTGTCTGATGGCGCGCTGCCGCGTCCCACCACCAAGAAAGTGGCCGCAGCACTAAAGAAGGAGGCGCAGCCGCTGAGGGTGCTCGGCATTCTCCGGCGCGACATTCCGGCCCAGTTCCTTCAGCCTACCCGCGCTCAGCAGACATTTCGGGGCCTTACGCCGCGCGAAGTCATCCTCTCTTCCTGGCTGCTACCAGTGGCACGGGCACTCATGCCTGTGCCCGATTCACCGGATGCATGAGCCTCGGGCACAGGCAGGAATGCCTGTGCCACGGCCTCAGAAATTGTCGGAGCCGAAATGAACAAGCAGCAGTCTCACGAGCTGGTGCGCCAAACGCTGACTCAGCAGTTTGACAAGGGGCGATTCCTAAACCTGACGGGGAACATTCTACATAGCATCAACCAGGCCAAGGCTGCGCAGTGGAACCACCAATACGTCAAAGACGCCTTCAAAGAGCATATCGACCGATTCGAGCGTCTCGCCACGTATACCAGCCCCGAAAGGGAATCCCTGGACGTGCTGGCAGTCCACGTGACCAAGGAGTCGAAATTGGAGCGCGCCCGCACCGCGCTGCGGAATTTTGTGGCCGATCATCTGAAGCAGCGCGACGGCAAGGACGCGGCGCTGGTGGCGTACGTTTCGCCCGCCGAGACGCAGTGGCGCTTCTCCTACGTCAAAATGGAATACGCCACCACCGAAAAGGAAGGCGGGACGGTTGGCGTGGAGGCGCGGCTTACGCCCGCGCGCCGGTTCTCATATATCGTCGGGGAGGGCGAGAGCTGCCACACCGCGCAAACGCGCTTCCTGGCCCTGCTTCAGAACACCGAATCCGACCCGAGGCTCGCCGACATTGAAGAAGCCTTCAGCGTGGAGGCGGTCACCAAGGAGTTTTATCAGGAGTACCGCCACCTGTTTGAGAAGATTGAAAAGGCCCTCCGAAGGCTCGCCAATGAAGACGAGCGCATCAAGCATGAGTTCGAAGAAAAGGGCGTCAGCACTGTCGATTTCGCCAAGAAGCTGATGGGCCAGATTGTGTTTCTTTGTTTTCTCCAAAAAAAGGGTTGGTTGGGGGTTGCCAAGGACGCCGAGTGGGGAACCGGCCCGCGCAATTTCCTCCGCAAGCTCGCCAGGGGCGAGCACGGTTTGTATTCGAATTTCTTCAACGATGTCCTGGAGCCCCTCTTCTACGATACCCTTGCCACCGATCGCGGCCATGAGGCTTGGTGCAGCCATTTCAAGTGCCGCATCCCGTTTCTTAACGGCGGCCTGTTTGAGCCGCTGGGCAACTACGACTGGCGCAAGGTTAACATCAATTTGCCGGACAAACTTTTCACCAATTCGGAGCGCATCGACGAGGGTGTAACCGGCAGCGGCGTCCTCGACCTGTTTGACCGCTACAATTTCACCGTGAATGAGGCCGAGCCGCTGGAAAAAGAAGTGGCCATCGACCCCGAGATGCTGGGCAAGGTATTCGAGAACCTGATCGAAGAAAACTTGCGTAAGGGCTTGGGCTCCTACTACACCCCGCGCGAAATCGTTCATTACATGTGCCAGGAGAGCCTGATCAATTACCTCGACACCGGCTTCAACAGCGAAACAGATCTCGTCCCGCGAGCAGATATCGAGACGCTTGTGCATTTGGGAGAACAAATCGCCCACTATGAAGCGGTGGACGCCAAGCATGGCGTGACGATGCCCGAAAGCATCAAGGATCACGCACGCCAAATCGACGACAAGCTGGCCGAAATCACCGTGTGCGATCCTGCCGTGGGTTCGGGCGCTTTTCCGGTCGGGATGATGACTGAGATCGTTCGCGCCCGGTGTGCACTGACTCCCTACTTCAACGATTTTCATGAGAGGACCCCATACTTCTTCAAGCGACACGCTATCCAAGGCTGCCTCTACGGTGTCGACATCGACCCCGGGGCCGTGGAGATCGCTAAGCTCCGTCTATGGCTTTCCCTGGTCGTGGACGAGGAGGACGTTAAACACATTAAACCGCTCCCGAATTTGGACTTCAAAGTCGTGAGCGGCAATTCACTTCTTGCCTTTCCCTTTAAGTCGCGAGGGCTTCTGGAGATCGAGGCGCTTAAGGGACGGCTATTTGACGAATCCGACCACAACCTGAAGTCGACCCTAAAGGAGCAGATTGACCAGAAGCTGGCGGGGTGCGTTGTCGCCTCAGAGAAGGCACTCGGCTACAAAGTAACTTTTGATTTTGAGACGTGGTTCTCGGAGGTGTTCAGCAACAAGGAAGGTTTCGACGTAGTAATCGCGAACCCCCCCTATGTGGACTCCGAGACCATGGTCCGTTCGGACCCTAAGGGCCGAAAGCTCCTGGCTGGTCTGTGGAAGACTTCGAGGGGCAACTGGGACTTGTACATACCCTTCTGGGAGCTTTCCCTTAGACGAATAAACAAGACCGGCACCGCAGCCCTCATAACGCCGAACAAGTGGCTGTCCATCGGATACGGCAAGGCACTGCGCGAACATGCGGCCCCCTGCGTCTACCAAATTTCAGACTACTCCAAGTTCAGAGCCTTCGACGAAACGGGCGTCTTTGCTGTGGTTACCCTGATGTCCAAAACGCCGCAGCGATATCTAACGGTGCGAAGATACATGGAGGGACAGCGGCTTGTGTTCGAGCAGCGCATGCCCGCAAGCAATCTGAGGAGATTCGAAAACTGGGGAGCGCTGCTCAGCCCGCACTTGCCCCTGATATTAAGGCTGATGTCCGATCATCCCAAGCTTTCAGCCTGCTGCGAGCCCAGAGAGGCTTTTACGGTCTCTGAGGCATATGCCCTAGCGGAGTACATTCATGAATGGAAGCCGGAAACGAAGGACTTCCTGAAATTTGTTAATACCGGCACGATTGACCCGTATGTGTCGCTCTGGGGGCACGAAACGGCCACCTATCTCAAGGTCAAGTACTTAAAGCCTGTGATAGAGAAGGCCGCTTTGCAACGGCACTTCCCAAGACGGTTCAAGCAATCGACCGCACCAAAGATTGTCATATCAGGGATCCGCCATTTCGAGTGCTTCCTAGACAGCCGAGGTAATTACGTCGCGGGAAAATCCACTGTGATATTGCAGGATTTTAAAAGCCAGATTTCCCCTCGGCTGCTGGTTGGGATCCTAAACTCAAGCTTGGTTAAATTCTTCCTCAAGGAGTGTTACGGGAGTCTAGCCATGGATGGTGGGATCAACTTCTCGCCGAGCAACGTGTCGGAGATTCCGATTGCCGAGATGTCGGACAAGGCGGAGACGGTCATTCTCTATTGTGTAGACCGCATTCTCGCCGCCAAGACCGGCAATCCGAGCGCCGAAGCGACTGAACTCCAAGCCGAGATCGACCGCCAAGTCTACGCTGTATACGGCTTAACAAAAGAGGAAATCGCCGTCGTTGAGTGTTCCATGCGCAGCCGCGAATCCTTCGCCCAGCCCGGCACCCGCGCTGGGTCTCAGTAGGTACATGATGTGACCTGGCTGACCTGCGTCATTTCCACCGGAGGCTCGAATGCCAATTCAGACAGTGGTTCCGTCCTGGGAGGACCCAATTACCCGTTTCCTGAATGGGCTCGGTGAACTCCAGATAAGCCCTGATGGGCCCGCCTTCACGCTTTGGGAGGCACTGGCCCATTTTGAGGATTCGCGATTCCCGATCCAAATCCGAGATAGGGAGCTCTCCAAGCCAGAGCTCCTGGCTCACGCCGCCGATATTTTCAACGGCGGTGTATTCGATTGCGCGGAGCGCGCTGTTGGGCGTGACGGATTGGAAAAGATCAAGGACCTGTGCCGCTAAGCCGGGCTAGCGCTGTGCTTCTAGCGGCTGCGCCGACCCCGTGGGGCACGCCGCTGGCGCGAATGGCGACTTGCGCCGGACGTCCCGATTCTATTGGGGCAAGTTCCGCGCGCCAATTCCTTTCGGTGCATGGAACTTGTGCCCGGTGAGTGACAGGTAATCCACGGGAATCTTCCGCACGTCAATCTCCAGCTTGCTCGCTGCCTGTACCGCGTCGCAGTGATACAGCACGCCTCGCGACCGGCAAATTTCCGCGATCTTTTCGACAGGGAACAACACACCCGTTTCGTTGTTCGCCCACATCGGTAAGGCAGCCATCAGTTATCAGCAATCAGAAAAACGACGGCCAAAAGGAAACCGTCACGGTCGACCGGCAGATAAGTGACGCGGTACGGACCACCCCCTAACCCCTCCTCACCCAGGAGGGGAGTTTTTTCCAGCGCCATGCAGTAATTGAGAACTGAAGAATGTTCCACCTGGGACGTTACGATGTGGCGCTTTGTGGGGTTGGCCCGGAGCGCAGCGGCGATGGCCGTGTTGTTGCTCTCCGTGCCGCACGAGGTGAATATGATATCGAGCGAATGCGCCCCGATCAGTTCCGCCACCCGCTCGCGCGCGGGGAAGCCGATGTAGGGACCAGCAGCGCTGGTCCAAGGCCGAACGCTGTTCGGCCCTACAAATTGCCCCATTCCCTCGTCAGGTAAGGCATCATGGCGTCCAGCACCTCCGGCAGTATGGGTGTGGTCGTGTTGTGGCCGAGGTAGATCACAAAGCCCATCCTAGCCACAGCCCAGAGAAAGCGCAAGGGTTGGACCCGAAAACAGAGAAAGGCTGTGGGAAACCTCGGGACGAATCTGGAATTTCACAGAAAAAAGCTAATTAGCCGTAGCCAGTGGAAAGTTCGGGAGCTTCCGGTAGATTCGGTCAATTTGTCACTACGCGCGGTTCTGCCTCCATTCGGGGGGAACGAGCTATCTCGGAATTCCTTCGGCTCCAGAGCGACTTCCCGGCCTAGCCTACTGTGAACGACAGGGCGAGATTCCCCTCCGTTTAGCCGGCGGATCGGAATGACAGCGAAGGGATCGGATAAGGCTGGCGGTGGGTGCTTCCTATCTGCAGGTGATTGCAGCGAAGGCGCGCGTGGCTTCGGAACGCGCGCAACTCGAGACCGCGGAGGCGGTTTATAAACAGACTGCCGAGCGGCGCGCCACGGGCCTGGCGGCACAGTTGGACGCGAATCAGGATCTGGTGCGCGCGCAGACCGAGCGGCAGCGTCTCACGACGATGGAAAACGATCTGGCTCGGCAGAAAATCAATCTGGCGCGGCTCACCGGCCTTCCGCCGAATGACAAATATGATATTTCGGACGATTTCGATTATTCTCCGGCGCCCGCGCTCCCGGTGGATGAAGCGGTACAACAGGCGCTCGCGGCGCGTCCGGATTTGCAGGCCGCGGAAGCGCAGTTGAAAGCGGCGGAGAGAACACGCGCGTCGGCGCGCTCCGAGCGGTTGCCCTCGCTTTCGGCATCGGCGGACTACGGGGAAATCGGATTGCACTTCAATCAGGGGCGTGACACCTACACGGTTACCGGTACTCTGAACATCCCCATCTGGCAAGGGGGGCGCGTCGGCGGCGATGTCGCACAGGCGGAGGCGGCGCTTCGTCAGCGCCGCGCCGAACTGGCCGACACGCGCGGGCGGATCGAGAGCGATGTTCGGAACGCCTATCTGGATCTGGAAGCGGCGGAGAGCCAGGTCGAGTTGTCAAAGAACAATCAGCAGGTGGCGCAGGAGAACCTGCGGCTGACGCGGGAGAAGTTTGAAAAAGGGGTGTCGGATTCGGTTGAGGTGAGCCAGGCGCGCCAGGCGCTGGCTTCGGCGGATCTCGACTACATTACCGCGCTTTTTGCACACAATCTGGCCAAATTGAACCTGGCGCGGGCGCTTGGCGGGGCGGAAGGGCGTTTGAAGGCCTATTTGGTGGCGAAGTAGCCGCTATCAGGTGGTCGCAGAAGGATCTACTCGCTAATCACACTGCAAGCTGTAGCTCGATAGATAGTTGCAGCACTGTTGGGGATTCGGCCTGAAAAGTCGGCTTCACGTCGATTGGGCGTCACTTGTCCGTTCTAACGGCCTTCTGGTAGAAGTGCAACCCCAGACGCCCCCGAAGTCTTAGGGCTGTATTGGAAGCGCGCCGTCTGAAATCGGGTGGAGGAGTGGGAGACACTGCTGCACGGCGCGCTTTCGATACAGCGACTTGAAGGAAGCTTTTTTTGGCAGGGCAATTGCCTATATGGGTATTGAATCGGAATCGTGTTACGAACCGAAGCAATGTTGCTACGCAACTGCTGACCGCAGAGATCGCAGTTGCCCTGCCAAATAGTATCACGCGCAAGCGTCCGCCGCAACGCGGCTTCGTTCAAGTCCGCATCTGGGAAGTTACCGTGCCTGCCTGTAATCACTTGGTCGTATCGCCTACACGTAAAAGTACCACCTTGAAGGGATGGACCAGAAACGAGGCGGGCGTGTTGGCTGACGTGTTGTTGCCGGAAAAACAGTTGTCGAGAACCGGTCGACCATGATGGCAGAGTTATAGCAGATGGAATTCTCGTCACCGCTCCAATGTTGTTGATTTCAAAGCCGGACGGTATTGTGGCGAATGACATTCTTTTTGGCGGCGGTCAATGCGAAGATGAGTTTGGCCGGCAGGTGCTCCTCTTCCTTTTCCGGCCCCAGAGAGCGAGCGCAATGCCCACGCGCCGCATTCACTTGGGCGAGGTGAGCGCCTTGAGATAACGGTAATAGAACTCGACCCCTCGGTAGTAAGATTCCACTCCAAGGCGCTCGTCCTTCCCGTGCGCGCGGACGTCATCCGTATCGATCGCCAAGCCGGAGATTCCGTAAGTCGGCATACCCGCCGCGTTGGTGTAGACACCGTCGGACGCGCCGGTGGACATGGTGGGGACCACAGGCACTCCCGGCCACATCTCGGCGGCGACGCGATCAAGCGTCTGCATCACGTCAGGCCGCAGCAAAACCGGGGGTAGCGCCTTGGCGTTGGGCTCGCTGTCCAGGATCCGGCCGCTGGTAGTGACGTAGCTCACTTCGATCTTGGGATCGGCAAGGACTTTGATCAGCGTCTGCCTTACTTCTTCGCGCGAGTGTCCGGGGAGGATGCGGCAGTTGACGTTGGCCCGCGCCATCTGTGGCAGGGCGTTGTTGGCGTGGCCGGCATCGAGCCGGGTGGCCACACAGGTGGTGCGCATGGTTGCATTCCACAGCGGGTCGGCGGAGAGACGCGCGATGGCCGCTTCATCGGGCTGGCTCTTGACGAATTCCCGCATGTCGGCCGCTGTCTGGCCGCCCTCCACGCCAGCCGTACGATCGAAGAAGGCGCGCGTGACCGC
>Ga0187891_1003421_pt1 | contig 11074 bp, 9 predicted proteins | sample June2016WEW_21_4_FD_132990 | JGI IMG/M metagenome (GOLD analysis project Ga0187891, IMG submission 132990) | Peatland microbial communities from SPRUCE experiment site at the Marcell Experimental Forest, Minnesota, USA - June2016WEW_21_40 | ecosystem: Environmental > Terrestrial > Soil > Wetlands...
GACTCTCCCGCTCCGCCACGGCGACGATGTCGCCGAGCCAGTCTGCGGCCGGTGCGGCGTCCGTGCCGCCATCTCCTCGCGGCATGCCGGCGCGGACCAGGTCGTGGATGGCGAGGCCGGTGAGTGCTGTCGAGACGGCGACGGAGCCGATGAGCAGGGCGGTGATGCCGTCCCACGCGCCGCGGTTGGCGCCGGCGGCGACCGCGGCCCATTCGGTCAGCAGGGTGATCGCCATGGCCCCCGCGGCGACCTGGCACCCGCGCAGCAGGCCCTGAACGCGAGCGATCGGCAGCGGCTCCGACCTCCGGCACAGGGGTGCGCGCGCGGCGCAGAGGAGTGCCACGAGGGGGACGAAGAACACCGCGAAGGAGTAGACGGTGTCGAACGGATCGTTCCGCCAGGGCGCGTGGTCGTAGATCGGCTTGAGATTCTTCGTCGGGTCGGTGACCGCGGTGAAGACGGCCGCGGCCAGTAGGGTGGTGACCACGGCGCGGCCGAAGAGTGGGCGCGCCGGATCGGTGGCGGCGATCACCGCCGGGAGCTCCGGGGGCCGCGGTCCGACGCAGGGCATGCCCCCCATCATGCCAGCCGGCCCCCGAAGCGGCAGGGCCTCGAAGCTCAGCAGTGCTTGGTGGCCGTGAGGGTCGTCGGCGAGTAAGCGCCGGTGCTGCCCGCCGCCACGGCGATCTGGTCGGAGGACGGCATGGCGACGTTGGTCTTCCACACCAGGGTGATGCTGTAGCTGGAGGCGGCGGAGATGGGGATCACCGTCTCGACGAAGGCTGCATTGGGCGAGAAGGTCCCGGCGAAACCGCCCGATTCCTTCCAGGCGGCCACGTATGCCGTCCCACCTGCCGGCGTGACCTGGATGCCGATGTCCTGGTTGAAGCCGGCGGCCTCGGTCCACAGATCGGCGTTGCCGCCGATGGCCAGCTGGCATCCGGTGGCCTGCGGCACGGTGAGCGTCAGGCTGGTGGCGTCGAGCACCTTCCAGGTGGCGCCGTCACTGCCGCCGCTCATGAGGTACTGCTTGGTGCTCGAGGCGAAGGTTTCGCCACCGCCGCCGGCCGGGTACTGCAGCGCCACCAGGCGGGTGGGCGAGTAGGGGCCGCTGCCCGCTCCGATGGTGATCGTGTCACCGCTGGGCATCACCTTGTTGGCCTTCCACACCAGCCCCACCGAGTAGGTGCCGGCGCTCATCGCCACTGCCGTCTGGGCGAAGGCGGCGTTGGGCGAGAAGGTCCCGGCGAAGCCTCCCGACTCCTTCCAGATGACCACGTCCGCACTGGGACAGCTGCCCGCCGGCAGGGTGGCCCCGGCGGCCACGCAGATGCCGATGTCCTGGTTGAAGCCGGCATTCGACGTCCACAGGTCCGCGTTGGCGGACAGAACGGTGCCGACGCTGCTCGCCGGGGTCAGGGTCAGCTTCAGGGCGCCGGCGTCGACGTACTTCCATGTGGAGCCGTCGCTGCCGTTCATCGCGTATTGCTGCGTGCTCGACGCGCCGCTCACGACGTCGCTGGTGTCGGGGAGCGTCACCGTCAGCCGTGCCGGCGAGAAGCTGGGGCCGCCGCCCGCGCCGGCGGCGATGGTGTCCCCGGCGGGCATTGCGATGTTGGTCTTCCAAACGACGAAGGCCGTCTCGGTCGACCCCGCGAGCACCGCCGCGGCCGCCTGGACGTAGGCGGCGTTGGGCGAGTAGGTGCCGGCGAAGCCGCCGGACTCCTTCCAGGCCAGCACGTCGACCGAGGGACAGCTGGATAGCACCAGCGCCCCGGCCACCAGGCAGATGCCGAGGTCCTGGTTGAAGCCGGCGTCCTCGGTCCACAGATCGGCGTTGGCGCTGAACAGGGCGGTGCCCGTGGTGGCGGGGGTGAAGGTGTCAGCGAGCAGGGTCGTGTCCATCGACTCCCAGGTGCTCCCGTCACTGCCGTGGAGGAAGTACTGCTGTGTGCTTGGAAGATCCTGGAGGCTCACCGAGCTCGTCCCGGTCGTCACGCTGCCGCTGGTCTCGTCCACCACCACGCAGGGACCGCCGGGGGGACACGAGACCCCGCCCAGCCAGTCGTCATTGGCGCTCAGGTTGGTCGCCGTCCAGGCGGACGCCCCGCCCGTGGGGTTGGTGGAGGAGACAGCGTTCCCGCTGACGTCCACGGCAACACAGAGCTGCAGGCTGGAACACGAGACGCTGTTGAGCCAGCGGGAACCGTCCACGTCGGCCGCCGTCCAGGCCGACGTCCCACCGGTGGGGTTGGTGGCGGTCACCGCCCCGCCCTCGGAATCGACGGCGACGCAGAGGAGGCTGCTCGGGCAGGAGACGGCGTACGGGCTGAATTCGGCGCCGATGGAGGTCAAAGTCCAGGCGGAGGCTCCCCCGGTCGGGTTGGTGGAGGTGACCACGTCGCCGAGAGGGTCCACCGCGACGCAGAGGTGGGTGGTGGGACAGGACACCCCGTTCAGCCATCCGATACCGTCCACCTTGGTCACCGTCCAGGCCGACGCCCCCCCGGTCGGGTTGGTGGAGGTGACCACGTCGCCCACGTTGTCTACCGCGACGCAGAGACCGCTGGTGGGACAGGACACCGCGTAGAGGACATTCCCGTCCACGCGGGTCACCGTCCAGGCCGACACGCCCCCGGTGGGGTTGGTGGAGGAGACCGCGTTCCCGCTGTCGTCCACGGCGACGCACATCCCGCTGGTGGGACAGGAGACGCCGTACATGGTGTTGTAGCTGTCGACGTGGGCCACGGTCCACGCCGAGGCTCCCCCGGTGGGATTGGTGGAGGTGACGACGTTGCCGGAACCGTCCACGGCGGCGCAGAAGCCGCCATTGGGACAGGAGACGGCGTCGGGCGCATCGGAACCGTCGACGAGCGTCACCGTCCAGGCGGATGCTCCCCCGGTGGGGTTGCTGGACGTCATGACATCGCCGTCTGAGTCCACCCCGACGCAGAGGCCGGTGCTCGGACAGGACATCCCGAACAGGGAGAGGGTATCGGCCTGCGCCCTCGTCCAGGCCGAGGCTCCCCCGGTCGGATTGGTGGAGGTGACCACCCCGCCCGAGGAATCCGAGGCGACGCACAGGCTGCTGCTGGGGCAGGACACGGCATACACCCAGGGGGTGGTGTCCACGTTGGTCACGGTCCACGCCGAGGCTCCCCCGGTGGGATTGGTCGAGGTCACCACGTCGCCCGCGCTGTCCACGGCGACACAGCGGCTGGTGCTCGAACAGGAGACCCCGAAGACGGTGTTGGTGCCGTCGACATGGGTCACCGTCCAGGCCGACGCCCCACCCGTGGGGTTGGTCGAGGTGATCACGTTGCCCGCGCTGTCCACGGCAACACAGAGAGTGCTGCTGGGGCACGACAGCCCCTTCAGCTGGGTGCTGCCGTCCACGTCGGCGTTCGACCAGGCAGATGGAGTGCCGGTCGGGTTCGTGGACGTCGCCACGTAGCCGAAGGAGGTGCCAGCGACACAGAGCGTGGTCGTCGGGCAGGACACCACGTTCAGGCCCGTCAGGAGGGAGGTCACCGTCCACGCCGATGGTCCACCGGTGGGGTTGGTCGATGTGACCAGGGCGCCCGCGTTGTCCACCGCGACGCACAGGCCACTGCCGGGGCAGGAGACGGCCGAGAGCCGGCGGTTGGTGTCCACGTGGGTCATCGTCCATACCGGGCTCGTCGCCAGGGCGTTGGGCGTGGTGACAACGTCGCCGCCGTCGTCCACCGCGACGCAGAGGCCGCTGCTCAGGCAGGAGACCCCCTGGATCGAATAGCCGTAGTAGGGGGCCTGGTGATCGACACGCGACGCGGCACCCCATGTGAGCGCCGAGGTGGATGCCAGCGCAACCGGACTCGCCACCGTCGCGCCCCCCACCAGCAGGGTGGCGGCGACAATCCCGACGGAGCCACGCCTGATCCGGCTCGGCCTCCGCCCCGGATGCTCCGGGTCGGCCCCCCTGAACCACAATCCGCGCCGTGCACGCCGTGGACGCATCATGACTCCTACCCCTTGGAGAATCTGCGGTCCGCGGATTCTACGCCGGAGCCGGATGGCTCTGCCGCAGGTGACATGAGTTCAGAGTTCAAAGTCGGGAGAGCTGCCGGCGCCGCCGTGAACCCTCCACGTCGCCAGGCGGCGGCCATCGCCGATCGCCGGCCAAACTGTCGACACGGTGGCTCCATCGCCTCGCCGGGGCGCGCACGCCATCCCCGATCGCGACAACGGCGCCCCCCTCACGCCCGGACCGGACCCGGCCCCTCCCTACGAGCCCATCGGCGGCGGCGCCGGATAGGGTGGCGGCGGCGGGGTCCATCCCGGCGGGGGCGGCGCGATGCCGACGACCGCGGCCCAGGTGGCGATGCTCCACGAACCCAGGACCTCGTGCCGGGAGAGGGCGAAGCGGTTGCCCCAGTTCTCGGTCGCACCGTTGCCCTCGGCGAAAGCCTCCTGGAAGCCGGCCGCCTGGATCTGGGCCTCGACCTGCGCGTCGTACGAGCCGATGGGGTAGCAGAAGTCGACCACCGGCTGCTGGATGAGGGCTGCAATGGTCTGCTGCGCGTTCACGATCTCGGAGTCCGCCTGCGCCGCCGGCAGCTTGGCCAGCGCCAGGTGGTGGACGGTGTGGTCGCCGATGGTCATTCCCAGCGACTTGATCCAGAGGATCTGCCACGCGGACATGTACCCGGCCGTGCCAATGAAGCTGCTGATGACGAACGACGTCGCCGGGAAGCCGTACTGATAGAGAAGGGGCGCGACCGCCGTGGCCATGGACAGGAGGCCGTCATCGAAGGTCAGCACCACCGACTTGCAGGTGGGCTGCTGGTGCGCCGCCAGGTCGCTGGTGAACTCGCTCATGGTCATGACGTGGACGTGGTCATAGGCGAGCAGCGCCATCTCCTCGGCGAAGTTGGCGGGCGTCGTGGAGAGGGACCACCCCAGCGGGTCCTGCGCCCCGTTGACGGTGCGCACGAAGTGGTACTCGAGAACCGGGACCGAGAGGTTCGCCGAGCTGACCGTCGAGCAGGCCGAGAAGGGAGGGGGAGTCGGGACGGGGGTCGGCGTCGGGACCGTCGTCGGCGTCGGGAGGGGCGTCGGGGTGGCGGTGGTCGCCAGCGCGGCGACCCCCTGGTGGATCCCACCGCCCGGGGCCGACGCGGACAGGCCGTGGATCAGACCCGACGAGCCGGCCACGAGAGCCAGAAGGCACGCGGCAGCGGCCGCCAGCACTCGGACCGGTCGCCAGCGGGACCCGGTGGGCCGGCTGGGAGGATCGGGAACCACCCACGTAGCCTAGCGATCCGGTCACCCGTCCGTGGGGGGCTGTGGCATCCTGGGACGGGCAGCGGCGCGGAACCCTAGCCAGACGTTAACCCGCGCGAGGGCCGTCCGCTGCAGGGAGGTCCGCTCGGAATGTCCGCCGACACAATCCGCTGGGGGGTGCTCTCCACCGCCGCGATCGCCGACTCGCTCATCCCCGGTCTGCTCGCCGCCGATGGGTGTGAGCTGCGCGGCATCGCCTCTCGGTCCCGCGACCGCGCCGAGGCGGCCGCCGCCCGCTGGGGCTGCCGTGCCTACCCCTCCTACGAGGCGCTGCTCGACGACCCCGCCATCGACGCCGTCTACGTCCCCCTCCCCAATCACCTCCACGCGGAATGGACGATCAGGGCGCTCCGGTCCGGCAAGCACGTGCTCTGCGAGAAGCCGCTGGCCCTGTCGGTCGGCGAGGTGGATCGCATCGGCGAGGCGGCGAACACCAGTGGACGCCTCGTGCTCGAAGCCTTCATGTACCGCCATGCGCCGCGCTGGCGGCGGGCCGTCGACCTGGTCGCCTCCGGGGCGATCGGCCGGCCGCGCGTCGTGCGGGTCGGCTTCGCCTTCTTCGTGCCGACGGACCTCGCCAACATCCGCTTCATCCCCGGCATGGGGGGCGGCATCGTCTGGGACATGGGCTGCTACGCCACCAGCATGGCCCGCGGCATGCTCGGCACGGAGCCCATCGAGGTCGTCGGGCTGGCCGACACCCGGGAGGGTCAACCGGTGGAGACGACCGTCACCGGTGTGATGCGGTTCCCCGGCCAGGCGGTGGCACCGTTCTGGGTCAGCTTCGACTTCCACAACCCGTACGCGCAGGTGGAGGTGGTGGGGGCGGACGGCTGGCTGCTGCTCCCGGGGACGGGCATGCGGCGGGAGCCGCACACCACGCTGCTGCTCCACCGGGGAGCCGAGGAGGTCTACGCCGGCGGCGCCGAACCCTCCGAGGAGAGCTTCCCCTTCGCCGACCCGTACCAGCTCGAGGTCGAACACCTCGCCGACGCCATCCGCGGCCGCTCTCCACTGCAGCACTCGCTGGCCGACTCACGCGCCAACACGGCCGCCCTCGAGGCGATGCATGCCTCCATCGCCCGCCACACCCCGGTGCCCGTCGAGGGCGGAGCGGACTGAGTCCGCCGCACCACCACCTCAGCGATCCGGCCGGTCGACGATCGGCACGAAGATGGCCTCGCGGTGGTAGTCGAAGTTCACCAGGTCGATCCGATGCGCGGGGGCGATGACGAGCGGTCTCCCCTCGAGATGGGGCTCCCCCGTGATCGTCAGGCTCTCGGGGAGGACGGTGACGGCTCCGAAGTCGAAGAGCACATGGTCGTTCGGACACAGACACAGCACGTTGTCGAGCGCATCCCGCCCGTCGTGCGGCCGGCCGAGAGGCCGGATGTGCGCCGCCTCGGCGTAGGGGGTGACGGGGGTGGGAAGCACCAGGCTGCACATCTGGCAGGTGAAGTCGTACATGCGCTTCACCTGCCGGGTGACCGCCGTGTCGCGCACGATCCTCTGGATCGTCTGCGCCGCCCGCAACGGCATGTCCCCTCCCCCCCCACCGCGAGGGACGGGGCGAGCGACAGGCTCTTCAGGACGTAGCGCCACCGCAGGAATCCGTCGCTGGCCGGGCGCTCGCGCAGGTAGTTGTCGACCGCGTAGAGCCCGTCGTACCGGAAGGCGCCACCGACCTTGCGGATGAGCCGGACGGGCATCCCGAGGTTCCGGTTGCGGATCAGCGCGGCATTCCCCGCGACGAGACGCTGGTCCGCGACGGCGCGGGACGTTCCCGGCTGCAGACCGCCCTGCCCCGTGTAGATGACCGTGTCCCCCTGGTCATCGTCGGGGTAGACGCCGGAGAGAACCACCGAAGCGGCCGCGCCGCCGGAGGCGAAGTCGATCCCCGCCTGGAGCGGCCGATGCACGCCAGCCTCGCGGAGGGCGCGGCGGTTGGGGAACACCGATCCTGGGACGACCCCCGGTGGTTCACCGTATTGGATCGGAACGGAGGGCACGGCAGGCCGATCCTACGCCCCGCCCTCCCCCACCGACAGGACGATCTTGCCGAGCTTCGCGCCGGCCTGGAAGCGGGCGTAGGCGTCGGCCGCCGCCTCGAGGGCGAAGGCCTCCTGCACCAGCACCGTGATCCGGCGGGCGGCGACCAGCGGCAGCACGTCGGCCTCGACCCGCCGCACGGCGGTGGCCTTCTCCTCCGGAGTGCGCGACCGCAGGGTGGAGCCGGAGATGCGCGCGCGCCGGCCCATGAGCTGCCCCAGGTTCAGTTCGATGGTCGCCCCGGCGCCGATGCCGATGACGCCGATCCGCCCACCGGTCGCCAGCGCGCCGAGGTTGGCCGGGAAGTTCACCGCCCCCACAAGTTCGAGGATCACGTCGAAGGGCCCCAGGTCCATGATCCCGGACGGATCGACGACCTCGGCGCCCAGCGCGGACACCCCGTCGCGCAGCTCGGGGGCGCGGACGCTCGCAACCACGTGGGCACCGCGGGCAAGCCCGATCTGGACGGCGGCGGTACCGACCCCGCCGGCGGCCCCGTTCACCAGCAGGCGCTCTCCGCCCCGCAGCCCGCACTGGGAGATCAGCGCGTCGTGGGCGGTGATGAAGGTCTCGGGGAAACCTCCCGCGGCGTTCCAGTCGAGCGAGGCGGGCACCGGCATGGCGAGGCGCTCGTCGACCACGGCGACCTGGGCCTGGGCGCCGCCGGCCAGCAGGGCCATGACCCGGTCCCCGGGACGGAAGCGCGTGGCTCCCTCCCCCACCTCGACCACCTCCCCCGCCAGCTCCAACCCGGGGATGTCGGGAGGGACTCCGGGTGGGGCCGGGTAGAGGCCCTGGACCTGCATGAGGTCGGCGCCGTTCAGACCGGCGGCGCGGACTCGGACACCGATCTCGCCACGGCCGGGAGCGGGCTCGGGGTGGTCGGCGACGGTGATCCGGCGGTCCGCGATGGTGACGGCTCGCATCCGCGATGTGTACCGCATCAGCGGCTCCCAGGTCCATTAGCGCGGAGCTGCGGAACCGGCCAGCGCGGCAGGACGTGGTGCGCACGCTCGCCCCGCCCTGAACGGGGACGGGGCGCGCAGGTCTGGCACACCGCGGCCGGCCGCCCGCCTCAGGCCGTCAGTCGATCGCGGTGATGTCGGCACCGACGAGCGTGGCGGGCTGTGGATCGACGCTCCCGGCGCGGCGGGTCTCGTGCTCGTGCTGGAAGTGGGCGAAGGCGGCGGTCGATGCGACCGGGTTGACCTCGGCGTCGGTGTGATCGTGGAAGGAGACGTGAACGAAGGACCGTTCCGCCAGGCCCAGGACGATGTCGCTGACATTGCCGGGCCTGGTCGCGGCCAGCTCGGCGAAGACACCTCTGACCCGCCGCTCGTTCTCGTCCGCCGCTTCGGCCGACCGCGTCGCGTGGCGCGTCACCGATCGCTTCTGCATGACGATGCTCCCTCCCTGATCCTGCCCCATACTGGCCACACCGCCATCACTGTACCGGCGACGTCCCGACGGCCCGCCGGCCGGGGACCGGAGGAGCGAGGGGAAGGCCATGTCGACAGCCATCGGCTCGGGAACGAAGGACGATCCCTGGGTCCTGAGCACGGCGCCGGGCGTCTCCGAGTACCGGATGTACCGCGACACCGCGGCCGATCCGCCGGCCCTGGTGTGCCAGGTGGGCGGCACGCAGCTGCGGTACCGGCTGTCCGCCATCGACGACCTCCACGCCATGCTCGTCGCCCATGGCGGCTGGATGCCCCTGGGCGGGGCCGACGAGCAGAAGCCCGCCCCCGAGGGAACCGTCGAGGCCTGGGGCCGGTCGCCGTCCAATCCCGCGGGCGGCTGGTACGGGCTCAAGAAGGGTCTCCGCGGGCGCTTCGGCGTCTACCTCCCGCCCCTGCTCGAGGCGCTCGGCATGGCCGAGCTCGAGCACAACCCGCGCGACAACCGGATGCGAGCCCTGTAGTGCGCTGCTGAGCCGGTCGTGCGGCTCATCAGCGCTCCAGGCGGAGCCGGCTCGCCTCCCACCGGCCTGCCGCCAGGTCGTCGCCCCCTTCCGTCTCGGCTCAGGCGGGCTGGCCCGATCCCCCGGAGACGCGGTACATGACCACGCCGTGGGCGGGCACACGGGCGCTGATCGGCCCCGCGGTCGTGGTCACCGCGCGGGTCCACAGGTTGCGCAGCGTGTAGCGGGCGGCTCCGCCCAGGCCGACTCTGGAGGCGCTGGTTGAGATGGTCGCCGCTGTGCCGGTCTGGTTGAAGAGGACGACGGCGCAATCCCCGTTCTGCAGCGGCTTGGCCAGCACCCAGTGCCCGCCCTTGCTCGCCACCGGATGGCCCTGCTTGCCGAGCTCGTCCTGGTCCACGGCGATGACCGAGGCGTTGGTGAGGATGGTCCGCGTCGCCGGCGACATCGCGGTCACGTTGTTGCCGGCGATCAGCGGTGCGGCCATCTCCGCCCACAGGCTGAACTGGGCGCGGGCCTCGGTGAGGGTCAGCCCGGGGTTGCCGACCTCGAGCATGTCCGGATCGTTCCAGCGGCCCGGCCCCGCCTTCGCGTAGTTCCAGACGTTGGCTGTGAAGTGCTGGACCATGCTGGCGTAACTGGGCCGGATGTCGCGGGTGGTGCGCCAGAGGTTGCCGGTATCCGGCCCCCACGTCACCGTCCTGTCGGTCTGGACGTGGGTGTCGTTGACGTCGTACACGATCGGCCGCCCGGTGGCGGCGATGGCCTCACCCATCTCTGAGGCGAGGCTCTGGCTCACCTGCTGGTGGCTCATCGCGCGGTAGTCCTGGAATGGCACGTAACACCAGTCCAGCTTCACGTAGTCCACGCCCCATGACGCGAACAGCTGGGCGTCCTGCTGGTAGTGGCCGTAGCTGCCGGCACTGGTCCCGGCGCAGTTCTTGGTGCCCGCGCTGGTGTAGATGCCGAACCTGAGCCCGAGCGAATGCACGTAGCGTGCGACCGGCGCGATGCCCTGGGGGAAGAGGTGCGGGTTAGGCTGGAGGTCACCCTGCGCGTTGCGCGCCGGCAGCGCCCAGCCGCCGTCGAGGTTGACGTACGTATAGCCGGCCGCCTTCATTCCGGAGGAGACCAGCGCCCGCGCCGCCGCCTCGACGAGGGACGCGCTCACCTTGCGGCCGAAGTGGTTGTAGCCGTTCCACCCCATCGGCGGGGTCAGGGCCAGCCCGTTGGGCATCAGCCCGCCGGCACCGCTCGACAGCAGGTGGATGGCCGCCGACGGGGAGGCCGCTGCGGGTCCCGGGACCGCCGCCCCGGCGGTGACGGTCACCCCTCGGGGCGGGGCGGACAGGGACGGCGCCGTCCGGCTCGGGGATGGGGTCAGGGCGGGCCCGGCCGCGAGCGCCGACGCGGCGACCCCGGCGAGGACCGCTGCCGTGAGACCCTTCCTGACCACCGTGCGTCGGGACAATGTCGGCCTCCCCCGGTGCCTGCCTGGCAACTCGATTATCGGTTACGAACGGTTAACCCGCGGGGCTTTCCGTTTCGTGACAGGCTGAAGGCAGGCCGGACGCCGGACCGGCGCTGATCCGGCAGACGGGCGGGCGCGGCGGCCACAGTCCCAGGGTGACCGGCCGCGGGAGGGTGGGCCCGGAGCCCCCGAGTGTTGCTGCGGTTGTTGCGGCCCCCTGCCCAGAGTGGGCTTCACCCGGTGCCCGGATTCAGAGGGCATCCGGGTCGGGTGCAGAACAGGAGGGTCGAGATGACGGACGTGCAGACGCA
>Ga0187891_1003422_pt1 | contig 11071 bp, 7 predicted proteins | sample June2016WEW_21_4_FD_132990 | JGI IMG/M metagenome (GOLD analysis project Ga0187891, IMG submission 132990) | Peatland microbial communities from SPRUCE experiment site at the Marcell Experimental Forest, Minnesota, USA - June2016WEW_21_40 | ecosystem: Environmental > Terrestrial > Soil > Wetlands...
AGAAGTCCTTACACTTGAGAGTGTTCTCTGCCCGGCACACCACTTATCTCCTGTGGAGGGTTTCCTGAGTTTGCGATCGCGAGTTGCGATGTTCGCGGCCTTGATGGGGCTGCTGGGGTCATTCTGCGCGGGACAGGAGAAGCCGTCTCCGATCGCGCTTGATAGCAGCGAGACGCTTTTTGCGGTGCTCACTGCGCTCAACTCCTGTGGGTACGACCAGGACTTGACCATCTCGGACGCCACGCGGAGCAATGTGCGGGCCGAAGTGCAAAGAGTTTTGGCGGGCTCGGGGGAAGCAGAGGCTGCCCGCACCGCGCTGTGCGAGTTCTACCAGACCCACACACCGGATAGGAATACGAATCGCAGTTTGTCGCCCTACATCTCCCTGGCGTTGTACATGGATGGTCCGCCGCATTTTGCGCCGCGGATAAAAGAAGAAGACCTGCCGCCGGATGCGTATTCGATTGCGGCTTTCGGAACGGAACTAGAACACTTCTACGAGAAAGTGGGATTGCACTCCATATGGGAGCGGCACCGGAACGACTACAGGGCGATGATGAACCGTTATCACGAGCCGCTGGCCAAGATGGTGTTCGACACGGAAATCTATCTGAAGCAGCCATCGTCGCAGTACCTGGGGCGGAGGTTCACGATTTATCTGGATTTCATGGGTTCGCCGAATGAAACGGACGCGCGAAATTACGGAGCGGATTATTACGTGATTGTGTTCCCTGCTCCGAACACGCCTTCGGCAGCGGCGCCGAAGGCGGCGCTGAAGATGGACCAGATTCGCCATACGTTCTTGCACTATGAACTGGATCCGCTGGCGGATAAGCATTACACCGCTATTAAGCGGCTGGAGCCGCTGCTGCAATCGGTGAAGCGAGCTCCACTGGAAGAGAACTTCAAGACTGACATCTCGCTACTGGTAACGGAATGCCTGGTGCGCGCGATCGAGATCCGAACAACCGGGAGCAAGCAGGCTGCGGACGAGGCGCTGCGGGCGCAGGCAGTGGATGATGCGGTGAAGCAAGGTTACATTCTGACACGAACGTTCTACGACACGGTGGTGGCGTTTGAAAAAGATCCGGCGGGCATTCGCAACGCGTATGGCGATTTCCTCGGAAATATCGACGTAAAGAAAGAAGAAAAAGCCGCGGCCGAGGTTCAGTTTGCCAGCAAGACGTCGCCGGAGTTGGTGCAATTGTCGCGTCCTGAGGAGCGGCGGATGCTGTTCGCGGCTGAGAAGCGGCTGGCGGCGGGCGATCCCAAGGGAGCGCAGGAGCTGGCGCAGCAGGCGCTGGACAAAAAGATTGGAGACCAGGGACGGGCGCTATTCATTTTGGCGGAAGTGGCGGTGGCCAATAAGAATCGGGATGGGGCGCAGGACAATTTCCAGAAGGCGATTGAAGCGACGAGAGATCCCAAGGTGGTGGGATGGTCGCATGTGTATTTGGGCAGGATTCTGGATATGAAAGAGGATCGCGAGGCGGCTTTGCAGGAGTACCGGGCCGCGTTGAACTCGGCCGGGCAATTGCCTGAGATCAAGGCGGCGGCGGAACGAGGGCTGGAGCAGGCCTACGAGCCTCCGACCAAGCCGCAGTAGGAGTAGTAGTGAAGTTCGATAAGGAGCGGAGCCAAACGGGCGTTTATTGTACCGCAAAGAATGCGACGCTTCACGCTCCGGGATCCTTCGCAGCGCAAGAACGCTTGCTCAGAATCACAATCAAAGCATGGATCCGGCGGTTACAATGCGAAGGTTGTTAGAATCAGGAACGGATTGCAGCTGTGGAAGTCGAATGAAGGTATGGCGGTTTCAAGGAGAACGCATGAAGCGAACAGCAATCATCACCATTATTGCAGTGCTGGGAATTTCGGCCTGGAGTTTTGGCCAGACCAAACCCGCTACTCCGAGCACGAGCTCCGGGCAAGCGGCAGGACAAACGGCGGCGCCCGCGGGAAAACGTCCACCACAAGCCAAGACGCAACCGGAGTTCGAAGCCTATAAGACTGCCGCGGCGATAACCGATCCCGCCGCGCAAGAGAAAGCGGCAGACGATTTCGCGACGAAGTTTCCGGACAGCGAGTTGCGGGCGCTGCTTTACAAGCAGGTGATGCACTCCTATCAGCAGGCCAACAATGGCGAGAAGATGCTGGCCATGTCGCAAAAAGTGTTGATCTTTGATCCGGACGATCCGGAAGCGTTGCTGGGTGTGGCGCAAGTGCTGGCCGAGCGCACGCGCGACACCGACCTGGATAAGGATCAGCGTTTGGCGGAAGCCAGAAAGGATGCGCAGCGCGCGCTGGTCACAGTGGATACGGATATTCCCACCGCGAATCAACCACAGGACAGGATCGATGCCTACAAGGGCTTTCTGCGGTCCGAGGCTTACGCGATTTTGGGGACACTGGATTTCAATGCAAAAGCCTGGGCGGCAGCGGAAGAAAATTTGAAGAAGTCGATCGATGTGTTCCCGCAGCAGCCGGATCCGATCGCGGTCTTCCGTCTGTCGGTAGCTCTTGACATGCAGAATAAGTATCCAGACGCGCTGAAGTATGCCAACCAGGCGGTGGATTTGACGAAGGCAGGAACGAATGCCGGAGATGCGGCCCGCAAGGAGAAGGATCGTCTGGTGCAGTTGATCGGGGGCATAAGCGAGCCACCCGCGAAGTGATGCGGGGCGTAAGCACCGGTCGGCTCAGCGCTAGCAGCCATCTTGTAATCGATAGCAAGAATAGGCCCTAAGGGGGCTAAAGCCACATCTGTTGTTGGCTCTGGGCGGCACGGCTAAAGCCGTGCTCTTCCTAAAACGATTTGGTGAGGGATCTCGTAGCAGTTTCATCATGAAGGAACGGGAAATCACTGCGCTGGAAACGGCGTTGGGCTACCATTTCCACCGCCGCGGCGTGATCGAGCAGGCGATTACGCACAGTTCGCAGGCGCGCGAGCAAGAGTCGCAGCAGGCGGGAGATAATAAATATAGCGTCAACGATAACGAGCAGCTGGAGTTTCTGGGCGACGCGATTCTGGCGCTGGTCACCAGCGAAGCGTTGTTTCATCGCTTTCCGCAGTTTCGCGAGGGCGAACTTTCCAAGCTGCGTGCCCATGTGGTGAGTGAGCGGCACTTGATCCGAGTGGCGCAACAACTTGAGCTGGGACACTATTTACGCCTGGGACGGGGCGAAGAGAAGAGCGGCGGGCGGAGCAAGACGGCGCTGCTGGTGGACGCGCTGGAGGCCATCCTGGCGGCGATCTATTTGGATGGCGGAATGGAGCCGACCCGCGAATTTATTCTGCGGGAGATCCTGGCGCCCGAGCTGGAGCGGATGGAACGCGAGGGCGGTGCGCTGCCGATGACCGACTTTAAGTCGGCCCTGCAGGAAACTCTGCAAGGATTGGGAATGGCACAGCCTTCTTATGTTCTGGTAGAAGAGGCCGGGCCGGAACACAGAAAGACATTTACCGTAGAAGTCCGTCTGGACGGGAAAAAGAGTGAAGGCCGGGCGGAATTTGTGGGACGTGCGCAGGGTTCCACCAAGAAGGCGGCGGAGCAGGACGCAGCGCGGCAGTTGTTATCCTACCTTGCATCGCGGCCGCCGTCTGCAGGAAACAGGCTGGAGCGGACATCGCGCTCTCCGGACAAGTAGGCTGGCGGGACAAGTGGAGTGAATGAATTCTTCAGAAGAACATTTTCCGGAAGAGCGTTTCTCAGAAGATCGCAGAACTGCAGGGACAATGGGCGCGGGCGTAACCGGGTCGGTACAGTCTCTGCTGGGAACGGTAGTGATCGCGGTATTCGTGATCACGTTTATCGTGCAGGCGTTTCAGATCCCCTCTCCGTCGATGGAGAATACGCTCCTGGTGGGCGATTATCTGCTGGTCAACAAGCTGTGCTATGGAGGAGGTGGACTGGGCAACTATGTGATGCCCTACCGCCGGATACGGCGGGGCGACATTGTGGTCTTTCATTATCCTGTGAATCCCGCGCAGCACTTTGTGAAGCGGGTGATTGGAATACCTGGGGACCGAGTGCGGCTGATCAACAAGCAGGTGTTTGTGAATGGAGTGCCGTTGAAGGAGCCTTACGCAAACTTCACCCGCCCGGCGAATGACGTGTTCCGGGATAGTTTTCCGCGGCTGGATGTGGCGCCGGGCGAAACGCCGGAGTGGTGGGTGCAGTTGCGCAAACTGGTGGAGGACGGACGGCTCATTATTCCCCAGGGACATTACTTTGTGATGGGAGACAATCGGGACGATAGTTACGACAGCCGCTACTGGGGGTTCGTGCCGCAAGCTAACATTATTGGGCGGCCGCTGTTGATTTACTGGTCGGTGCAAGAGGGAGACAGCGAAGTTACGGCCCCCAATTCGGTGGCTGGCAAAGTGGCGCACTTTGCCTACGCGTTGACGCACATTTTTCAGATCACGCGCTGGAACCGAACGCTGCGCCTGGTGAATTAGACTTTCCGCGGCTAAGATAGACCGTGCAGCCAATTAAGACAGGACGGATAGATCACGGTGGCGAAAAAAGACAGCCAAGCAAAGAACGACATCGAAGAAAAACCGCGCGAGACTACGGTGGAGTTTCTTTCTTCGCTGGCCGCAGTGCTGGTGACGGGGTTGTTCATTATCACATTTGTGGTGCAGGCGTTTGAGATCCCCTCCAGTTCGATGGAGAACACGCTGCTGATCGGGGATCACGTGTTTGTGAACCGTATTCAGTTCGCACCGAAGACTTCCTGGGTGGGACCGCTGCTTCCCTATCGTCAAGTGAGGCGCGGCGATATTGTGGTATTTCTGGCTCCGTGCGAGCCGGGATTGTACGTGGTCAAGCGAATCATGGGCGTGCCCGGCGACCACATTCACCTGCGCAATGGCGTAGTGTACCGAAATGGCGAGGAGTTGAAAGAACCTTACGTGATCCACTCGCAGGATGCCGCGTCGTTTCCGAATCCCTATCGCGACAATTTTCCCGCCGTGCCACCCTCGGAGAGCTATAACGTCTATCCGTGCTGGGAGCCGGAATTGCCGATGCACATCCAGGGGGACGATCTGGTGGTGCCGCCGGGTCATTACTTCGGCATGGGCGACAATCGCGACGTGAGCCTGGACAGCCGCTACTGGGGCTTCATTCCGCAGGAAAATATCATTGGGCGTCCCATGTTCATCTACTGGTCGTTCGAGACACCGGGCGACCAGTACCGCAAGACTGACATGGGGGACCGCATTGGTTTCCTGGCGCACGTGGTGTTGCACTTCTTTGATGAGACGCGGTGGCGGCGAACATTGCGAGTGGTGCGGTGAAGTCCTTCTCTTCCAAGCGGCGCGTTGCGGCCGTGGCCGTGGTGATTCTGCTAGTACTGTTCCTCGTGCGTCCTGGTGTTTCGCGTCTGAAGGCGCGCATTGCCAATTCCATTAGCCAGGCGGTGGCGCGTCCGGTGGAGATTGGTTCGGTGCATCTTCGGTTCCTGCCGCAGCCCGGGTTCGATCTGGAAAATCTGGTGATCCACGAAGACCCCGCATTTGGTGCAGAGCCCATGCTGCGCGCGCCGGAGGTTACAGCGCTGGTTCGGTTGACGTCGTTGATGCGCGGACGGCTGGATATCTCGCGTCTGGAACTGACGGAACCCAGTTTGAATCTGGTGCGACGAGAAGACGGGAGCTGGAACTGGGAGGCTCTGCTCGAACGCACGGCGCGCACGCCGCTGGCGCCCACGGCGAAATCGAAGCGCGAATCGCGTCCGGGTTTCCCCTACATTGAGGCGAGTTCGGGCCGCATCAATTTCAAGGCGGGGCCAGAAAAAAAGCCATACGCCTTGCTGAATGCCGACTTTGGGTTGTGGCAGGAATCAGAAAATGCCTGGGGCGTGCGGTTGAAAGCGGAGCCGCTGCGCACCGATATGGGCTTGAGTGACACTGGTGTGGTGCGAATGAATGGAACGTGGCAGCGGGCCGGAAGCCTGCGCGAAACGCCGCTGCAGTTCAGTTTGGAATGGCGGCACGCGCAACTGGGGCAATTGAGCAAACTAGTATCAGGCAACGATAAGAGGTGGCGGGGCGACGTGCAGGTGGAGGCAGTTCTGAGCGGAACTCCTGCGGCGATGCAAGTGGCGGCGGATGCATCGATCCAGGACTTTCACCGTTATGACATTTCAGCGACGGAGGGACTGGCGCTGGAGGTGCACTGCGATGGCAAGTACAGTTCGACAGAAGAAATGGTGCGCGAAATCTTCTGCAGTGGGCCTGTGGGCAATGGCATGGTCACGCTGCACGGCGATGCGGGCGGGCCAGGAGTGCACAAACTGGATTTGTCATTGAACGTGGAGAACGTGCCTGTGAGTGCGGTGGCACAACTGGCTCGACGCGCCAAGAAAGATTTGCCGGCGGATCTTGCAGCCACGGGCAGTGTGCAAGGCAACTTCGGCGTGAAAGAAGATGGGGCATCCCCGCGCGGACCGGAGTTTCGGGGCCGTGGTGAGATCAGCGATCTGCGCTTGCAGTCGTCGAGTACGAAAGCGGAATTGGCTGTGGGGAGCATACCGTTTGGACTGAGCTCGGATGGCGGCAGCTTTATCGGTTCATCGAGCGGTAAGACTTTCCGCCAGTTGCCTGCCGAGATTTTGCCGGCACCCAACGAACTGCATATCGAGTACGGTCCTTTCCCGGTGGCGCTGGGGCGGCCAGTGCCAGCGCAGGCGCGAGGTTGGGTAGGGCGATCGGGTTATGCGATGGTGGTGCGTGGAGATGGAGAAGTGTCGCACATGTTGCGAATGGCCAGCCTGCTCGGCTTACAGGCGGTGAAGGCGAGCGCGGAGGGCATCTCCCAGATCGATTTGCAGATCGCCGGATCTTGGGCAGGAAACGGGTTTGGAAGTCCTTCTGGTTTTCCATTGCCGAAAGTTACGGGAACAGTGCAACTGCATAACATCCGTGCGACGGCGCGAGGAGTGAATGGACCGATTGAGATATCCTCGGCGGATCTAAGGCTTCTGCCCGATGAAGCGCGAGTGGAAAACTTGAGCGCGCGGGCCGCCGATGCGCACTGGACGGGCTCTGTGGCGTTGCCGCGCGGATGTGGAGTGCCGGGGGCGTGCCTTGTCCGTTTCAATTTGAACACCGACCAGATTGCGGTGAGCGGCCTGTATGAGTGGCTGGGTCCGCATCCGAACCAGCGCCGCTGGTACCAGGTATTAAGTTCGACCGAGCCCAGAGCACCCTCGTTTCTGCAAAACTTGCGGGCATCGGGAAAAGTGAATGTGGGTCGCTTACGGATTCACAATGTGGTCGCGGAGCGGGTTTCTGCATCGCTTGGGCTGGAACGAGGGAGGATGAAGGTCTCTGAACTTCGCGCCGAATTGCTGGGCGGAAAGCATTGGGGCGATTGGCAAGCGGACTTCACCGCGGCATCGCCGGTCTACAGCGGTTCTGGAACGGTGACGGGAATTTCGCTGGAGCAGATGGCCAGCGCAATGCATGATCCCTGGATTTCGGGAACTGGTGAGGGCACTTATCAGTTCAGGGCATCGGGAACGGATTCCGCGGCGTTCTGGCAATCGGCTGAGGGCGGACTTGTTTTCGATCTGCGGGATGGAGTGCTATCGCACATTTCTGTGGCGAACGATGGAGGAACGCTGCAAATCGCACGCTGGCAGGGTCGTGCCCACTTGCATGACGGGAAGATTGAAATCGAGAAGGGTACGCTGGTTTCTCCCGGTGGAGCATATGAGATCAGCGGCAGGGCGTCGTTGGGGCAAGTGCTGGACTTCAAAGTTGGGACACAAGCGAAAGCGACCGCCGCGGGTTCGCTGGTGTATAGCATCACCGGGACTGTGGCAGAACCGCGCGTAACGTTGACTCCGACGCCGGAGACGCAGGCGCGATTGAAGCCGTAGGCAGCACTACTTGACGTATCCGGCGCCACGCAGAACTTTTCCCGGCAAGGCTCCCGTCATCTTTGACTGATCGATTACGGGCACGCCATTCACCAGGACATAGTCCATTCCTTCGGAAAGCTGATTGGGATTGTCGAACGTAGCGAGATCGCGCACGGTCGCGGGATCAAAGATGACGACGTCGGCCCACAGGCCGGCCTTGAGAACACCGCGGTCGGTAAGGCGCAGACGCTGGGCTGGCAGAGCAGACATTTTGCGGATGGCGTCTTCCAGCGTCAAAGCTTTTTCTTCACGAACGTATTTTCGCAGGATGCGCGGAAAAGTTCCGTAGGCCCGGGGATGAGGATGCTCCTGGCCCAGGAGGCCTTCGGGCGAAGTTCCGGAAGAATCGTTGTCGATGGCGACCCAAGGCTGCTGCAGCGCGAGCGTGACATCGGGTTGGGACATGCCGAAGACGGCGACACCAGTGTTGGGATCTTCGATCAGAAAATCAAAGAGCGCATCCATCGGATCTTTATTCCACAGCTTGGCGATCTCGGAGAGGCGCTTGCCCTGCAAGGGTAGCATCTTCGGATTCTGCACCACGCCGATCATGATGGCGTCGGGCCCGGGAATTTCCTGCCACTCGTTGTCCCAATCTTTGGATGGTGTGAGCATGTCTTTGCGGATGCGCTCGCGAGTGGCGGAATCTTTGAGGCGCTCGACGAGTTTTGCCGTTCCGCCATCGTGCGCCCACGGTGGAATAAATGCGGAGAAATCGTTGAACCATGCCGTGTAAGCATAAGTATCGGCAGTGACGTCGGAGCCGGCGGCGCGCGCGGCGTTGATCTTGGCGACGACTTCCGGCATGCGTCCCCAGTTATTTTTGCCGGCAACTTTGATGTGCCAGATTTCCACGGGGACGTGGGCTTCGCGGCCGATGCGCAGGGCTTCGTCGATGGCTTCGAGGACGGAGTCGCTTTCGTTGCGCATGTGCGTGGAGTAGATACCGCCGAATTTGCCGCCTTCCGCGGCGAGTGCAATCAGTTCGTCCGTTTTGGCGTACGGTGCGGGAGCGTATTCGAGGGCGGTGGAAACGCCGACCGTTCCGTCTTGCATGGCTTCGCGGACAAGAGTTTTCATCTGTTCAAGCTGCTCCGCGGTGGGTTGCTTGTTGTCGTCGCCGAGAACCATGCGGCGGATTTGCGTGGCGCCCACATAGCTGGCCAGGTTGATGCCCATGCCTTGCTTTTCCAGTCGCGCGAAATACTGACGGAAGGCTCGCCAATCGGGAGTGATGTGGTAATGCTCGTATCCGTCGTGATCGGCCTGAATGATGGCATCGTCGAGCGGGGCGATGGAGCCGCCTTCGCCGGTGATTTCCGTCGTGATGCCCTGGTAGATTTTTGAGGGCAGGCGCGGATCGACCAAGATGGTGAGTTCGGACTGGCCGAGCATGTCGATGAAGCCGGGAGCGACGACCTTGCCGGCGGCATCGATGGTGCGCTTGCGGGGAGCGGCAACGAGATTGCCGATGGCCGCGATTTTTCCATCGCGGATGCCGAGGTCGCCGGAATACCAGGGAGAGCCGGTGCCGTCGATGATGTGGCCGTTGGTGATGATGAGATCAAAGGCGGTGGGCGTTTGCGCGATTACCTGCCACGCAGTTGCGAGCATGACTAGCAAGACGAGCCTACAAGGGAGTCCGAGTTTAGCTTGCATCGATTTGGCCTCTCTTAAAACAGCACAGGTTTTTCTCTGTCATGGAGAATGCGGAGAATATTAACTCTGCACGGCATCAACTTTCCGCCGGTGCGAGATTGCGCCTAGCACAATCCAAATCCCGAGCGCCAGCCATTCGTGAACTGTGAAGTGGCCGGGGACGGCTGGAATAATCTTCATCAGGAACATCGCGATGGCGACGAGCAAGCCTAAGCCAGCGACGATCCATTCGATTGCCGAAAGAGCGAGCTGGCCGGGCAGTGTTCGCGCGCGTCTCATAAAAAGGTAAGCGGCACAGGTTGCTGCCCATCCTATCGCACAAGCAACGGAGCCGACTTCGGTAATCGGCACCAGGATTGCATCGCCCAGAAGCATACACGCGGCTGTGGCTAGCCCGATGCAAAGAACGGCTGCTGACGGCGTCTGGTGCCGAGCGTGGATAGTGCCGGCGCGTGCATCGACGAGGCCGCGACGTCCCAGAGCAAACAGAAGCCGGCTGGCGGCTACGAAATTTCCATTGAAGCATTTGAACAGCGACAGTAGCGCGGCCGCAAGGATAACGTTGACGATCCAGCGCGAGCGTACCGCGCGCTGGAAGGCAACCGCTGTCATGAACTTTTCTCCGGTCAGGTCGTGCCAGGGAGCCACGAATGCCACGGCAGCGATGACGATTGTGTAAAAGAGGATGCCGACCAGGATGGCCATCCAGATGGCTTTGAGAAAGCTTTGGCTGTGAAACTCGGGAGTCGATTCTTCCGCAGCCTTGCTCACGGATTCGAAACCGGTCATGAAATACGGGACGATCTGAATCATGAGCAGGAACGAAACCAGTGGCGCGTGGGTAAAGAGCGGAGGAAAGTTGCGCGGCGATCCTTTGCTGGCGCCGAGCGCTACGAAAACGATAAACAGCGCCAACGTGCCGAAGGCAGTCCAGTTCTGGAAGGTCGCGCTGAGGCGGATGCCGCGGTAGTTCAGCGTGGTGAGCAGCGCCGTGAGCCCGAGACCGATGACGAGATGCGGAAGATAGACGGGGCGTCCGGCGATACGGTAGATTTCCAGCGAATCGAGCGCCGGGACGATATAGCCAGCGATGCGGCCCACTGCGACGGCCTCCCAAGGACAGACGATGAAGTAGGCCAGCATCATCATCCATCCGGCGGAGAAGCTGACGGGGCGGGAAAAAGCCGCCGCAGTGTAGGCGATTTCGCCAGCGGCATCGGGCATGGCGGCCACCAGCCTGCCGTAGACCCAGCCGATTGGGAACAGCAGCGCTCCGCCGATGGCGAAGCCCAGCAGCGCGCCCAACGCGCCGCCGCGCAGCAGCCAGTCGTCCATAACAACTAGCCAGCCGACACCGACCATGGTGCCCCAGGCCAGCGTGAAGTAATCGGTAAGGCGAAGTTTGCGGGCAAGATGTGACATGCGGACGAGTTCGATCCGGCGAGCGGAGTGGAGCGCGAATTATAAAGCATGGGGA
>Ga0187891_1003426_pt1 | contig 11063 bp, 9 predicted proteins | sample June2016WEW_21_4_FD_132990 | JGI IMG/M metagenome (GOLD analysis project Ga0187891, IMG submission 132990) | Peatland microbial communities from SPRUCE experiment site at the Marcell Experimental Forest, Minnesota, USA - June2016WEW_21_40 | ecosystem: Environmental > Terrestrial > Soil > Wetlands...
CGGTAAAAGGAATATTGACAAAACTGTCGAATTTGAATCCGGAGGTTTGATTTTGGTCTAGGGGGAAAGCTGTATTGCAGGCCGCCGCATTAGAGCTGAGTGGGAACGAGCCGCTAATAATTCCACCGGTGGTTGCACCAGTGATGAAAACCTTGCCGCCGGTGACTGCGATATCAGTAGCGACGTCACCAAACCCGATCGATCCCGCTTGTCCGACGACCGCGACTCCGCAACCGCCGAAGTAGGTGGAATATCGAATTTGAGCCAGATTGGTTTGGGACGTATCGATCTCCTCAAGGAACGCCGCCGTCGCTGGAGCATTTGGTTGAGGGGAACTCTCGCAAAAAGTCTCCGCTTCATTCGCCGACTGGAACGGCGGGACCGAACCCGGGATCCCTTGGAAGTCGGTCGAGGCCGTCAGGCCGGTTACCCAGATGTGACCCGTGACGGGATCGATCGCGAGGCCGGTCCCAGCGTCGCCGGCTGAAAGTGAAATCTTAACTCCGTTCAATGCCGTTAAGTTTCCGGTCGCACCCGAACCGCCCAGGTAGGTGGCATAGATCAGCGAGGCGGCGCCGCTTTGCGTCGGGTCGAACTCCGCCACGAACGCGTTGCTCATCTTGGTATTGTCCGATCCCTGAAACGAACTCACCGCCGGGTTCACCGTGGTCAGGTCCGTAGAGAATGTCGCCCCCGTGATATAGCCATGGTTGAGACTATCCACTGCCACGCCGATGCCAATATCGGCGGTGGTGCCATTTCCGCTCCCGCCGTACCAGGTGGCGTAGTCGAGCGACTGACCGTCTTCGTGGACGACGATGAAAGTCGCGTTGCTCGCGCCACTGGTGGCGCGCAAATCAGACTGGAATCGATTGGCGGTAAAAGGGAATCCTTCGCTCAACGAGCTCTGCGTCGAGCCTGCGATGTAGGCCTTGCATTGGGTCCCGGTACCGCATCCCGCCGGAGCCAAAGCAACGCGCGACTCGGTCGAATTGTTCTGACCGTCGATGTAGCACGACCACACGACCCCGCTGCCATCGGCCTGCAGTTTCGAAATGAAGCCTACGCTGGTGCTGGCGTCCTTGCCATTATTGGTGTGGCCGAATGCGCCGCACGACGCAGTGCCCGGAAAATTCGGTCCGCCTGATGCCGCGGTACCTGAAAAGGTCTCGCCTACGATGAATGGCTGATTGCCGGCATCAACCGCGATACCAAAGCCCAGGTCGCCATTGCCCTGTCCGGCGTCGCCGGCAACGGTGTCGCCATTTGCACCCAGATAGCTCGCAAAAATTAACGATGCGCTCCCGGAAAGCGTCGTATCGAACTTCGCGATGAATACGTTGGGATTCTGGCTCGGCGGCGAGTTGGCCCCCTGGAGTGAGGTCTGAAACGCGTTCGGGTGCGGAAAGTCATTGGAGAAAGCCATGCCCGTGACATAGGCGTGGTTGGTCGAATCGAGCGCGACAGCGAGGCCGGCATCGGATTCCGTGAGCGGACTATTTCCGGTTGCGAACGAGAGCAGTGCAGGATTAAGCGCGGCGACGCTGGACCCGCTCCCGCCGAGGTAGCTCGAGTAAACCAGAATCGGCATCGCCGGATCGATAATCAGCGGACGCGAATGGTCATACGCGGCGAGTCGAATTGCGAGTTCACGCCGCGCCACCCGGTTTTCGATCGTGCTGTTCTTCGATAGCACGAATGATCCTTCGACGGGCACCCGGCCACCGGCGGCGTTATCTTGATAGATGGCGGGTTTGCGCATTAAGACCACGCCCGCGGGTGTCGCAATTACGACATTGCCCTCCTGGTCGGTACTGGTCTTGGCGGGACCTTCAATCGCGAACCTGATTCTCGAAGGGTCGGCACCCGGCCTGGCGACGATGTCATATTCGAGCGAATCGCGGGTGCCATAATGGATCACGTCAACGCCCGGATAGACGTTAGCGATCTTAACCCGCGCGAAGGTCGGAACGTTGGCGTGGAAGCTCGTCTGCGCGCCGACGAGATAGTTTACTCGTCCTGACAGAGGGTCGAGTCCTGTCATCGTCGCATGCGGATCCGCGCCGATCATTCGGATCCGCACCGCCGATTGGATTAGCCGGGTAGAGTCGTGGGCAGTGCGTGGATTGGTGGTCGCGATCGTTGGGCGCTTCTGGATGGAGCCCGCGATCATCGAAATCACGGTGGCATCATCCGTGAGGTACAGCGTGTACCTTCCCGCGTGAGAGAGGTAGCGCACGCTCGGATCGGTCTGTCCACGGTTCAACTCGAAATAGAGCGGGATTGAGGCAAACGAACCTCGCGCTTTCAACTCCGCAGCCGCCTTGCTCGTCGCGGCGACGGCGGGAACGAGAGTCGCGGGCCTCGGTGTTGCCCCTTCAATCTGCGCACCATGAGTCGCGCTCAAAAGTGCGAGAATCGCGACCATCGTGATTGCGGCCGCAGGTCCGAGTCGAGCGCGCATGAAAATGCCTCGGTTAGCCATTGACGTACCCTTCTGAAAACACCCTTTCAATCAGGGGGCGAATCCTTATAGCAATAGCACGCGGATCGACACTAAAGCCAAATTTGCTGAAATCAAATGAAAGCAAATTTCGCCCGCCTGAACCACAAAGACCGAATGAATGTCAATTTCTTGTCGATTAAATAATGCATAAAGACTTTGCTTTATCCGCAATTTATTTATCATGAATTTCAGGCCGTTTTGCCCGTTTTGATCACAAGGACCACCAAAGGACCACTTTGACCTCACGTGTAGGTACCAGAACGCCGCTGGCGTACCGTTCATCGCCTCACCCCGGGATCAGCGCGACCGTGCCGTTCTTTCGCCATTATCTGGGCTCTGATAAGAGTCTGGATTTTACCGGCGAGAGCGTCCTTCCTTTTTCGCATCATGCGCGCGAGTTGGCGAATTCCGGCATCGAGAACGATAATAGATAACCGGCGAGAATACGCTTGCAAGGTCAAGCGCTTCAACCGAGGTGGTTTCTTTGGTCGGAATGATTTGATACGACAGACGCGATTTCCGGCAAGATATTGCGGCCGGCGGTTACGCAGAGAGGGCAACAACGATGTGGAGCAGAATGTTAAGGGGGAGTTCATGGTGGATCGCAGGGGCGACGCTCGCGGGGCTGCTGGCGTCGGGATGCGGCCACAGCATCGACGTGAACGGCGGGGGACCGGCGCCAAGTCCACCTCCCGGCCCTGAGTTCGAATACGTCAGCAACACCGGCGACGATATGATCTCGGTTCTGCAGGTTGATTCTAAGGGCGGCGCCTTAAGTCACGTGGAACAAGTTGCAACTGGGACCGGAAGTGGACTCAAGGGCATCGCCGCGACGCAGACCTTCCTTTATGCCGCCGATCCAACCACCTCCGAGATTTACGAGTTCAAGATCAACCAGAAGACCGGCAAACTTACTCCGACCACTCAGGGGAAGGTGAATACGGGCGCTGGCACCGCACCGCTGACCTTGGCGGCGGGTCCGGGCGGGGGATTTCTCTATGTCCTCGACCCCGGGGTGAACCAGATTTTTCAATTTTCGATTGACAAAGCGACCGGCGAGCTCAAGCAGATCGGCGGCGGCCCGCTGCCCACGGGAATCGATCCGGTTTCAATTGCGGTCTCGGCGACGGGTACTGCATTGTTCGTGGCGAATCAGAAGGACGGTACCATCTCAGGATTTGCGATAGCTAAAAATGGGACGCTTTCGGCCAGCGGATTCATTGGGAGTCTTGGGACCACCGATGGTACGCCTAATTGGCTGGCCGCGGATCCCAGTGGCCTCGAGCTTTACACTGCCGACGGTGCCGGCGGCCCGGGTGGGTCGGTCGTGAAGTTCAATATAACCGGTCCCACCTTGGGCTTCGTCGGGGTTTTCGCTACGGGCAATTTAACCCACGAACCGCTCTCGGTAGCGATCGACCCGGCGATTCCGTTTATATACGCTGCCAACGACGGCAATGACAACGTTTCGAAGTACCAAATCCAATCGAGTGGCTTGTCACCCGCCACGTTAATTACCGGGACGACTTCGGCCAACAGCGTCATTACCGACACCCTTGGCCAGTTCATTTACGTGACTGATCAGGCGGGGGCCAAGGTGTTTCAAGGCGCCATCGATCAGACCACAGGCGACGTGACGCCGATTGGTACGGGTACGGTCAATACCGAGGTGCCGGCCAATCCTGCGAGTTCTCCGTTTCAAATAATATCGAGCGAGCTTCCGGCGCCCCAATGAATTGGGTGCGGACAGCGCCGAGCATTCGCGGGACGACTACACCCAAATTGACATCTACAATGAGTAGAGACAACCACACTTCCAGGACAACAATGCGATGAATTTGAAGCCGTTGAGTGCAATCGCGATAGGATTACTCTTCTGCCTCGTGGCGGACGCATCTTTTGGCCAGAGCGACGGCCCAGCGCCAGGCACGCCGTTACCGCAGGCCGCAACGTCTTCGCCGGCGCCGCAGGCGATGACGTCCCCGCAACCATCGCCGATCACTTCCCCCTCTGCGCTGCATGGGAAGTTCCCACTGCTCATAGCTAACTATAGTTCAAAGTCCGTTGACGTATATATCGGAGGCGGCCTTAAATGCTCGCTACCCAAAGCCTTCAAATGTACCCTCCAGGTTCCCGTCGGGCATTATCTGATCCGTTTCGTGCGTGAAGGCGGCGCCGTCGTTCAGGACTCCTTCCATCTGCCGCAATACATAGCGGGCAAGGAATATGATGGCGGTGTCTTTCTAATCAAGGAAGATCGGGTGGAGTTTGGAGCACCAAATCACCGTTAAGCCCTACCGTCAGGCTTCTCGTGGAGCGCTTTAAAGCTACCTGGAGTCACTCGACAGGATTAGCCACCGTTGGATGCTCAAATCTGCGTTGAACGTTGCCTAATCCTCACATTTAGAACCGTTCTCCCCTCCGCAGGATCGCCACGAAAAACCCTCACCAAAAGCCGAGGGGGTCTTTAGCCCCTTGATTTTTTCTGCAATGAGCATAAACATTTGCAGTCACTAATTGGCTTACGATGACGCCATGTGGCGGTGTCCTGATAGCCAATGGGACCAATTGACACCAGGCATCGAGCGATGCTAAATGGAGCCATCCTTAACCGTCTGTTAATCGATCGGAGCTAGCTATTTATCACAAGATCGACCATTCTGCCGCATTGATGGAGCATGAGAGAGCGATGAGCACGGCTGAGGAACGGCTGGCCAGCCATTTGGGCATGTTTGCGCGTTCGAGGCCTAAATGGCGTGTCTTAGCTGCGCTCACGACGTTCGCTATTGCTTCAATCTCGACTCCCAGCGCCTGGGGCCAAATTTATCAAGATTCAACGTCGATTGGTGCCGGAACGTTTGCGAATTTGAGTGGCCAGATTTCGCTCAACCAGGTAGCGGGCGTGGGCAACCAGCAGGACAACTCCGCACTGGTAACCGACATTCCCGGCCAGTTGACTATCAATCAGGAGTCCATCGGCAATTTTGTTCCATCGCAGGATAAGGGCAGTACGAATATCGGGAACGGCGCACTCGCCGGAGCGTCCGGGCTGATTCAAATTTCCCAGACTAGCGGAACCGGCAACGAAGCAGCCAACGCCGCATTTGTTGGCATCGGCAACGCTGCGGACGCGGTTAATGCGATTTCGTTGTCGCAGATGCGCGGCGGCTTTGCGCCGCTTGATGCGAATTCGATGCAGTTTAGCGGACACGATTCAATTTCTCCGACGGCATTTGCCGGGGCGTCGGGGGTGATCCAGGTGCAACAGACCGCGGGCAACGACAATGTCGTCGCTAATACGCTGGCAGTTCACGTGGGGGGAGCGATATCGCATTAGCGACATCGCATTATTAAGGTCTTTCTGGAGTGAACTGAGGTTGAGAGAGTGAGTACGAGCATCAGATGCTCGGAATTTCAAAAGGAGGCTTCTATGTGAACCAAAATTGGATTCGCGAGCAGGGAAACAATGAGGGGATAGAAGAGGTTTTCTAAGATCGTTCCAAACTGGAGGAGAATTGTATGAAGTTTTTGAAGGCAACTGCAATGGCGCTGGTGGTCGGCGCTGGCATGGCGCTGGTGAGCACTCAGGCGCGCGCTCAGAACGCGACCTCAACGTACACGACCAGCACCAGCGGCAACACGGAGGATAATTCCTTCGAAGGCTCGCTGAGCTCTTTTCAGTTGAGCTCCAGCTATACCAGTGGTACCGGGATCGCAATCGCGCTCGCGAACCCGATTTTCGGCGCCGCCAGCGGTGGCGGCAGCCTAGCGGGCGGCTCGACCACGAACCCGACGACGGGGGTCATAGACGGCGTCCCTTACGGTGGTGGCGGAACCACCACGCAAGATGGTACCTCTGCGACGCTCGCGCTCAATTATGTGCATCTGTGGGTCGATGCGACCCATGACGAGACCCAGGGTTCCTCGACGACGAGCGGCACGGCCTCGACCGGTAACTCGGTTGCGGGTCTGTTTGTCTTCGGACAGACGACTGCCGTCTCGGAGAACGGATCGCTGACGGACACCGCACCGATTGCGCCGTTTGTGATTGTTAACTCGGGTGATTTCAACGGCGACAGCGGCTACGTCGCGTTGAACCAGGTGGCCGGTGTGGGCAACCAGCAGGGCAACAACTTGTCCACCCTGCTTGAGATGAGCGGTGCGAACAGCACGACCGCTGGCTCGAACTCGGTTAACGTCGAGGGCAACCAGACGTTGGCGGATGCCGGAACGATCGGCACCGACTACGGCGCCCAAGGCGAGGCCGCGACCATCTCGGCCAATGCCTTCCAGAACATCAGTGGTGCGGTTGCATTCAACCAGGCCGCGGGCGTGGCCAACCAGCAGGTCAACAACCTGACCTTGGCTCACTAAACAACAACCGGTCTCAGCCCAGGGATCCGCAGCTTGTGTGCGGATCCCTGGTATTTTTTTTATCCAACGACCGTCCGGGTTGGCCTGGGTGCAGGTTCGGAAGCTCGGGAGCGATGGCCCGCCACGCGCATCGGGGCTGAAAATCGGGTTCCAGTTACCGCGCTATAGACAAGCATCCTGCGGTGACAAGGGAAGTATCCACGGAAAGTCCATCGGTACGTTTTGATAAACTGGAGAAGCACCGTACGCTCGACCGTTGGCCAGGCAGGAGTGAGCTACGGTATGAAGGGGTCCCCGGCCGTTTTACAGATCCAATGCTGTCTGTGAGCCGTCATCTGCGAAATATCATGCTCCTTCTAATGCTGGCGATTCTGGGTTGCAGCAATGCTGGGCCTGAGGAGGGTTTGCCGTTGGGTGGGGTTATGCCCGGCGCAGGGTTTATCTTTCCCCACATGACCACGTACCGCGACCAGATTTTTGCGAACGTGGTGCGTCAACATACGGACTTCAGTTGCGGTGCGGCGGCGCTGGCGACGATCCTCAAATATGCCTATGACATGAAGATTAACGAGAAAGAAGTCTTCTTGGGAATGTATGCGGTCAGCGATAAATCGGTGGTGCAACAGCGCGGATTCTCGCTGCTCGACATGAAGAGGTATCTCGATACCATCGGTATGCAGGGCGTAGGCTACAAGGTCGTTCCAGAATCACTTTACCAGGTGAAGGTACCCGTAATCGTCCTGCTCAACATGGGCGGTTACGAGCACTTTGTCGTGATGCGCAAGGTTACTCCCAACGGGGTGTTTGTGGCCGATCCGGCGCTCGGCAATCGGGCATTGCCGAACGATATCTTCTTCAATGATTGGCAACTCGGCGTCATTTTTGCGGTAATCAGCAGTAAGTATAATCCCGAAAATCCACTGATTCTGTTGGAGAAGCCGCTCAGCCCCAACCAGCAAGTTCGCAGCCTGATGCCGGCATTCAATCCGGTCAGCGAGCAGATACTTTCAACCGTTATCGTTAGCGCGATGCCGGGTCTGAGGATCAATTGAAAGAGGAGAAGTAGAATCAAATGAAACTCAATGGATTCGTCCGAATTCCTCGCTGGTCGCGCCTGGTGGCGGCTTTGATGGCGTTCATACTTCTTGCCGGCTATGGATCAAATGCGGCAATAGCCGCATCGGAGGCCGACCAAAACCTGCAGAATCTGGGACTCGACGAGTCGATGGCGCAACCGATCGGTGAAGACGAAATGGGGCAGATGCGCGGACGCTTCGTCGCCGCCGATCGGGTTCTATATTTCGGGATGGTGCTGCAAAGCAACCTGGCAGGGCAGAATGGCAATTCGCTTTCGGCAGGATTAGCCTTTGCGGTGAATTTTAAATCCGGAACGCCTCAGGTCGTCACCGACCTGACTTGGGCGACGCAGAATGGAACAGGCGCCACGGACGTTGAAGGTTCCGGCGTGTTGGGTCGCCAGACCCCGCTAGGCGGAATTTCCGGTGGGATCGGCCAAGTGATTCAGGTCACCGGGCAAGGCAACCAGGCTTTCAACCAAGCGACGCTTGATCTGATCAATTCCACGCCAGGTTCTCTTTTTCCCAACGGCATCCCGAACGGTACGCCTTGCGCTAGCTCGTGCCAATCTGCAATTCAAAACAACGCATTGAAGGTATTGGTGGTTATGCCGGGGGTGGGAAGCGCGGGTCAATCGATTGGGCCTGGGATCATTCTTCAAGGCATCAGACTAAACGGCGATTTGGCACAAGCGAGCAATACTATGAGCATGTACTTACAGCTTGCTCAATTTACGGGGCTTGACACGCTGGGAATATCGACCATTCTACAAAGCGTTCCCTTGCCGCCGCACTGATATCCGCGAGACGGCAAAAGGGAGGTCAGTCCGATCGCGAAAAAACGATCCGGATGGTCAGACTATGCACAATCGCAAGGGGTGTCGGGAGCGTAGGTGTATGCTCATGTTTTCGATAAGCAAAAGGCTCCTGACGTTCGTATTATTGGCGTCGATTCTGCTGGTCTCGGCGGTATCGGGCCGGGCGAATGCGCAAACCGTAGCACCGAATATCGATCAGCTGGATCAGAAGAGCCAGGTGCTTGCGCATGCGCTTTCGGATGAGCAACGGCGATTGCAGCAGCTAGAGTCCCAATACCAGGAGCTGCAAATTCAAATCCGATCTCTCGGCGGACATCCCGGACAGCCGGTGAGCGGAGCGGGACAGCCATCTGCGAAGATTCAGTCCGCACAAGGCGGTCAGGGAGTCGGCGGTCAGCCAACGACGCCAACGGTACAAGCGTCGAGCGGGTCGCGTAAGACCCCGGCCCAAAGCGCGGCGGTCGAGGCGGCCTATCAACAACAGAACGCGCTCTTCCGGCCGGGATTAACGTTCTATCCGCAATTTCAATATTCCTACACCAATTCGAATACTCTGGTCCTCAACGGGTTTTTTGCCTTCGGATCGATTCTTCTTGGCAGTATCAATGTCTCACGGGTGGAGACCGACGTCTTCAATTGGAATCCGCAAGTATTTTATGCCTTCAATCGTCATTTTGAGTTGGATGTAAATTTCCCATATTACCTTGAACGGTCGACTTTCAAGGAAATCGGCGCAGGATTTACAACTGCACAAGAATCCAGAGCGACGATCACAAAATATGGCCTCGGGGATATCAGCGGCGGATTCTACTGGCAGTTGAAGGAGCAGCGCGATTGGTGGCCCAGCATCATCTGGAACGCGCAAGTCTCTGCGCCCACCGGCACTAGCCCGTATGGGATCAAACTGCTCACCGATCCTTCCAATTCGAATCTGAAGTACCCGGATAATCTACCCACGGGCAAAGGCGTGTGGGGTGTTTCATCAGGCTTTTCGATAATCCGCGAAGTGGATCCGGTGGTGCTCTTCGGGAGCGGCAATTACTACTACGAATTCACGCAAGGGGTCCGTGACATTAGTACGATGCCGGGAACGATAAAGTCTGGACAGGTCGCGCCGGGCGATTCTCTGAGCTACACGCTCGGCGTAACGATGGCCCTCAACGAGCGACTTAGTACGCTGGTTGAGCTGCAGGACATTATTACGAACTCTACCGAGCTAAAGTCCAAGGGTACCGGATGGGCAGCGATTCCGGATAGCAGCGGCAATGCGGCTCAGTTTATATTCGGCGCAACCTACGCTGTGAACCGGCATATGTTCCCATTTATTCAGGCTGGAATAGGTGCTACCCAGTACGCGCCGAACTTTCAGATCAGTCTTTGGGTACCCTATTATTTTACGTTCTAAGCCTCGCTCCGTTGCGGCACGCGGAGAGTCTCTCATGAGGAAAGCGATTGATGCGCGTTCCTCGCGCTTGCGATATTTCACGGCTATTGCGCTAGTTGCCACGGCATCCTTTGTCGCTGTCGCCGTGAACAGCGACCGGAAACCCGCGGCATCCTGCGTTCGGCAGGCGACGATACGAACCAGCCAGCGCGATCATTTTCTTGACGCGTTCGCGCAACTTCCGCTCACCTTCGAGCCGAATAAGGGACAGGCCGAGGATGGCGTAAAGTTCGTTTCGCGGCGCTCTAACTTCACGATCTTTTTGACCAGCGATGGGGCCACACTCTCGATGCATGGCGCAGGACCGGCGCTCGGAGGAATCGGGCGCAGCCTGAACCCCGGCCCCGCCCTGCGACAGATTTACAACTAAAAGAGTGAACCTGCGGACAATTTGCGCATCAAATTCATGGGTGCGAATCCGGCGGCGAAACTCAGCGGAACCGCAAGGCTGCGGACGGTCACTAACTACCTGATGGGGAGCGATCCCGCCAGGTGGCACACGTCGATTCCGAATTACGCCGAGGTTAAGTACGAATCAATTTATCCAGGGGTAGACCTGGTATTTTACGGTAGCCACGGGCGTCTCGAATATGACCTGGACGTCGCCGCCGGTGTTGACCCGCACATCATCCGGATGGACTTCGACGGGACCCACGGGGTCAAATTTGATCGCTCGGGGGACTTGCTCCTGCGGACCGGCAAAAATCAAGTCGTTCTGGGCCGCCCCATCGCCTACCAGGAAGCAGATGGCGCCCGCCGGCCAGTGGCGGCGAAATATGTGTTGAAGGGCTCGTCCGAAGTTGCGATCGCAGTGGGCGAGTATAATCGACAGAGACCGCTCATAA
>Ga0187891_1003437_pt1 | contig 11051 bp, 7 predicted proteins | sample June2016WEW_21_4_FD_132990 | JGI IMG/M metagenome (GOLD analysis project Ga0187891, IMG submission 132990) | Peatland microbial communities from SPRUCE experiment site at the Marcell Experimental Forest, Minnesota, USA - June2016WEW_21_40 | ecosystem: Environmental > Terrestrial > Soil > Wetlands...
GTGACCTCCTCTCACGGTGCAAAGAGACTGACACCTGCCAGTATAACCCCAATCACCGCCAGTTTCCGGTCCGTTTTTCGCAAACCCGAGACAGGGCCGGCGAGTCTGCCGGCCGCGGCGCCGCTACCCTACTTCACCACGCCGGGCGCCTCCTCACGCACGCCCTCCACCCACCCCGGATACCACCGAAAAACGTTGCCCGTCAGGCTGGCGATGTAGATATCCCCGTTGGGAGCCAGCGACAGCCAATGCCCGGGGCTTTCCATGGAGCCGAGAATCTTGCCTGTCGCGATGTCGATGTGCATGATCCGCCCCGCCAGCGTGTCGTAGGCCAGGTTCTCTTCCCGGTTCCGGTGCGTAATGATCCACAGCTCGTCTTTCGGCGAGATGTCCATCCCCTGGGTGGCCCCCAGATGCGTCCACTGCCGGAGGAATTTGCCGTTGGAATCGAAAATCTGGATGCGGTTGTTCTCGCGGTCGCTGACATACACATTCTGGTGCGAGTCGACCACCGCCACGTGCGGCGTGTCGAACTCGCCCGGGCCTTTGCCGTGCTTGCCCCATTCCATCAGGTATTCGCCGTCGCGCGAAAACTTCACCACGCGCGAGTTGCCATAACCGTCGGTGACCAGAAAGTCGCCGTTCGCCAGGAACGCCACGTCGGTCGGACGGTTGAACGTATTGTGGGTTGCGTCCGCCTTTCCCTTCGTGCCCAGCGTGCGCAGCAGCTTGCCGTCGTTGGTGAACTCCATTACCAGGTGATAACCGGTGTCCGTGACCCACACATGGCCCTGCTTATCAACCCGCAACCCGTGTGGGATGCTGAACACACCTTTGCCCCAGGAACGGATATACTTGCCACTCGCATCGAAGACGACAATGGGGTCGGCATGAGGGCCGCGCTGGGCCACGTAAACGTCGCCTCCCGAGTCCACCGCGACGGCCGACACTCTGCCGAACCGCCAGCCGTCGGGCAGCGTGTCCGGTTCCTCGCCGAAGCGAATCATGACCCGATATTTGAGCAATCCACCTTCGTGCGCATTCCAGCCCTGCTGCGCCGGGCACGTGGCGGCCAGAAGAATCGGGAGAATCAGGTATGCTGGTTTCATCGATAAGATCTCCTCGGTCAGTAACCGCGCCGTTTGTCCACCACGTTCATCAGCGGCAAGCCGCTCGAGTAACGCCGGACGTTTTCGGCCAGCAGCCCCATGAGACGGATCTGGCGTTGCGGCGCGAATCCGGCGGTGTGGCAAGTGATAACCAGGTTCGGGCAATCCCAGAGCGGGGAAGTCGACGGCAACGGCTCAATGCCCGCCGGGTCCAGCCCGGCACCGGCGATCCAGCCTTCCTTCAGCGCCTGGGCCAGTGCGTTCTCTTCCACCAGCGCTCCCCGGGACAAGTTGAGAAAGTACGCCGTCTTCTTCATCGCCCGGAACACCTTCTCATTGAAGATCCCCTGGGTTTCCTTGGTCGAAGGAGCCGCACTTACCAGTATGTCCACCTGCGGGACCATCTCGGCCAGCCACGCCGGCTCCCGCAGCGTGTCCACGAAGATCGGCTTGGCCATGGGTTTCGCGTCGGTGGCCAGGATCCGCATGTTGAAGCCATAGTGTGCGCGCATGGCCGTGGCCTGTCCCAGGCCGCCCATGCCGACAATTCCCATAGTCATGCCGTCCACCTCCACCAGGTTCCGCTCGGCATGCCACGTCCGCTTCTGGAATTGCGGAATGTAGTACTTATTGAGCCCGCGCGTCAGGCTTAACAGCATCCCGATGGCGGTCTCGGAGATGGCCGGCGCGAACATCCGCGCCATGTTGGTCACCACCACATTACTCTCGATCAGCTCCGGAAACAGCACTCTCTCCATACCCGCTTCGGTGGCCTGCATCCACCGCAAGTTCTTGGCCTTCGCCAGTATCTCCGCGTTGATCGCGCCGAAAATGACGTCGGCCTCGGGCAGCGCCCTGTTCAATTCGTCGGCGTTGGTTGGCAACGTAATCTGAACGTCCTTGCCCTGGGACTGGATTTGCTGAACCTCCGCCGCCGTGTACCTGGGGGGCGGGACTACGGATGAGGCCGTTGCCGTCACGATTCGGACCCGGGCGGGTGGCGGATCGAAGATGGCAATTCTGTCCGAGGCGAGTAGGACTGGCACTCCCGGAGCTGCCGCCGCGGCTGACATGAATAATCGACGCGACAAAGTATTATCGGTCATAACTTTCTCCTTTTCTGTACATCGTTCGCGACTTTCGGGCTCCCTGCCACTCGGGTAACCCGAGTTGTGTCAAGCGAACACAAAGTCCGCGCCTGAACTCCGGCCCGCGTCCGCTGGCACGGACGGACCTATCCGGGATAACCCTATTAAAATCCCCAACTGTGATTCTGCACTGTTCCTCGGCCCAATTCAAGTCCCACGACACCGAATTCTCCCCGGAGCAGCCAAAGGGAGCGACCAGGCAGCGAGTGCCGGAGAGATGTGGATGGAACATAATGGGACCATTCTGTTTGACGGTTTTGGTCTTTTCCGGCAGAAGGCTGCGCCTTGCGGAGGCAAAGACGGCGCCGGCGTTCCACTTTCCGATTGCCCGGCCATCCGGCCGGAGTGGGTGTATACTCGCTGGAAGCCAGAGCCAGAATGAAGGTTCTGGCTTACTTGAAAATTAGGAGAATGAAATGAAAATATCGATATCGGCGTTTGCCCCTGTTTGTCTGTTGACGCTCTTTGTGGCGGTAGACGCGCAGGGGCAGATCAACAACCTGACCCGCGAAGAGCTGATCAAGTACACCGCCCCGAATCCCTTCGACCGGTTCCCCGACGGCCGGCCCAAGATTCCAGAGGCGCTGCTGGAGCAATTCAAGGACATGTCCTCGGAGGAACTCCTGGGCGCGGGCCAGCCAGCCAGCGAAAGCAACCCCCGTCTTTTCGGAAGCGGGCCGGCGGTCACGTACACGGACGGCTGGCAAATCCTCAACCCGGGAAAGAAGCTCATCGGGCGGGCGTTCACGCTGCAATTGATGCCGACGCGGCTTGAGATCTTCGACGTGGAGCAAGCGGAATGGAAGCAGAAAGGGAACGTGGTCTCGCTCAGTCACCAGTCCGCCCTGGATATGCTGCAGCCCGGCGATGTGATTGTGGTAGACGCCGGCGGCAATCTCGACCTGGGCGGCATCATCGGCGACAACCTGGCCTTCTACATCTGGACGAAGACGGGAACCGGCTTCGTTATTGACGGCGGCGTCCGCGATCTCGATGGTATCGCCGAGTTTGACATGCCCGGATATTTCCGGGGTGCGGTACCAGGGTCCGTCGCCAGGCATATGACGACGGGCATCAATGTTCCCGTTCGGATTGGCAAGGCGACGGTCATGCCGGGCGACCTGGTCTTTGGCGACCGGGAGGGCGTGAACTTCATTCCGCCTCAGGCGGTGCAGCGGCTGGTCGACGCCGCCAAGACGACGCACATCCACGACGACTGGGTCAAGAGCAAGTTCAAGACGCGCCAGTTCAAGTCCACCGACGTGTACGGCAGCGGCAGCTTACACGATCCGGCGTTGAAAAAGGAATACGACGACAACATGAAGGAGCAGCTTTCAAAGCAGAAGTAGCGCGCCGGTCCCAAACTGGCTTCGGAAGACGTGCGGCGTGGGCCGCACGTGTCATTTGCGCATCGCGTCTTTCGCCGCCGGTCGGACGGCGCCATCGCGGTGCTGTCTTTGCAACGGGCGAAGACCCTGATAAGCACGGTGCACCAGCACGGCGCCCTGGGTCCCCAACCAGTGCTCGGGCTGAGAAGCTATGCGATGAGACGGCCTGGACGTGGCACAAAGCGCTCGGACCCAGGCCCTCACCGACGATAGAAAGCCGCGCAGGAACGATACTCGCCAAGGCCTGCGGGGTGAGGTCCCTTCGTTCCTGAAACCGCGTCTTCACGGGCGACGATCACATATGGCCGTCGAATGAAATCTCGTTGTCCCATTCCGTTGTGGGCTCGAAGAGTCCGCCTTCATGCAGATTCGCCTTCAGAACGTCCATATTGATCTCCACGCCTAGACCCGGGCCGTTAGGCACCGTGACGTATCCCCTGTCGATAATCGGATCGTTCGGTTTATCCGTCCTTCTGATCCGATCGAGGAAATGGGGGACATCGGCCGTATGGTACTCACACGCCAAAAACTGGTCGCCGGCGGAGGCGGCATGCACACTGGCAATCAGCGTGATAGGGCCGTTGTTATTGTGAATGCAGGATGCCACTCCGTGTTGCGTGGCCAGGTCGATCGCCTTTTTGGTCTCGAGAATACCGCCCAGATTGGCCAGATCCGGGTGGATCACGGAGATGGCCTGCTTTTCGAGCAGCTCCCTGAAGCCCTCCGCCAGGTAAACGTCCTCGCCGGTGCAGATCGGCGTCGTGCAGGCATCCTTGAGTCGGCGAAGGTGGTCGGGGTAGAACCACGGCACCACATCCTCGTACCAGGCCAGGTTGTACTTATCCAGTCTGCGCGCGAACTTGATAAAGGTCTCGATGGGAAAGTGACCGTAGTGGTCCGTGGCGATCGGAATCTCATAGCCGACAATGCTGCGCACGGTCTCACAGTAGTCCGCCAGCCAATCCAATCCTTTGTCAGTGAAGAACGTCGAAGTGAACAGGTGCTCGCCGTAAGGGTTATAGGAGCCCATCGGGATCTTACTACCAGGCGGCGGCGCACCTGGCCTGGAATCAGCGAAGCCGCCCCACACCGGCCGATTGGCCGTCGGGTCGGGTGCGGGGTGCGTATACATTCCCACGGTGCTTCCCTGCGTGTGGGTGACCTCGTCTTCACCGCCGGCATGCAGGTCCATCTTGCAGAAGGTCCAGCCGGCCGCGATCCGTTCCTTCAAATGGTTACCCATCGTTTCCCCGGTCGGCCTACTGGTGGTGTCGCAATAGAGGCGGACACGGTCGCGCATCTTGCCGCCGAGCATCTGCCAGACGGGCACGCCCCAGGCCTTGCCCGCCAGGTCCCAGCAGGCAACCTCGATAGCGGAAACACCGCCGCCATCACAGCCAAACCCGCCGTGCTTCTTGATCTTGCGGAAGATCTCCGCAACGTTGCACGGGTTCATGCCGATGATACGGCTCTTCAAAATCAGGCCGTGCGCTTTGCTGCAATCGTACCGGATTTCGCCATACCCGGAAATGCCTTGGTTGGTATCCAGGCGCATGAGCATGGATCGGTCCGAATGGGCAATACGCATGTCGGTGATCTTCAAAGCTGTGGGACCTGAATTGGTGTTCACGTCGGCGGTGATATTCTCCAAGTCGGCGTTGGTGACCAGGCTCCCCGCGGCGACCGCCGCTGTGGCGGATGTCGACCCGGTGATGAATGTCCGGCGAGATACGTTTGGTTTCTGAAGCACCGCAATCCTCCTTTAAAGTGGGCGGAACGCCCTCCAAGAGATTTTCTCTTTAAGCCTTCCTCACGGTGTACTCATCCTCAACGATGAGGGGCTGCCACGAATCGACTCTCGCTCGTGACGTGGCAGGCGTGTCCTGAAACACGGTTCTACATCAGCGGGCCCGCGGATGTAATTCTCGCACGTCTCAACGGCGCTCGAAGCAGCCGGAGCAATTCGCTGAGAACGCTGCTGCCTTGATCATAGCGGTAACGGCCCTGGCCGCGCACCACCCTGCTGCCTGCCGGCCATCGTTTGGCCCCGCTGGAAAGCCGGCGCGGGCGCGCGGGCGCTCGCGTCCGCGAAGGGAACTAAAGGACGAGCCGGGGCGGCTGAGCCTGCGTCCATGCGGGTCCGGAAAGGCGCTATCATCGAGGCAACATGAACCCGGATTCCTCACGCAGGAGCTTTCTGCGAATAGGCCTGACCCTTCCGGCGGCCGGGCTTGCGGGACCTCGCCCCCAGTGCTGCGTTTCAGGCACCAGCCGGACGGCAGACCTATAGGCCGAGATTCCAACATGGAAAAACAAGATTAAAAAATGACGAGGTTGATCATGCTACGCAGATTCGCCGGGCTGTCGCTTGTCCTGGCCACCGCTGCTTCCATCGCGCTCGCGGAGGGCAAGCCAATTCCGCAAATAGTTAAGCAAGGCGCCAAATATTCCTTCCTTGTCGATGGAAAGCCTTTTCTTATGTTGGGGGGACAAGTCGATAATTTCAGTTCCTGGTTGCCGGGGCCGTCGTATCATAACGTGGAGCCTATCCCGGATGAGATCGCAAAGGTATTGCCCGGCTTCAAATCGTACAGCGCGAACACAATCGAGTTCCCAGTCCACTGGGGGTACATCGAACCTAAAGAGGGTGAGTTTGATTTCGCCGCGTTCGACCAGATCGTCCGCAACATTCGCGCGCACGATCTCAAGGCCATTGTGCTTTGGTTCGGCACGTGGAAGGGCGGCGACGACACGTTTCAGCCCGAGTGGGTAAGGTCCAACCCCGCGCGTTTCCCAAGGGGTCTGGATGAGGACGGAAAGCCGTTGAGGTCGCTTTCGCCGCTTGGGGCAGCGACCCTGGAGGCCGACCGCAAGGCCTTCGCAGCCTTGATGAAGCATATCCGGGAGATCGACGAGAACGATCGAACCGTGATCCTGGTGCAGGTTGAGAACGAGGCCGGGGTCCTGGGGTCCGCGCGCGACCACTCTCCGGAGGCCAACAAGCTGTTCGACGGGCCTGTTCCGGCGGAGTTCGCGACCGCTCTCAAGAAGAGACCCGGCTCCTGGGCACAGGTCTTCGGCGGCCAGTTCGCGGAGGAGGCTTTCACCACCTATTACATGGCGAAGTACATCAACGCAGTGGCTCAGGCCGGCAAGGACGCCTACCCGCTGCCGCTGTGTCTGAACGTCTGGTTGGGTGGGCCGGGGACCAACGCTTTTGACCGCCCGGGCGACAGCTACCCCAGTGGCGGTGGTCAAGCGCACACGCTGGACCTGTGGAAGGCCGCGGCTCCGGCCATCGATGTCATCGCTCCCGATATCTACGACCGCTCCGCGGTCAACTATCGGCGACTCCTTTCGGCTTACGCCCGCCCCGACAATCCGCTGCTGCTGGTGGAGACAGGGGAGGGAAAGGAGTTCGCACGGTATTGCTTCATGGCCATTGGCGAATACGCGGCGATCGGGTTTGCGCAGTTCGGAGTGGGGATCAAGGAATACGGAAGGACCGCCGACGGTGAGTTCGGCCCCCAGTTCGCGGACATGGCAGGGAATTTCCGCCTGCTGCGGGACGCGGCTCCCGTGATTGCGGAACTGCAAGGGACGAAGAGACTGCAGTCTGCGATCGAGGAGGAGAACATCGGGCGCCGTTTGCTCTCTTTCGACCGCTACGATGTGCAGGTGAGGTTTCCTCCCGCGATGGGCAGGCAACCGGGTTGGGGGGAGCCCCGACCGCCGACCATTCCGTCGGGCCGCGTGCTCCTCGCCCAAGTGCAGCCGGATGAATTCCTGATCCTGGGGTTCGACAGCACCCTTGACTTCCGGCCGCCGGTGATTTCGGGCCATAAGGAAGGGCGCTTTGTGCAGATCGAGGAAGGTCTCTACCAGGCTGGCGTCTGGACACCGGCCAAGTCCCAGCCCGAAGTTTCCGCCAGGTCTCCCGCCCGGGGCCTGACGCTGCCGAAAGAAGGGGCCCTGCTCCGCGTGAAGCTCCGCTGGGACTGAGGATCGACTGAGCCGTCCACGACCACTGTATCGCTTCCGCAATGAATAGCTCGGAAATGAACGCGTCCTCGCATCGAATGCGCAGCGAACCCATTTCTCCTGTGAAACACCAGTCACGGCAGAATGCAAGCAGGAATCCCCGACCGCCTCGTGGCCGCCACACCGTAGAATGGCCCTTACCTCGGTACGAACCACGCATGTTCCGCGTGGGCGTTGAGGGACATTATCGGTATGCCAGTAGTATGGGCAGCCTGCACGAGGACGCCGGGACGCACGAGTACCCTCGATAACGGCATTTGATATCCTGAACTCCGAAGGGATCGAAAGCACCATGAGGCTACTGATCCTGGTGGTAAGTTGCTTGGCTGTGGCCCGGGTATGCGCTTACGGCCAGGCAGCGCAAGTGCCGTCGTTCGAGGTAGCCACCGTCAAGACCTCTTCGTCCGAACGGCGCATGTGCAGCGGAGGGCCCGGCACGAGCAGCCCGGGTATTTGGAGGTGTTCCATGCCCCTCGCTGCTTTCATCATCCAGGCATACGGCTTCGAGGCGTATCAGTTTCGTCCCTATAGTAGCTGCTGCCGGGACGAATTCGACATCGCGGCCAAAGTGCCGGAGGGTACCACCAGAGAGCAGTTCCGGGTGATGCTGCAGAATTTGTTGGCGGAACGTTTGCAACTCAAATTCCACTACGAGCAGAAGGAAATGGCCATCTTCGAACTGACCGTGGGGAAGAAAGGCCTGAAGATGAAGGAATCGCCGCCGGGTGCCGCATCGGCTCCGGAGGAGTTTCCGTGGGTGAGTGTGGAAGGCAACATCAGCATAGGCAAGGACGGCTGCCCGGTTTTTCCGGCCGGTCGCGCTGGCCGGACGGAGGGGCGGGCTTGCAATCGCTGGACTGGGTTCAATCTCTCCATGCAGGAAATCGTCAAGACGCTGTCGTTCAACCTTGGCCGGAAGGTAGTCGACGCAACCGGGCTCCAGGGGAAGTACGACATCGACGTGAAGTGGTATATCGATGTGGCTTGGCTCGTGGAACGATTGACCCCTGACCAGCGAGAACAGCTCGGAGAACTGCCCGCCGATCTACCTCACGGCCCGAGTCTCATTCACGCTGTCCGGGATCAGCTCGGTCTGGAGTTGATTTCGAAGAAAGGTGCGGGCGACGTCGTGGTTGTCGACCACCTTGAGAAGGTCCCGGCCGAGAACTAGGGCCGAGGTTTGAAAGGCCGAAGCCGATGCAATATGTCAGCGTCTGTGGCGACTACGGGAATTTGCCGGGCGCACGCACGCGACGCTCGACCAGCCATCCAACGATGGTAGGGTGATTTCGCAGGGGATTCCTTCCGGGCATCTTCGTGGTTTCCTCAGAGGCGCGCACCACTTTGCCGCGGGACCCTCGCCAGTTCCGTCACGCTCAGACCATTGGCACATGTGATCGGCCACGTGACCATGCACTCGTTTCCAAGTCCTACGATGGAGAATGAAGCTGGTGCTTTCGCGAGTGAGTTTCTGTCGCCGGCCAAGGAGATCCGGCCCTACCGATACCGGCTCACGATCCCGAAGCTGGCAGAACTCAAAGCGCACTGGAAGGTCTCGATGGCTTCGCTCGTGCAGCGAGCGTTCGAGCTAAGGACCATAACCGGCGCCCGGCGGCGATATCTATTCATCCAGTTGGCGCGGGCTGGCTGCAGGTCGCCAATACAATAAATCTTTTTTGTGGGGTGGGTGGTGGGGTTCGAACCCACGGCCACTGGAACCACAATCCAGCGCTCTACCAGCTGAGCTACACCCACCGTGAAAGGGACATCCTCATCGTATCAGGGTGGGTGCGGAGCCTGCAATTTCACGGCTGGGCGCCTGGGTCGGGCGGGTTGGTAACCGGCCCGAAGCGCCGGCCGCCAACCGGCACGCAGCTTACCCAAGCTGCCCCACAAACGAACGCCTTCACGCGACCATGGCTCTACCGCCAGCGGCCGCCCCAACCCCAACCGCGGCCGCCGAGAATGACCGCACCGAAGCCCCATTGCGGACCCCAATATGGGTACGAATAATATGGGTACGGGTAGCCGTAGTAATACGGATATGCGTAGCCCGGGCCATAGTAGTAGGCCGAAGGCCCTGCGGGCCGCGGGCCGGCCGACATCTGCATCGCCGGGTGGTCGTAGTCCTCAGGTCCGACGTAGCGAAACGCCTGCGGAGCGCGGGTAGTCGAGATCGTGAACGGCGCCGTTAATTGGAAGGTCAGTGCGGTTTCCGGATAGATCACGGTGGGATGGTTGTGGGTGAGCAGCACGCCGACGATGCCGGCCGCCGCTCCGGCGCCCGCTCCGATGGCCGCGCCCGTGCCCCAAGCCGCCACGCCGCCTACCGCCGCGCCGGCAACCGTCGTCCCTGCCACGGTTCCGGCTTGCACGCCGGCCGGCGTGGTGCCGCCCTGGCGCGCCACCAGTTGCGTTTGCGCCGCAACCTGCGTGCCATCGGCAAGCGTGAAGCTGGTCAGGTTCAGCTTGAGCCGCGACGGCTTATCGGAGTGCTGCTTTTGCACTTCCGCCACAGTGCCGTAAACCGTCTGGCCGCGATGCGCCACCACCACGCCGTCCACCACCAGCGGCTGCATCAGCGTCGCCGTGAACGGGTCTCCCGCCTGGTTGTGATCGGTGGAGAGCGCCTGGTTGATGCGCACCGAAATGTAAGTCCCCGGCTTGACCGTCAATTCCGCCGGCAGGCCGTAGGCGGGACGGCTCACGCGCGTCATCTGCGGCGCCGCCTGTGGCGCCGGAGCCGGATCCGCCGCCGGCTGCCCCTGTTGATCGGGCTGCGCCACCGGCTCGGGGTTCTGCTGGTCTGGCGCCACGGGCAGCGTCTGGTCCTGCGCCTGTACTTGTTGATCGTCCGGCGCGGGCGCCGAATCGCCCAGGTGGCGCCACCCGGGGGTTTGCGCCAGCGCGAGGCTCGATGCGGCTACGAAAACTATGGCAATTTGCGAGATGCGTTGCATACTTGGTCCCTCACTGCTTTCGACGCAGCTACCCATTGCATCTGTTTCACCAAATCCAAACGATTGGATCGCAAAGGCTTGAGGCTGGGGCGGGCTGGCCCTATTGCACCGCCGCTGGTGGATTTCAGCCACCGCTTAAAGAATGTCCCCGCCGCCACCCGCGCCTGGTGCAAACCGGCTCAAAGGTTCCCGCGTGAAATGTGGCAGAATGGAGTTTCCGGATTCACCCATGGGCACGCTGCATGGGGCCGGGCCGTGTCACAAGGCCCATCACTTGCGAAATCTCCGCAAAGGCAGCTAAAATCAACGCGTTCGCATATCCCAGGAGGAGTGCATGGCATTAGTAGAGCAGAAGGTGAAGCAGATTATCGTCGAGCAGTTGGGCGTCGACGAGAGCCAGGTCGA
>Ga0187891_1003439_pt1 | contig 11050 bp, 10 predicted proteins | sample June2016WEW_21_4_FD_132990 | JGI IMG/M metagenome (GOLD analysis project Ga0187891, IMG submission 132990) | Peatland microbial communities from SPRUCE experiment site at the Marcell Experimental Forest, Minnesota, USA - June2016WEW_21_40 | ecosystem: Environmental > Terrestrial > Soil >...
ACGGCAGTCCTTCAGAACCAGGATTTGCCTTCGTAACGCTCAGACTTTGCTCTTTTGAGCCCCTATGACAGAATAGACGCGCCGATACGTCCAATGTGCTCACGGAATGTAGCTAAATCAATCGGTTTCCAGGAAATCTGCATACCAAAAAGGGATCCTGCAATATGAAGCCGATTGCATTCTTTGTGTGCTGGTTTGCATCAGCGATGGTGCTGGGGTTCGCGCTATTTTATGTCTGGGATTTTTTAGCTAAGCGGAAGGACCAGGGATCACGCCTCGCCGGCCGCTAGCGATCCGACGAAGGCGATGCGGATCATGTTGGTTGAGCCGGGCGTGCCGAGCGGCACGCCGGCGACGACGATGACGCGCTCGCCGGCTTTGGCGAAGCCTTCCTTGAACGCTATCCGACAGGCGCGCTCGATCATGTCGTCCTGATCGCGGGCGTCCTCGGCGACCACGCAGTGCACGCCCCAGACCAGCGACAATTTCCGCCCGGTGGCGACGATCGGCGAAATGGCGACGATCGGCGGCTTCGGCCGCTCGCGCGACACGCGCATTCCGGTCGCGCCGGACGAGGTCCAGCAGACAATCGCCGCGAGGTCGAGCGTTTCCGCCACCTGCCGCGCCGCCGCGGCGATGGCGTCGGGGCCGGTTGCTTCGGGCTCCGTATGCAGGACGTGGAGCGACGGCAGGTACATCGCCTCGTTGCTCTCCACCTCCTCGGCGATGCGGTTCATCGTCGCCACCGCCTCGACCGGGTAGCGGCCGGCGGCCGATTCCGCCGACAGCATGACCGCGTCGGCGCCGTCGAAGATGGCGGTGGCGACGTCGGAGACTTCGGCGCGCGTCGGCACCGGGCTGGCGATCATCGATTCCAGCATCTGGGTGGCGACGATCACCGGCTTGCCGGCGCGGCGGCAGGCGCGCGTCATTTCCTTCTGCACGCCGGGCACTTTTTCCAGCGGCATCTCGACGCCGAGATCGCCGCGCGCCACCATCAGCCCGTCGGCGAGATCGAGGATGTCGGCCAGCCGCGCCACCGCCTGCGGCTTCTCGATTTTGGCCATCACCGCGGCGCGCCCGCGGGTGATCTTTTTCGCCTCGGCGATGTCTTCCGGGCGCTGGATGAACGACAGCGCCACCCAGTCGACGCCGGCATCAAGCGCGGCTTCGAGGTCGGCGAGATCTTTCGGCGCCAGCGCGGCGAGCGGGACCACAGTGTCCGGCAGGCTGACGCCTTTGCGGTTCGACACTTTGCCGCCGACCTCGACGCGGGCGACGATGCGCTGCGGCGCCGCTTCAATAGCAACGAGGCGGAGCTTGCCGTCGTCAATCAGGAGCGTATCGCCCGGCTTGATGGCGGCGAAGATTTCCGGGTGCGGCAGCTGCACGCGCGTCGCGTCGCCCGGCGCCGCGTCGGTGTCGAGGATGAAGTCGGCGCCGGTGGCGATCTCGGCGGATTCGTTCTTGAAGCTGCCGAGCCGCAGCTTCGGTCCCTGCAAATCCACCAGGATGCCGATCGGCCGATTGCACTCGGCTTCCACCGCGCGGATCGTCGTCACCAGCTCGCGCATCTTGTCGTGCGTGGTGTGACTCATGTTGATGCGGAAGACGTCGGCGCCGGCGGCGAACAGGCGGCCGATGACCGCGTGGTCGGAAGAGGCCGGCCCCAGCGTCGCCACCAGCTTGGTGCGCCGCTGCCGCCTCATCGGCTTTGACTTCCGGGCGGACTGAGCGGGGTCGTGGCGGCGGGTGCGGCACGGGCGCCGGTGGGCGGCGCCGCTGCGCTGGGAGCGGTGCGGCCGCCAGTGGGCGGGTGCAGCGGATTGCCCGCCGGCAACGGGTGTTGCGGCGACTGCTCGCTCGATTCGGTGAGTTGCACGGTCCAGGCGGACTGCTCGCCGGTATCCACCTCGAAAAAGCCGGTGCGGTCGTAGCCGCGCGCCAGACAATCGCCGACGCCGCGGATGGTGAACTCCTTGTCGCGGGTGCACATAAAGGCCTGTCCTACCCATTCGCCGCCGTGATCGTAGTCGACGGCGTAGACATAATAATAACGCGCCACGAGATTGCCCTTGAGCACGGTCTCGCAGCTGCGCGCCGGCAAATTCCACCAGCCTTCCGTGGTCCAGCCGTCGGCGTCCTTGTAGCCGACGGCGACGCCGACCCGGCTCGCCGTATTATTGCACAGCCGGAAATCGGCCGCGGCCGGGCCGGCCGATGCGAAGAGTACTATCGTGCACAGGACCGCGACCAGCGCGCCCGCGGCAATCCTCGAGTAAATCGCGTCGCTCATTTCCGGTTCAGAATCCGGTCAAGATCGAGGGACTGTCAACGATGATGGCGCGGAAGTCGGTGACGTTGGTGAACGTCGGGCCGGGCCCGAACAAATCGCCGATGCCATTGAAAAACCCCGTGGAATCGTTGTCGGCGAGAAACGCGGCGGGATCGAGGCCAGCCGCCCGGGCGCGTGGGAGCGTGGTCGGGTCGATAAAGGCGCCGGCCGGATCGTCGGGACGTCCGCCGCCGCCGTCGGTGCCGTCGGTATCGGCGGCGAGCGCGGCGATGCCGGGGGCGCCATCGAGATGAATGGCCAAGGCCAGCGCATATTCCTGGTTCGGCCCGCCGCGGCCGCCGCCGCGCAAGGTCACGGTCAGCTCGCCCCCGGACAGGATAGCGGCGCGGCGGCCTTGCGCGCTGAGCTCGCGCGCGCGCCGGGCATGCTCGGCGGCGACCTCGCGCGCCTCGCCCTGCACACGGTCGCCGAGCATGAGGCATTCGTAGCCGGCGGCGCCGGCGCGTTCGGCGGCGGCGCGCAAGGCATCGGCCGGCCGCGCCAGGATCCGATAATCCGAGCCGGCGAAAATCTTATCGCCCGGCTTCGGCGTCTCGTTGGCCGGGTCGTTGAGCGCGCGGGCCACGCTGTCGGGAAGCTCGAGCCGGTAGCGGCGCACGATGTCGCGGGCGTCGGCAAGCGTCGTTGGATCGGGCACTGTCGGCCCCGAGCCGATGACCGAAGGGTCGTCGCCGGGCACGTCGGAGATCGCCAGCGTCACCACCTTCGCCGGGTAGGCGCGTTGCGCCAGGCGGCCGCCCTTGATGCGCGAGAGATGCTTGCGCAGCGCGTTCATCTCGCCGATGGCGGCGCCGCTGCGCAAGAGCGCGCGGGTCACCGCCTGCTTCTCTTCGAGCGTGAGGCCAGAGGCCGGCGCGATCCAGTTCGCCGACGCGCCGCCGGAGAGCAAAACGAGCACGAGGTCGTCGGCTGCCGCCGCATCGGCAAGCGCCAGCGCGCGTTGCGTGCCATTAAGACCGGCCGCGTCGGGCACCGGATGCCCGGCTTCGATCACCGGAATGTGCCGGGTCGGCCGGCCGTAACCGTGGCGGGTCACGGCGATGCCGGTGAGCCGGTCCGGCGGCAGCTCCGCCAGATAATGCCGCTCGGCGACTTCGGTCATCGAGCCCGCCGCCTTGCCGGCGGCGAGCACGACCAGCCGTCCGCGCGACGGCGGTGCCGGCAGATTCGGCGGCAGGATACCCGCCGGATGGGCGGCGGCGACCGCGCTGCGAAACAGCGATTCGAGCAAGTCGCGCACCGAAGTGTTCATCGTGTTCCGCATCGTTCAGCCGGCCGAGTATGGCAAGACACCCGCCGCGCCTCTATGTGTATTATATGAAGTGACGCATGATCTTATCGGAAAACCGGGTGCCATCCCGGATCGAGTCCGGGACAGGCTTTTTCCGGATCATGCTCTCGATGCGGAGGAGAACATGGCGACCGATGACAAAACCCGGCTGGAACTCGAAGCCGCCGTCTATCGCCGTTTGGTCGAGCATTTACGCACGCGGACGGACGTACAGAACATCGACCTGATGAATTTGGCCGGTTTTTGCCGCAACTGTCTCTCCAATTGGATGAAGGAGGCGGCGGACGCCCAAGGCGTGGCGATGAGCAAGGAACAGAGCCGCGAACTGGTCTACGGCATGCCCTACGACGAATGGCGCGCCAAGTATCAGACGGAAGCCTCGCCGAGCCAAAAGGCGGCGTTCGAAAAAGCAAGCCAAAACCATTGATGCCGGCTTTTGCCGCGATCGTCCTGTGCAGTGCTGTGGATGAGCGCGCTCCTGCCTTGACCTGAAGCCGCGCGCTTTCGAATGCTCTCGGCAACTTTATTGAGCATGATCTTTTCCGAAAGCCGGTAAGCACTTTTCGGGATCATGCTCGTATCAGGAGAGCATCCGATGGCCACCGCCGCCGCCGCCAAAGACGAACAGACTGCCCACCGCTTCGCCAAGGATCACCTCAAGGCCTTCGTCGAGCGCGTCGAGCGGCTCGAAGAGGAAAAGAAGGCGCTCGCCGACGACATCCGCGACGTCTTTGCCGAAGCCAAGGGCAACGGCTTCGACGTCAAGGCGCTGCGCACCGTCATTCGGCTGCGCAAGCTCGATGTCAACGAGCGCAAGGAGCAGGAGGCGATCCTGGAAACCTACCTGCACGCGCTCGGCATGTTGGGGTAACTCGTCATTGCGAGGACCCGTTGGCTTGCAATGACGAAGGAAGCTACTCCAGCGCCGCGGTGTGCAGCGGGTAGGTCACCGTCGACACGAACACGATGGCGCTGCCGGCGAAGTGATCCTGCGCCAGGCCGGGCTGCGGGTCGGCGGCAAACGTCATCATCACCGAATTGGCCGGCTTGACCATCAGCGGCGCCAACACCCGGAAGTCGGGCGCGCCGAGCGCGGTGATGCACAGGAAGCGGGTCGCGCTCGGCGACACCACGATGGCGCGCAGCCACGGATCGTCGAGCCGGGTGCCGTCGGCGAGCGCCGCCGTTTTCTTGGCGACCGTGAGAATGGCGGAGGCCGGCCGGCCGTCGATCCGCTTCATGGCGATGGTCATCGCCGTGTCGCCGCTTTGCACGGCAACGGAGCGGGTCACGGCGGCGCGCGGCGTTGCCGCGGTTGGGACCGCTGCGGCCGCTGCGGCCGCGACGCCGGCAGTGGCCGAGGCCGGCGCGTCGCGGTCGGTCTGTTCCGCGTAGGCGAGCGCCAGCTCCGCCGGGCCGCGATCCTCGGCGGCGTCGGCGAACGGGCTGACCGTGCCGGTGGCATCCGGCGCGGCGCTCGCGACCGCGGCGCGCTGCGGGCTTGATACGGCGGCGAGCGGGTTCGCAGAAGCTGCCGGCCGCGCCGCATTCACGCCGTCCGGCACGCCCTCCCAGAAGCCGCGGGCGAGGATGATCTGGTTCGGCGTGACTGCCGCCAGCGGCGACGCTTCGGCGCGCGAGATCACGTGCACCTTCGCGGCGGCGCGGACGAACTTGGTCTTCTCCGCCGCGAGTTTGCCCTCGGCGTTCGCGGCGACCTGAACGAGCTTGGTCTTCTCCGCCGCGAGCTTGTCCTCGGCGCGCTCGATCGCTGCCGTCATGGCGGCCTTCGCCCGGGTGCGCAGCGGCACGGCGGCCGTTGTCGCGGCCGGCGCGGCCGGCGCCGCCGCGTTGGCGTCGTCGTCCTCATCGTCGCCGCGGCGCAGCCCCAAAAGCTTGGCGAACGGGTTGAAGCTGTGCTGCGTCACGCCGGCATCGGCGACCTGCACGCCGGCGCTGCGCGCGGCGTCGATCGACATCTCGGAAGGAGTGCTGCCGTGCTTGCGGATATCGGCGAGCGCCAGCGCATAGCCGGGCAGCGGCCGGCCGTCGGCGGGGATGTGCACGGTGCGGCCGTCGGGAAACACGCGGACCAATTGCTCGCGGGTCATGCGCGGCCAGTGCCGCACGCCGCCGGTGTCCATGTGCACGAACGGCGAGCCGGAGGTCGGATAGAAGCCGACGCCGCCGCGCTGCAGCCGCAAGCCGATGACGCGAAGCTGCTCGATCGGCACGCCGGGAATATAAAAATCCATGGCGTGGCCGAGCATGTGCTGGCTGAAGCGGGCGACGCCGTTGCTGCGCCGCCGCAGCATGGCGTTGGTTTCCGGCGACCGGTAGCCGCACACGACCCAGACCGGCTCTTGCGATCCGGCCTCGCGCTGCACCTCCCAGATCAGGTCGATCAGGTGCGGATCCATGCGCGTTTCTTTTTCGCGCCGCCAATCGCGCAGCAACCAGTTGAGCTTCTCCAGCGCCGCCTCGTCGTAACGGCCGTCGCGCTTGAACGTGATGGTGATGTTTTCGTCGGTATGGATGTGGTGCAGCGAGATGGTGCGGGTGTCGCCCTCGGCGATGGCGTTCTGCAGGACGCGCGAGCCGAACAGGAGCACCAGAGCGGCGAGGCCGCACGCATAGACGGCGCGAGCCGCAAACCAACGACAACTTTTCAGCCGCGCGTAACCAACGAGCACTGGCGATCTCGCGTTGACGTTGACTGAACGCCACCCGCCGCGGCCCCAACCGCGGCGAATAACCCTAACGCAGTGTTAATTTGGGAAGGGTTAACGCGAACGCTTGCAAACCCCACCCCCGACCTCGTTATGGCTAACGGCGCAGTGTGGCGAAAAGTGGCCCTAATCCGCCGGTCTGTGGGTTGCAGAGAGGGCAGGGAGTACGAAGCCGGAACATGGTTAACGGCGGCGGGGGCTTTTGCTGTCGCCTAGTGAGCCGACTGATAGGGTGTGTTCTCTCTGTGTTCTTGTTGGCGCTCGGGTGCTGGTCCGTTTCGACCTATCCCACCGGGGACTGGCCCCTTTTGAATTTGAGAGTGGTCCCTTTTGATTTTGATCAATGCGGCCGCAATCCTTCACGACCAATACAACTCCACATAACAAGATGTGGATGCCGCAACCGATATTTGGGCAATCCCCCCGGCTTCAAGAATTGTGTTGTCGAGCTTCCGCAATGGAGGACGACATGCAAAGGATATTGGCAGCTATAACACTGCTGCTTGCGTTGGCCGGTGCGCCGGCCGCAGTAGCGCAGCAGGACCAGATTGCTGCTCTTCCCGCCCCCGCCCCCGCCCCCGCTGCCGTGCACGAGTCAGCGCCGCGGGTCACGATTGCCGCCAAAAAAATGATAGTTTGCACGCAAGCGCAAGCGGCATCGTTTCTCGCATTTCTTGCCGGCGATAAGGACAAGCTCATGGGAAGCGGCCCCGCTTCCGATGGGCGGCTGTGCGATATACGCGTTCTTAATCGCGTTGAACTTGGGAATGTCGTCGGGAGTATCGATGCCAAAGGCCATCATTGGATCGCCGTGCGGGCGGTTCGGCGGGAAGATGACAGGACGTACGAATTTGTAGTCGTGGGTATTGACGACCAAAAATGAGCACAATCGGTCTGAGGCCGCCTCAGTTGGCGGCCTCGTCGTCATCCTTCCACGCGAGCTTTTCCGCCATACGAAGCGCGGTAGAATCGGTTGAGCTTTTGCGAAACATCACTCGTCCTCGTCGGCCTATGATGGGTATCGCTTCGCTCCACCCATCCTACGGGATTCGCAAACCCGCGCCCCATAAGTGCCTCATTTTGATCGAGGCTTTTTGGTTTCACCCTTCTTGGCTTTATCTTCCATTCTAATCCTACGCTCGTGGTCCTCAAGGTGCTTAAGCGAGCTGGCATAGGACTGAAGTGTCCGCTCAGCGTCAACTGTCGGATGTCCCGAAGCCTTGAGTTGGGCAATTAGCTTGTGCTGGTTGGCGATGATCCGCCTTGCTTCGCTCAGCCGATCCTCAGCCGAAATCAAAGCAGGCTTTTTTCTCGGCATGCGAGCTGTGCGATTACTGGGGTACTAATTTGCCGCAAAGTCGGATACAAGCGGACTATGACAAAGCTTCAGTCGCCGCCCTTCAAATGTCCCAACTGTGGGGCCCTTTATGAGGTCGTGCGGGTAGAGGCGGCCCCGGCAGACGATCCCGAAATAACCTGCCGTTCTTGCGGTGACCCCCTTCGTGGGCGCGAAGCAGGGCTTGTTCTCAAATACTTCCTTGTCGCGCGTCCGGGAGAGCGGAGCTACGTTAAATTGTCGCAAGATCGTCACGATAGCTTGTGAAGCTTCCGTCTGGCATAGCCCCCTATGCCTTCTCCAAGGCTAGAGCCCCGGCGTCTCCGCGCTGGGGCTCTCTTTTTGAGCAGCCCTACGCGCTATGCCCGGCCGGATTATTTCAGCGTCCGAAACGAATTGAGGAACGCATCCACGTCGGGCGTCAATCCGGTGCCGGTCGTGCCGCTGAACACGACCTGATAAAGCCGGTCGCCGATCCACAACAGCCGCTGGCGAACCACTCCCTCGGCAACGTCGACGATGATCTCGCGGCCTTGCACGCCGCTCTGCTGGATGGTCTTCTGGCTGCGCAGTTTGCCCTTGGTGGCGTTCACCGAACCCTGGATGCTGGCGTTGTAGTCGTGCACCACGCTCTGGGAATAGACGATCAGCCCGACGCCCTTCCAGCCGTCCTTGTTCTCGACCGACCAGACGTACTGATCGTAAGGGACGCCAGCCGTGGTCGTGGACGTGGTTTTCTCCAGCTTGGGCGCGGCGGGAAACTCGGCGGTGAAATTCCATTCCTTGCTGGTGAGTGTAAAGGCGCTGGCGCCGCTCGCCGCCACCAAGCAAACAACCACGATGCCGATCAAACGGCTGAGATAGTGCGTCATTGCCGCCCCCCAATTACCAATCCCAATCACGCCCTATTGCTTACTCTTATCCCTTTTTAAGCGCTTCGGGGATATGTCGCCCAGCTTCGCGGCAGGGATGCGTCTCCGGTCTGGCGACTTTCGCCTTGACATTCGTCCCCGTTATCGTTACATTCAGCGAGGTGGGGATATTGGACTTCACGGACCCAATGCGGTATATCCGCAGTTGCGGAGGGCTGGATCATGACCTCCGCGGCTGAAACCAAAAGCGTCGAACGGATGGCGAGAATCCTCTATCCGTTTGGCTATTGTGAAGGGCTAACCATCGTGCTTGCGGCCTATATCGACGCCAGTAACGAAAACGCCGATAATCCGGTCGCAGCGGTGGCTGGCGTTTTGGCTACCACCGATAGATGGATAGCATTTGAGGCCGAATGGAATGCGTTTTTGAACGAACATGGTCTCGCGCGCTTTCACGCGACGGAATACTGGGCGAGGACGGGACAGTTTGAACGCTGGGAAGATGCGCGATTTGCTCTTGCGCGCACTCAAGTGCGCCAAATTATTGGCGAGGGCGGTATTATGGCTGTTGCTTGGGCTGTTAGCTCTAAAGCCTTCGAGGAATGGCGGACTGCACAGCGCCAATTCTATCCGGCCGATCCGTATTATTTTTGCTTAGATAGAGTCCTTCGCCAATTGATTATAGGAACTCATGAGCGCCCGAATGATGAGGGCATTGCGATCTATGTTGATCGCGATAAGGGCCGGGAACGTCTGGCGAAGGAATTAGCGGAGTGGCATGAAGATCGGCTGCGGCAATTGCCTCCGCGAACTTATTCAATTAATCCGCAACGTGAAATTAGTGTAACCTATGGCAGATCGTCCTTCGATTATAAGCCGCTCCAACTCGCAGACATCATCGCAAATGGTGCTTATCGAACCCTCGCATCGTTCTTGAAGACTGGGACTCGTCCAGCTTGGCCGACTGACTTGTTTGTGGCGAGTCCGTCGATTTCATGCACGATGCTTACTACCGCGAATCAAATTGACGCCGAACTCCATTCGAGTGTCGGAGATTAGGTAGAGCTAGGCTGAAGAAAGCTTTGGTTTTTTGAGTGCCGGCGCGAGTTTCCTGAAAGAGCGATCTAATATATCAGGGTCTTCGTCAATACCCAGCTTGCGAGCAGTTTCAACAAACCGCTCGTATTGTCGTTTGTCCTTCTCTTTCGGCTTTCGCTTTTGCTTTTCGCCTGCTTTTCCCATAGGGCCACTCAGTGGTGAGACGTGCGATAGGTTAGGCGCTTACCGACGACGCCCTTGAGCGCACGTTCGGTGCGCTCTAGGTCGTCTACGCCTAACCGGACCCGATTGCTATAACGGAAATCAAATTCTGCAAGATACCTGTGCAAGTGTTTTTCCTTGCAGTGTTGATACACGCCCTTCATTCCGCGCTTAAAAATCGAATAGTAACCTTCGACGGTGTTGGTGCTGATTACTCGGTCACCATCATAGCGAACGTACTCATCATCGCTATGCTTGACGGTTTCGTGACTGGCGAACCGTTGGCCTACGTCCTGATAGTGAGGCGCTTCATCGGTCATTAGCGCGGACTCGCGAGCAATATTGTCGCGGACGACATTATGAACCTGCCCCGCGCTGGTATCTTCGACGTGAAAGCTCCGGGCGCTCCCGCCGCGCTGAACAAGAGTGAGGACCGCGTTTTTGTGACCGAAACCGGCGCGACGTTTCTTTTCGCCTTCAATGCGACCAATGAAGGTTTCGTCAGCCTCAACAGTCTCGCCAGCGCCGCCCATTGGGGTCATGCCGACGACGCGCATGGCTTCGCGGATGCGATGCGACATGAACCAAGCGGTTTTGAGGGTCACGCCCAAGGTCCGCGAAAGCTGATTACTCGAAATGCCCTTTTTGGACGAACAAAGCAGATAGATCGCTTGCAGCCATATCCGCATGGGGATGTGGCTATCCTCGAATACGGTCCCGACCTTCACGCTGAACTGTTTGCGGCACTGGTAGCACTTGTAAACGCCAATGCGGGTGCTTTTGCCTCGCATCTTGGAGAGCCGATCCACGCCCCCGCAATGGGGACAAACCGGGCCGTTCGGCCACAGTCGGGCTTCAACCCAAGCGTAAGCGGCAGTCTCGTTTTGGAGGACTTCTGCGGACAAGATCGACTTAGCCATGACACCGTTTTCCCTTTGATGATTCAATGGTGTCACGGATTTATGGGTCTGTCAAGTACAATATCGCCAGCGAGGTAGTGGTCCAGTCAGGACAGCCACAATTCATCATGACCAGTGACCAATCGGTGACAGCGTTTGGCTCTAGCCGAGAGGGGTGTGTTTGTGGCCCAATGAGCCATGAACGACCCAACCGTCGTCGATCAGATTATCGCAAGCGCAAAATCCGCAGCGTCCAATCTGCGCGTCCGGAGCGCGCTTAATCCGATGCTGTGGTTATCCGGCATCC
>Ga0187891_1003442_pt1 | contig 11042 bp, 11 predicted proteins | sample June2016WEW_21_4_FD_132990 | JGI IMG/M metagenome (GOLD analysis project Ga0187891, IMG submission 132990) | Peatland microbial communities from SPRUCE experiment site at the Marcell Experimental Forest, Minnesota, USA - June2016WEW_21_40 | ecosystem: Environmental > Terrestrial > Soil >...
CGTTCCACCGACCAGCAAAAAAAGCGCCTGGTCAAACGTTTGGCCGACCTTGGCTACGCTGTGGAGATCAAGCCGCTCGCTGCCTGAGCCGTGTCCGTGGCGCCGCCAGCAAAGGGAGTTTGTGGCATGGCCTGAGTAAGTGAGTTTCCTCCTAGGGAAACAACACGACACTGACCACTTTCTGATGCGATACCTATTTGCGAGCCCAAGGAATTCCAGCGCATCGCTGAAATCGATCTGCCGTCCGGCGGCTTGATCATGATCTCAGCACCATCGGGGATACGCACCAAGAGGACGAGACCGTCGTCGTAGCCAACGGCGACGATTTCCTTTGTCGGGTGACATGCCACGGTGGCGACAATGTTGCGATAAGGTGCCAACAGGAGCGGCATCCGCGCCAGCGGATTATCTTTCACTTGGAATGACAGGAGGGTCAGGCGATCGGAGCCACTTGTCGCCAGAAAGCGGCCGCTCGCGGTCCAATCCATCGAGCGGACACGCGTAGGATAGCCAGGCGTCGGCAGGTCTTGCTTGCTGGGCATTTGCCAGGCATGCAGCGTCGGCTCGCGCATCGAAGTGACCAGAACTTGCCCGTCGGGACTGAAACTCACGTCCAGATGAGAGCCTTTACAGGACAGTTCCGTAGGCTGCTTGTCCTTTGCCGGCTCCCATAACATCACGCCGTTGTAGTGCGCGATCGCGAGTACCGATTCGTCAGGTGCAAATGCGAGGCCGCCGACTGAGGACGGCACCTGGATCGCCCGCTCCGAGCCGTCTGCAGCATGATAGAACGCTTGCTTGCCGGCCGACCACGCAATGCTACCGGCTCGACCCGCCGCGAGATGATCGATCCACCGGCCTTTGTCATCGGCAAAAAGACATTTGATGACCCCCGCTTGGTCTGACACTACGACGTGCCCGTCATCACCGCCGGTCATCAGGCGCCGATTGTCAGCGGCAGAGGACAAAATCCCACCGTCGTGCAATTTTAGTCTATTCTCGCCACCTTCAGCCGGAACGAAAAGGGCGGCTTCTTCCGCGAGCACGAAGACCGCCGTATCTTCGAAAAAAGCGACCGCGACACCAGTCGCATCCCCTTCAACCTTGCGGATCTTTTCAATCACGACGGTGTCCGCTTCCTCCTCAGTCATTTGAGGCGGCCTTATACCAAACTGCGGAGACCTTGACTCATCTGCGCCATCTCAGCGCCCGAGAGTGTCGCCACCATCTTGTTGAAATACTCAAAGTTTTGCAATGATGCTCGCGTCCCTTCATCACAATGGTCAACCTCTCTGAATAACTAATTTTACGCCCGATCATCCCTGTTTCTGCGTAAGCGCCGCCGCGCAATTGGCGAAGAAGAGGTCGGCAATTTTCTTTGCCGCTCCGGCCACGAGCCTTTGACCCAGCTGTGCAATTTTGCCGCCAATTTGCGCCTGTGCACGATAGCTGAGGTTGGTGCCTTCGGCGATATCGGTTAGCGTGACCGCCGCATTGCCTTTTGCGAAACCAGCGATGCCGCCCTCTCCCTCGCCAACAATCGTGTAGGCTTGTGGCGGGTTGAGATCCTGTAGTCGGACCTTGCCCTTGAACCGTGCTTTCACCGGCCCAACCGCTAGTTTGACGATCGCGAAAAATTCCGTTTGCGAGAGCTTTTCGAGCGACTCACATCCTGGGATACACCGTTGCAGAAACTCAGGATCATTTAGAGCAGACCACACGGCATCGCGCCGAAGCGGCAGGATGTATTCACCAGTCATCTCTAGGGCCATTCTCGGTTCCTTCACTATGTGTAATATGAATTCGCTCGGGGCCGCGCTTCTGCATTCATGCGCCGTGAAGAGCGAGGACAGAGATAAGCTCCACGCCCATGCGCATCATTGATGAGATTATTGCTCGCGCGTTGATGAATGATGCAGCCCGATTCCAGCACATAGGCACGATCGGCGCGCCTGAGCGCGAGCTCTGCGACCAGCAGGAATGGCAATGCTCGCCCGAGGCAGTGCTTGGACGATTGATGCGACTTGGGCGACGAGCTTTGGAGACTCCCAACCTCTGCTGGCCATAAATGAGCTTGTCCGCGTACTGGCCGGCGCAGGCCTGAAGCCCAGCGAGGTTCAGGATCTTGCACTGCGCGGGTCCTGGTTGCGGTTTCTTCGCGATGGTTCGCGCGCTGCCCGTGAACGCGTCAACCGCGCCGTTCCCCAGTTGGGCTGGGAAAGACATTGCGCGTCAGGTACGCAATGGGAAGGCGAGTGGGCGAATTGGCGATCCCGTTGAGCCGCGCAGCCGTATGGGGGCACCGATGAACGCGAACTCGTAGAGCTTGTCCCGCGACAGCTCCTCGAGATTCATGCATTCCATTTGCGGCACGCCCGCCTCGGTGAGAAAGTGGCAGTGGCCCGGGAGCCAGTTGTTATCGTTTCCCGACGGCGTCTTCTCGACCGCTTCGTTATCCGCACCGACCACAACGATATTCTGAGACGTAAGCCATTTGGCCGTTTCTAGGGTGACGCCCGGGCTGTTGCCGAAAACCTGCGTACCGTCCGGCCAATACCGCATGCGTCCGGTGCGCAGCAGTACAGCATCGCCCTCGCGAATTGCCACCCCCTGCTTCTTCGCGGCGGCACGGCAATCGTCGATGCTAATGCCGTACGAAGGAGACAGACATTCGACGCTCTTCAAGGCGGCAATATCGAGTAACAGGCCGCGGGTGATTATCGGGACGATCTGCTCACTGCCGCCCTTTTGCCAGGCACGGCTGCCGAGATGCTCGTCGGCATCGAAGCCGTTGTAGATCTTCCGGCCGTAGCCGAAGTGATTGAGGCTATCGATGTGCGTGCCGGTGTGGGTATACATCAAAATGACGTCGCCGGAATATCCGCAGCAGGAATTGATCCGCTTTCCTTGGCCGTTGAGATTATCGACCACAGTGCCGCGCGGCGTGTGGGTCATCCAAATCTGGTAGGCAGGATCGCCCGCCGCTTGAAAGCTCGGCATGCCGAGGAAGTAATCGACACTGAGGTCGTAAACGCGCGACCCGTCGATGCGGGATATAATCGCCCCGCGCGACTTCGCATCCATGCGATTTAGTGCACCCTGCTGATCGTCCGGACCCCACGGGCTTTTGCCGACATCCGGGATTTTAAGATCGCTCATCGATCAAACTTTCTGCTTAGCTGGATCGAATTCAAAGTCACAGACCGCCCGCGCGGAGAACATGGGCAATAGCTTTTCCACGACCTCCATATGGTAGGGATCGTCAGAATATTTCTGCAGCCCCTCAAGCGAGTCGAAATCACACACTAGAGCGTAATCCCACAGATCCCCCGACGCTCCGGGCGCGCCCTGATGCTTACCTAACGTCCAGGTGCGAATCCCAGCGACTTTCTTTGGCAGGGTATTGAGAATTTCGATGACCTTTTTTGGGTCCGCGCCAGACGCCACTTTGTACAGAAACACGTGCCGAACCATTACCCTCTCCCCGCGCCGTTATTCCTTGACTATTAATTAAAGATACAATTAATTAAATACGCTGTCAACCGACCAATCGATGGAGTGGCGTGCAGACGATCCAGGAAGCTCAGCGTGCCCTCCAGAGCGGCGCGACAAACGCCCGCTCTCGCTGACGGAGCGATGCCTTGCTGCCGCCAAATCCGAGGGCGGCGAAGGGCTAAGGACCTTTCTCAGGCTCAATGAAGCGACAGCGCTTGCGCGTGCGGACGAAATCGACGCGCTGCGACGACGCAGCGCAGAGTTGCCGCCGTATGCTGGGATCCCGATTTCAATCAAGGACTTGTTCGACGCCCAGGGCGAGGTGACGACAGCCGGTAGTGTCGTGTTGAAGAGTGCGGCGCCGGCTAAAACCGACGCGCCGGCGGTAACCCGGCTGCGCGCCGCGGGCTTCATCATTATCGGCCGCACCAATATGACGGAATTTGCGTATTCCGGTGTTGGCCTAAACCCGCATTACGGGACGCCGAAAAATCCTTACGAACGATCGCGTGGGCGCATCCCCGGCGGATCTTCCTCGGGAGCGGCCATTTCGGTTGCCGATGGCATGGCGTTCGCTGGATTGGGAACAGATACCGGCGGCTCGTGTCGAATTCCGGCGGCGCTGACGGGTCTTGTTGGATGGAAATCGACGGCGGCACGTGTGCCCCGCGAAGGGGTATTACCGTTGTCGCCCACCCTGGATTCCATCGGCTGGCTGACACGCAGCGTTTCCTGTTGCGCAATCCTTGACGCCGTCGTCGCCGGCAACAAGCCCGCGGTGAGCCTCAAACGCCCGAGCTTGCGCAGCTTTCGGTTTGCCGTACCGCAAACGCTCGTCTTTGAAGACATAGAGCCCACTGTCGCGACGGCATTTGAGCATGCGTTGAAGCGGCTCTCGGAAGCCGGAGCTACGATTAATCCGATCGCGTTCAAGGAACTCCACGAGCTTTCAGAAATTAACTCCAAAGGAGGATTTGCCGCAGCCGAGTCTTACGCTTGGCACCGCAGGTTGATCGAGACCCACGGCGAGCAATACGACCCACGCGTTAGAGTACGTATTCTGCGCGGCGCAGCGCAAACAACTGCCGATTATACCGAGCTCGTCCAAGCTCGCCGCAGATTGATCGATGACGTGTCGTCATGGATCTACGACTTCGATGGTATTCTACTTCCGACAACGCCGATCATCGCGCCTACTTTTGATGAAGTTGCGACAGATCACGATTACACCAGGCTAAACCTCCTGCTGCTCCGCAACCCAAGCATTGCGAATTTTCTTGACCTCTGTGCCGTTAGTTTGCCGTGTCATGAACCTGACAAAGCACCGGTCGGCTTAATGATGATTACTGCCCGCGGACATGATGAGCAACTGCTGACAGTCGCGGCGGAGGCGGAGCGGGCCTTAACGCCAGGGTCGACGGGCAAGTTCCCAGGTCCGGCCTGAGTAGAGGAGTCATTGCCTTTTTTTATCAATTTTGCCGAGAGCTTCCAGAATTCGTTGCGGGGTCGCCGGGATTGCGGTCACCTTCGCCCCCAAGACGCCAATCGCATCGTTGATCCCACTGACCACCGCTGCCGGCGCGCCGCCCATACCCGCCTCGCCAGCACCTTTGGCGCCGAGCGCCGTTTCTGCGGTTGGCGTCGCGACATGGCCGATCTCGACATCCGGCATTTCCGCCGCCATTGGCACCAGGTAATCGATCATGCTGGCGTTCAGCATCTGGCCTTGATTGTCGTAGATGCAGTGCTCATAGAGCGCCGCGCCAATGTCAAGGATCATCCCGCCGCGGATCTGCTCGGCGACCAGACGCGCATTGACGACGGTGCCGCAGTCCTCGACCACCCAGTATTTGAGCATCTTGACGAAGCCGGTCTCGACATCGACCTCCAGCGAGCAGGCCTGAACGGCGTTGGAGAAAGCAACGGGATAGTCGCGCGGCGTGTAGTGACGGGTCGCCACCAATTCCGGCTTGATTCCGTCTGGCAATTCGTGGCCGCGGAAGTACACGGTCTTGCCCACATCGGAGAGCGTCATGCGCTCAACCCCGGTGCTGGCGTCGACCACCGCGCCATTTCGGATATCCAGGGCTGCCGGGGCCGATTGCAACAGCGCCCCCGCGACCTCCAGAATATTAGCGCGCAGCGCCCGTCCGGCCTGCAGCGTTGCCTCGCCAGCGATAGCGGTAGCGCGCGACGCCCAGGTACCACCGCCATACGGCGTCGTGTCGGTGTCGCCGGTAATAACGCGCACCTTCTCGATCGCCACGCCGACGGCGCTCGCCGCGATCTGCGCGACCATTGTCTCACTGCCCTGGCCGGTCTCGGCGATGCCGGTTGCACAGGTGATTCCGCCGGTCGGATCCAGGCGAATGGTGCAGCCGTCCTGCGCGGCGATAGGCACCCCGCCGACGCCGTAGAATGCGCCGCTAGGGGCGGTCACCTCGATCATCGCAGCAAGCCCGATACCGCGATAAATTCCGTCCCGGCGTAACGCCGCCTGCTGACGACGCAGCCCGTCGTAATCCATCATTGCCAGTATCTTGGCGAGGCTCTTCTGGTGCGACAGCTTTTCAAATTGGAGACCACTGGCGGACGTATAGGGATAGGCATCGTCGGCGCGCAGATTGAGACGGCGAAATTCAGCCCGGTCGATGCCCAGTTTGCGGGCGGCCGCATCGACCAGCCCCTCGGTCACGCTAAACGCGATGGGATGGCCGACCGCGCGGTATTGGCACATTAGACTCTTGTTCTGGAACACGACGCGGCCGTGCGCACGATAGTTGGCAAAATCGTAGGCCCCCCCGGTCAGGTTCACGACCTGGTGACACTCGACTGCGCTGGTGCGCGGATAAGCTGAATACGGGCCGATGCCGGTCAGGTCGTCGATCTCAATGGCGGTTATGCGGTTCTCACGGTTCACTGCCAAGCGTGCCTTGACCCGATGGTCCCGGGCGTGGATGTCCGACACGAAGGACTCCAGCCGGTCGGCGATAAACTTAACCGGCCGCTTCAGCATGACGCTGAGCGCGGCAGCGCACATTTCGTCCGGATAGGTATGAATCTTTATGCCAAACGATCCGCCGACATCGGTGCAAATGACGCGTACGTTGTCCTCGTCAAGGCCAAGATGCTTCGCTATGACGTGCTTCATCATATGCGGCGCCTGGCTGGACATGTAGACGGTGAGTTTGCCCTCGCCCGCGCAGTAGTCGGCCAGCGTGCTCCGCGACTCGAGCGTAACGCCGGTATTGCGGCCGAAATGGAAGGTTTCCTCGACCACGACATCGGCTTCCGCGAAGGCCGCATTCACTTTCCCCGCCTCGACCCGGAGCTCGAACGCCAGGTTATCGCCGAGATTCGCGTGGATCACCGGAGTACCGGGATCGAGCGCAGTCTCCATATCGACGACGGGGACCAGTTCTTCGAACGAAACCTCGATCAGTGCCACCGCATCCTCGGCCTCGGCGCGGGTCTGCGCGACAACGGCAACCAAAGGCTCACCCTGCCAGCGAGCGCGGTCCACTGCCAGCGCATATTGTGGCGCCGATTTCAGGCCGTGCATGTGGGTCATTACGCCAACCCAGGGTGTGCAGTGCTTCGCCATCTCGGTGCCAGTGACAACGCGCAACACACCGGGACTCCGCTGCGCCGCCGACACGTCGACCGATCTGATTGCCGCATGGGCATAGGGGCTACGCAGGAAGGCAACGTGCACTAAGCGCGGTAACCGGATGTCGTCGACATAAGTGCCGCGGCCATGTATCAGGCGGCGCGCATTCGGGCGTGGCACGCTGCGCCCGATATAGGAGCTCGGCAAATCATGGGTCGACAAAGGCATGTCCTACGCTCCGCTCATGACGAACCGCCTGCCATCGCGCGGGCGGCGTCCTCGACCGCGTCGACGATCGACTGGTAACCGGTGCACCGGCAGTAATTACCGGAGAGATGCTGGCGAATCTCCTCACGGCTCGGGGACGAATTTTCCTTAAGCAGATCCGCGGCGGTCAAAAGCATTCCGGGCGTGCAATAGCCGCATTGCAACGCGTTGCGTTCGAGAAACGCCGCCTGGAGCGCCGCGATTTCACCGCTGTCGGAGATACCCTCGATGGTATGGACCTCAGCACCATCGGCCTGCACCGCGAGAGTCAGGCAACCGCGCACCAACAGCCCGTTGACGCGGATCGTACAGGCGCCGCAGACGCCGTGCTCGCACCCCACATGCGACCCGGTCAGGCCCAGGTTTTCCCGGACGAAATCAATCAGGCTTTGACGCGGTGCCACCCGTTGGACCACCCGCTCACCGTTTACGGTCAACGTAATTTCCCGATCTGCGATCATCCGACCTCAGCCCTCGCCATTACGGTCAACACCCGCTCCGCCAGCACCTGCGATAAATGAAGTTTCATCTGCCCGGTCGCCTGGAGATCATCAGGCGGATCCAAATCCTCGGCTAACGCGGCCTTGACCTCCGCCAGCACCTCACGGTCCAAGGACCGACCCTCAAGGACTTGCTCGGCCTTCCGCTCACGCACCGGCCGGGTATCCACGCCGCAATAGGCGAGCCGCACGTCGCTAAGCACCTCGCCGTCAAACCGCGCATGGGCCGCCAAGCCGGACATGGCGAAATCCCCGCGACGCCGCGAGAATTCGGAAAACCCAGAGCGATAATTGGCCCGGATCACCGGCACCTCAATTGCCGTCAGCATCTCGCCCGGCTTGAGGTCGGTCTCGAAGATGCCTCTGAAGAAGTCGCCGGCTGCGACCTTGCGTCGACCGCCCTTCGCCGCGATTTCCAGTTGGGCATCGAGCGCGAGCATGCAGGCTGGCATTTCCGCCGCCGGATCGGCATAGGCGAGGCTGCCACCGATGGTCCCGCGGTTACGGATCGCGGGGTGTGCAATCCAGGATATTACCTCGCAGAGCATCGGTGCGGCACGTGCAACCTCCGCCGAGGCTTTGACCTGCGCATAAGTGGTAAGCGCACCGATCCGCAACACGCCGTTGCTTTTGACGATGCCGCGCAACGACTCCAGTCCCGTGATATCGATGAGGATCGCAGGCGTGGACAGGCGCATGTTGAGACCGGCCAGCAGACTTTGTCCGCCGGCGAGCAGGCGCGCGTTGTCGCCATGCTGCTCCAGCAGGTCGAAGACCTCTGCAGCCGAGTGAGGTTTGGCATAGTCGAACGGTGCGGGCTTCAATTTGCGCTCTCTGTAAAACTCACCCGATATCCATGGGCATACGCGCCAGGTGCCACGTTGTGTCCCCATGTCGAGCCATGGGGACGTTCCCTCTCGTTAAACCGTTTTCGTCCCCTTTAATTAATGATACGATTAATTAATAAAATTGTCAACTGCTCGCCAACAAGCGACAGGCGCAGCCTGCTTCCGTGACGCGGAGGCGATCACGGAAGCGGCTCAGCCCAACGATGAAGTTCGTCGTGACGAAGATCACTGATCAGCTCGAGCCTGCAGGTCTGGCACCGGGCGGCGAGCGAATCGAGAAGCCAGCAATGTCCTCTAAATCCCTCCAAGCCGAGCCCAGTCCCCCCCTTCTGTCAACTGCGCAAGCCGGCGCACGTGAAGACAACTATTTCCTCAATCATGGAGTCAGATGGCGGCATCGAGCACTTGCCGCCGCTGATCTCTTGGATGCGGTGAGCATCAGAAAGAATATATAGATAGATGCCGATGAGTTGCGCGAACCGCAAATAGAGCGTCTCCTCGGACTTGTGCGGCAATAATTTCTGCAGCGCCCCGACATAGGCGCGCACCGGACGATCGTAGACCTCGCGGCGCAATTCAAAAGCAAGTTCGTCGGGTTCTGCATGTAGTCGGGCCTGAAGGCGCAGAAAGTATCTTCCCTGAGCGGTGGCTTGCAGACGAAATGGCGGGATGAGATAAGCGCGGACGACATCTTCAATATCGAACTGTCCACGGGATGTAATCCTATCGAGCAGTTTCATTCGTTCCGCGGCCAGCCGACCACCCCGACGCAGATAAACCTCCCTGAACATCTGACGTTTCGTACCAAAGTAGTAATTGACCATCGATTGGGTGACATTGGCGGCAGAAGCGATCTCGCGTCCGGATGCCGCCGCATATCCGTGTGTCGCAAAGCTCTTTTCCGCCGTATCGAGGATTTTCTCGCGATTTTCCGTGTGACCTTCAGGGCGACCAGGACCGTTGCGCTTTGGCCGTCGCGACGGATTGCTCAACTTATCAGTGCTCATCTGCGTTCTCATCTTGTCCTCGAGGACTTGACTATGGATTCGGTCGATCCGTTCCGCGAGTGAAACCTATCACGAGAGATCTACCCGCATTTGCCCTTCCAAGCACCTTGCACAGTAATTAATTATATGATAATTTAATTTCGGAACGTTGAATTTAATCATCGCAAGGCTCGCAATGAGCGAGCCCGCGGCAAAATAGGGGGGGGCGCAAATGCGTTCGATCTTTAGGATGGTGGCGATGTGTTCGGTCGCGACGATAATTCCGTTGTCTGCCGCCCACGCCCAAACCGCGGCACCCGCCTGGAGCGCTACGGTGGGCGATGGGAGTAAAAGTGGTTCCGAGGTGGTGACTTATCAGCCGCTCGCCAAGGCTGCCAAGAAGTGGCAGATCTGCATCCTGTTTCCTCACATGAAGGATACGATTTGGCTGGCGGTTGACTACGGGATCATTGAAGAGGCCAAGCGTCTTGGCGTCTCTGCAACACTCTATCAGGCAGGTGGCTATGAAAACCTGCCCAAGCAACTATCGCAGTTCGACGACTGCATGGCCGGCGGCTATGATGCTATTATCGCCGGAGCGATCTCCGAGGCGGGCTTAGCGAAGAAATTTGCAGAGGCGAAAGCTGACGGGAAACCTGTCATTGCAGTACTCAACCCGATCGACAAGGCCGAAACTGCTGGCAAGGTGTTCTCGGACAACGTGGTGATGGGCCGGCAGACCGGGAACTATCTCGCAAAATACATGAACGGCAAGCCGGCGAACGTCGTCGCCTTCCCGGGTCCGGCAGGGTCCGGATGGGCTGAGCAATTCGATGACGGGTTCAAGCAGGCGCTCGCAGGCCACAGCAATTTGAAGCTGCTGGCTGAGAAGTTCGGCGATACTGGCGTCTCCGTGCAGCTCGGCCTTGTTCAGAATGCGATGCAGGCGTTTCCGGACATGAACGTAATTTGGGGTACGGCGATCACAGCGGAAGCCGCGATTGGCGCCATTGCGGAAGCGGGACGGCCAAAAATGCTAATCATCTCCGAATACGAGAACCAGGCAATGCTCGATGCGCTACGCACCGGCAAAATTCTGGCCTTCGCCACCCAGTTTCCGGTTCTGCAGGGGCGCATCGCCGTAGACATGGCCGTCCGCGCGCTCGAGCACAAGCCGGTTTTGGCGTTCGCCATGCCGCAGCCGATCATGATCACCGCGGACACCCTCGCGAATATCGATCTCTCAACTGTGCTCGCCCCAGCGGGCTTCGAGGCGGTCTATTCCGTCGGCGCGCACTGAGGTCGCGGGGCCGGATGGTGCTCGATGCTCCCAAAC
>Ga0187891_1003449_pt1 | contig 11025 bp, 18 predicted proteins | sample June2016WEW_21_4_FD_132990 | JGI IMG/M metagenome (GOLD analysis project Ga0187891, IMG submission 132990) | Peatland microbial communities from SPRUCE experiment site at the Marcell Experimental Forest, Minnesota, USA - June2016WEW_21_40 | ecosystem: Environmental > Terrestrial > Soil >...
ACGTTGTGCAAGGGCACGAGAGGCGCCCGTGAGCGATCACGGGCGCCTCTTTTGCTTTCCTCTATACTCCCGCACGCATGCAACGAATAACAGGGCCAACGAGCCCTAAAGACATTACGGAGGTAACACTAGTGGCACCAAGCACAACGGTAACGCTGCCTAAGCTAGCGGTTGTTTGGTCAACCGTATTGGCAACGTTATTCGGTACGGGCGGTACGGTCGGTTTGGTATTGACGGCATTACAAACCGGCCATCTTTCAATGCTGCCGACAATCTTTGTCGGTACCGTCTCCACCATTCTCACGGGTCTTGGCGGTCATCACGCCATGAGCGTTGTTGCTCACAAGATCAAGACTCAAAATGAAGCAATTTCCAAAGGTTACGCTAAGTGAGCGTTAGCGTTGGCGATACTCTCTTAAGGCGAAAGACGCCACAAAGCGCCATCGAAGACCTTAATAAGCGCTTCGATGCTTTCGAGCGTACGCAAAGGGGTATGGAGCTACGCCAGATAAACAAGGAATTGCTAGAGCTACCATTCCGTATTTACGAACACGGTACGGCGCCGCAAACGGCAAACACGATAGTAATTCCCAACCAAACCCGGCAACAAGAGCGTATTACGTCCATTGTGGCGTTGCTTGACACTACGTTCACAAAGGCAACGCTTACGCTTGACCGGGATACGGTTATCCCCATTCCCCCCGGTACCGCCGTCTTCCAATTGCAAGATATCAACTTTATCGTGCAAGCGGCAAACCGCACGCTTACATGGACCGGAGGTGGCAATACGCATACTTACGGTCTTTTCATATGCGGTTGGGCGGTACCTTCGTCAATGAAGGAATTGAGCTAAATGGAAGACGAAACCATTGAGCATATCGAGCACGAGCAAGAGGAAACCGAAGATCATATTAAAGAGATTTCCGAAGCTCAAGCCGAAACGCACGAGAAAGAACACGAGCTAGAGAGCGAACGGCACAACCGGGAACACGAGGATATGCGCCGTGAATATGGAGAAAAGCCCGACCGCTACGAGCTTGAGGATATCCGTTCTACTCTCCAAAGGCATGAGGAAGCACTAGCCGCAATGCTTACCGTAGAGGTTAAGCACGAGGAAGAACTAGGCGAACATGCCGACGTTATCGACGAACATGCCGACGTTTTGGAAGAAGTGCTAGAGGAAGCGGAACACCCTACGGAAACACCCGAGCATGCCGAAGAACTAACGGAAGAATCGGAAGCGGCGGGAGGCGAGGAAGCTTTACATACCGAAGGCGTGCTAACTATCGTACCTAGCGAAAAAGACGAACCGCACGAGGTACGCCACGTTACTAAGCATCGTTGGGGGCGCTAACTATGGAATTTAAAGAAGTGCCCAATAACAACGTGCGTGGCATTTGTTCGGTATGCGGCGCCAAGGCGTATCACCCGAGGGCCATGAAATGCAACGACCATAGGGAAGACGGCAAAGTTACGGGCAGCGGTAGCTTGACGGAAACCGTCAAGCGTACCAATGAAGGCAAGGGCAATACCGGGCCGGGTCCGGCAGCGAGCAAATGGAATAGCGTTACTCAGAAATTCATCATTATTCTAACGAGCTTGCTAGCTACTCTCATTGTTCACAATGCCAACATCATTGACCCTAGCAATGAGCTAGAAGACGCAATGACGGCAACGAACGATGAGGCTTTGGCTATGGCTAAGCCTTTTGCCCGCATGCTCTCCAATACGCAATTTAGCAAAAAGCACGGGCACGCAATCGTTGACAATGAAGACGCCATCGACGCTGCCATTGCCGCTTACGAATATGCCAAGCGCCTCATGGAAACACAACGCACGATACGTGGTGTTGTCAACAACCGGGAGCGAGCTACACAACAAGCGCCACCTATGCGGCAGACACCCCCTAGGAGCGCACCACAACCGCCCACAACGGAAGGAAACGAGCCCGATGGGACTAATGGACAGACTGAAGAATTTGGACCGCCAAGAGGCGTCTACGCAAACCCCCAACCTTGGCAGTATTCCGCCTGAGGATACCGCTTACAAGATTGTTCCGAATCTTGTAGACAAATTCAAGGTTCATTTTGGCGGGCATATTCCGCCCATTCTCAATTCGTTCATCATTAGGCAAGTCAACGACGTTGACAACGAGCAAGCGGCGGAAGTCATCGAAAAGGCACAATTGATCTTAGAAGAAGTGCTAGCCGAATATCGGCAAAGCAAACTAGTAGCCATAGAGGGAGGTAAAGCCGAAGATGGCAACACGGAATGAAAAGATAGGCGGGCTCGTTGTGCTAGTGCTCGTTGTCTATGCCTTCATGAAAGCCCGGAAAAGCTAATGGCTCTAGAGAGCAAGCAAATCGGTCTACGGGATAGGGATAGGGCGGTATTGTTGGGCGCCAATGGTACGGGTAAGTCATTCCTTGGCAAACAACTAGTCATTGACTACGCCTCCGAAATTCTCGATAGACCGCCAAAAACCAAAGGGCGTATTCTCGTTGTGGATACTAAGCCACGTTGGCGCCCTTCTCATACGATAACGGGCACGAGCACCCGTTACCGGTATCGCCATTTCATCAAAGGCGATACCTTGGATGCTTGCCTCTTGGACGATTGGGCTAATTTCGATGCTGCGTTCGATCCGTACACTCAAAATGGCATGGTCGTTAGTCAACGCTTGGACCTTAATGCCTCTATGGCGGTTGCATGGCAAACCGCCATTATTGAACGTTTCTACCGCACGCAAAGCGGGAAGCGCCCCGGTCTTATCTTCATTGATGAATGTATGGATTTCTTCGGCCCTACCGGCAACGGCAGATATTCCGATATCGTACAAAAGTTAGTACGGGCCGGGAGAGAGAAAGGCATTGCTTCGTTGTTAGCCGCCCAACGCTCCAAGACGATTAACATTCAAGTGCTTAGCGAATGTAACGTCTTGTATCTTTTCCGTCTTAACTTCGTGAAAGACGTGGAAAGACTTTACGAAATGGGTTTCCCCCATGACGTATTACCCCCTACGGAAGACCGGATATTTAGAGTCTTTCGTGACCGTAAGATGTATCCGCACCCGGTAACGCTAGCCGCTTAGGAGGCGACTACATGGCAGAAAAGGAAATACGAGATTGGGCGGACAACCCGCTCACTTTCGCCGTTATCCTCACGTTTATTATCTTTGGTATTGCGAACGTGAGCAAGGCAGTAGGCAACCATTTTGGTTGGTCCGGTTTGGTTAATTTCTTCGGAGGTAACAAGTAACGATGGCAAAGAAAACAACGGCGGCAAGCTCTCAGGCGATGCCGGGGCAATTCTTCCGCTTCCCGAACATTGGCGCCCGCAGCAAATTCATATCGGACAGCAACAACGAAGCGGTTAATACAACGCTTAACACTGGCACGCAGATTAGCGCCGCCACAACTAAGTTAGACAACTTAGATATTGTCAAAACCCTTCTATTTGTCATCAATCTTGCGGTTGAATGGACGAATACGGGTACAACGTTGGAGCTTTCTCCATTCTTCCCGTTCAATGCGGTACAACAATTGTCGATTCAATTTGAATCGGCATTCATGACGTACCGCCTACCGGGAGCTTTGGCAGCGGTCATGCAGCAAGCTAGGCCCGCTCTTAGTGATCCTAAGGGGCTTATGAAGCTTACGAACATGACAACCAACGTACAGCAAACCAACGAGCCAACTAGTCATTGGTCACAAGCTAGTGAGCTTACTCCAGCCGGGCTTACGCTCGATACGGGCGCGCCGCAAACAATACCGTTGCTTTTCGAGGTACCGGTGGCAATGACGTTTGATCTGTATTGGGAGCTTGACGAATTGGGCAACGCCAAGGGCGCTCCAATTCCGAGAGCAATTGTAAGCCCTCAGTACATGGCAGCGAACACCCGTACCGTTACGCCCAAGATTCTCTACGCCCCCGGTATCAGCGTGGAAGACCTTCTAGGCGGTGCGGTTGCCAAGGGTTCAGGCGACATTACGAGCACATTTGTAGGCACGGCAGCGGCACAGATATTCCGTGATGGTTGGTATCCCGCCTCTCAAGAGGCGAGCCCGCCCGTTTACGGATGGCAGTATTCCCGTGACTACCTAGAACAGCCTACGAGCGGTCAAAGCAAGGTCAACGTGCCTTTGGACCAAGACGTGACCGGGCAGGGCCAGATACTCATGCTCGTTGGTTTTGTTTGGGATCCTGCAGGAGCTAGCGGTTTTGGTGCCGTTACGCCTCTTAGCGATTATGCGGAAATTGACTTGAATTTCTCGAGCAAGCTCCCCATTTATGCGGATACGCCACAAACGATGCAATATCGTTGGCTTGCAAAGCATGGCATTCTTCTGCCCGATGGCTTTTGGGGTTATGATTTGGCGCTTACCGAAGACGGCAGATTTACCAATGAGGAAGCTATGAACACCCTTATTACTGCCGGTTGTCAAGTCCAATTGCAATTCAATAGCGGTAGCGCCCCAAGCGCCACGAGCACGGTTTACACGGGTATTGAAATTCTCAAGGCGGTAACGTCATGAGAGGAAGCCCGAGCGCCGTTAACGTTCCCGAAGCGGTTTATGGCCCTGGTTATACTACGGAAATCGGCGGAAGCCGGTTTGCGTTGTGGGGGCAAGACGTTGTAAATCCGCAAGGGTGGGGGCAAATTTGGCAAACAAAACCGTTGGCGTTTCCGTCCGTTCCCTCTATGTACGGTATGGGACCGACCGCAAGCGTTACTAGTTCTAGCGGCGTTGTCGATTCCCTAAGCGCCCCATTGAGCCCGACACAAGGGATCGTGCCTTGGATAATTGTTGCGGTCTTGGCGGTTGCCGCTCTCCATTGGTTGCATTGGAAAGAGCCAAAGCGTGAGGAACGCAAAGAAGATTAACGCTCATGAATCCTTGGGCGTTTCTTCTGTTGGTGCTCACACTCATTATCATTGTTGCCGCCGTCAAAGGCAAGCAAGACAATTTGGTTGCGGCAATGCTTGGGCGAAAATATGGGAGTAGCAATCTCCAATGAATAGCAAACAAAAGCTCGTTGCCATGATTGGTATAGCTCTTATCATGCTTTCATTGTGGGAGGGCTACCAACCCGAGCTAAAGGCATTGATATGAAAGTGACAACCGGTACAACTAGCCCGAATACAAGCGGCACGAGCACAAATACGGGTACAAAACTTATCAATGGTAGCGTATTCGGCAGCACGGAAACGGCAACCGCCGCAAGTGCTCATGAAATGCTCAAGACGTTTGTAATCCTTTTGATATTCGTTGTGATAGCCACAACGGTTGCCGGGATAAATGACGATTGGGGCGACGGCATGCTAGCTCTTATGCTTGCGTTCTTGGTATTACAAGGGCTCACGCATGGTGCGGCATTGGCTAGTTTCTCCGAACGTCTATCGCTCACGCCAAAGTAAAGAGAGGCAAAGTGTTTAACAAGCTCAATGGGCATATCGTCGTGATAGTCATAATCGTTGTTGCGATTGCCTACGCCATTCATCACACTACACAGCATGCAGGAGGTTAACGAACGTGAAAGATCACGTTATCATGTACCTAATTCTTGGATTTGTGACTCTTGCCATTCTTACGCATGCGGCTGGCTTTACCGCCGATACGCTAGGCGTTGGCAATGTAGTTACTAACGTTGGAGGCGCCCTTTCGGGTGCTGGCAACAAGTCCGGTAGTACGGGAAGCTTCAAATTCGGTACAACATCATTTAGTTTGGCGTAACTATGGCTAGGGGCCATATTCCGCCAAACGTTATGGCGATCCGATGGGTACAAACGACAGGGCTATGGGGGCGAATTATTCGCTATCCGTTGCCTATGCAAGAAAACCAATCGGACGCCAGTAACCAACGGAGAGGGCAACCGCCGGGCGATAGAATAGACCAACGTTGGCAAAAACAACAAATGGAAATATTCATCGACCCTAACATTGCCACAATTCAAGGGCCATCTTATTACGATAGGACCGCACAAACCGGACGGTTGCAAAACTATGGTTTTCAAGGTCAATACGTAGGAGCGGGCGTGGCGCAATTGGATACGATGAACCAAGCGCCCACCTTGAATACGAGCATTGTTAGTGCTTTCAAGGATGCCCTAGCACGGAGGTTCGGACGTGCCGCCTGATACCGAAACCAAAGAGCATGAGGAAAGCCACGAGCCCGAGCACGATAGCGCCGAAGGCAAAGCCAATGAGGAAAAGCACAAGACCCTATTTGGCAAGCACAAGAGCGCCGAAGGCGAGGGCTCAGGCGGTACCGCCAAAGATGCCGACCGTAAAAAGCAAACGATCATAGTTATCGTTTCAATCATTAGCGCCATAATCGCTTATATGATCTATCGGAACTATGCCGGGAGCACGAGCACGGCAACGCCTGCCGCTACAACCGGTACCGCCGATACGGGAACGGATAGCGGTACAGGCGGTACAACGTATTCCAACAATGGTGAAAGCGCCCAACAAGCGAACAGTATGGAGCACTCCATACAAAGCGAAAACACTTTGCTTGCTGGTATCAGGCAAAGCCTCACGAGCGCCAACACTCTCGCCAATAAGCAATTGCGGGCAACGCAAAGCCAAAACACTTTATTGAATCGGTTGTTGGGGCAAACGAAATCTAACGCTGCCACTACGAATACCGATTTGAAAAAGATATTGGCGAGCACCCGTACGTCATCGACCAAGCCCGCCGCTCACCCTACCGCCACCAAGAAAACAGTTGTCAGCGGTAAGAAAGGCACGGGCGTACAAGGTTCGGGCCAAAGACGGTTCGGGCTTTAACGAAAGAGAGAGCTAATGTACCCTAGCATTTGGGATAGTGACGCTGCCCCTAACAAAGTACAAACCGCCGCCATCGACAAAGCCCTTGCGGGCGTTATCGGTAATATGGTTTATATCGGCGGACCGGGTTACGCCAAGGATGAATACCACCCTTGGACGCCCGAGCTTGCGTTGGGCAGGCGAACCCTCCCGATATACGTAGGCAGGCAATCCGACGCCCTGAGCGAGCTTGAGGGCACGCAGGAGGCGACTACGGAGGGCAGCACGGACGGGAGCGAGGCGGCGGGCTTGCTCGCAAGCTTCGGGTACCCGAAAGGGTGCGCAATCGTCATCGACTACGAGGAAGGCGCTACGGACGATAAGGTATTGGCATACCTTACGTCTTGGGCGTTGGTCTTGGAAGATAGCGGTTACGTACCCGTGTTGTATAGCGGCGCCGATATCCTCAAGTGGATATGGGGGCTTACCGGAGACAGCATTTTCAAGGGTGCTATTTGTGCATGGTGGATAAAGAACGGGCTTTACAACCCAAACCTTAATCCTCATCAAATAGCGGTCTTGCCTAATAAAGTCTTCGGTAAGCTCCGAGGTTGGCAATATTCAACCGCCGTAGGCGTCAGCAACGTTCCCGATGAAGGCGCTTGGACGGTTGACGTCAGCGTTGTCGATTCGGCATTGCTGAGCGTTGCAACAAAAGCCGAACCCGAGCCCGTACCGTCACCCGAGCCCGTACCAACGCCTACGCCAACACCCGAGCCCGTACCGACACCCGAGCCCGTACATATTCCGCAACCCTTGGGAGAGGGTGAATACATCGTAAGCGTTGCCGCTCCAACCCTTTTGGACGGCGCTAACGGTATAGCGGTAAAGCGGTTGCAAGGATTGTTGGCAGCTCAAGGTTACGAGCTAGCTATTGATGGCGATTACGGTCCGATAACGGAGAGTGCCGTTAAGGACTTCCAACATCATGTAGGCATCAAAGAAGACGGCATTACCGGACCCGAAACGCTAACGGCACTAATGACGAAAGGGTGATATGACTACACCCTCTAATGCAGCGGCGGCAGCGAAGACCGCCGCTGCAACGGCGGCAAAATCCCTAAAGAAAATTACGTTTCCAAGCCCCAAGACCGTACAGCAATGGGCGGTCGATGAATTGGAATACATGGGCACAACTATTACCATTCCCAAAATTACGGAGCTATCCGCTTGGGAAACGGTAGAAGCTACTTTCCGCCCCTACAACAAAAACGCTTATCTATCACAAGGGGGCGGTAATCAATTCAACCCTCTTGACATAGAGATTTACGATAACGATTTTCCGAGCTTTGGTAAAGGTTCGCCCATAGCCTTTACGTCAACGTTGAAACAAGGGCTCTCGTTAACGACCAAACAATTCGAGGAACCCGACGACCAAAGTATTTACAAAGCTTTCACGGCAAAGAACCCAAGCCTTGCCCAATTACAAAGCGGTATAGCGGCGGGCAATTGGACCGGAGAGGGAGTTTATTCCAACGTCGCCTATGCCCAAACAATAGCTAGCGACGAAGTAACGAGCGCCGCCACGTTACGAGATATAAGCGTGCCTAATCCTACCGGTTTGCTCGGGCAGATAAAGAATGCCTTTATTGGCGTAGAAACAATGCCGGGCTCTCTTGGTTGGGTTGGGGGGCAAGTCACCAAAGGTGATACCGCCGTGACCAAAGCGGCAGCGAGTGCCGTAGGCGGCACGATTGCAAGCCAAATAGAGAGCGCCCTAACGTCTTCTACCGCTATACGGGTGCTCTTGGTGATAGTAGGGCTTGTTATCGGTTTCATAGCCTTGAAAGAGCTTACGGAGAGCGATCACGGGCCGGGGCAGACTATAAGCGTGCCCGTTTCCAACGCTTACCAGAAGAGCAAGAGCCACGCCAAGACCGCTACCGCCATGGCAGCGGCTAGCTAGGGAGAGAAATTGACCATTACCAACGAAAATGATACGAGCCCCAAACCGTCAACAAACCGCTACGCCAATCTAACGCCATGAGCACCGTAAGTGAATTCACTTACCTAACCGCCGACGTTAACGGCAACCCCAACCCGGTTGCCTTGAAACCGCCTAGCTCTCAATCATGGTTACAGGTACGCATAACCAACCTTACGCCATATCCGTTGACGTTATCGGGTTGCGGCGGCATAGACCCGCAATTCAATTCATGGGTATTGCCTCCCGGTATCCGTGACCAATATTCATACGGAAGCGGCGCCTCTAGCACCATCGGCGGCATATTCGAAGACAACGGCGCCAATTTTGCCACGTATTACAACGTCGTCGTGGAATGGGGGAGCGAGCCTGATACCTTTGGTGACGACAACAACCCGGTATTGGTCAACCCCAACCTCGGTATAAACATTGCGCCGATAGTCATCAATCCGACACCATCGCCTAATCCGGCAACGGGGCAAGTAGTCGTCGGTTTTCACGTCTTGAAAGAAATAGCGCCCGCAAGACCGCAACGCTCGTGCTGTACGATAAAGGCAGACGTTGCCAACACTGATTATGTTAGCGTCGGTTTCAACTACAATGGCAACCTTGACGACAGTAATGGATACAAACTAGAACCGGGACAATTCATCTGTATTTCTAACCCATTGGAGATTTACGGCATTACGAGCGTTGCCGATTGCAACATTAGTTTTGAGGACGAATGACCAGACCGCATGCGGGAAATTTCACTGTCGGCGGTACGCCTGGTCCTCCCCACAAACTACCCGTCATCGTTCAAAAGGTGACTGCCTTCACGGCTCAGAACATGGTCGGCCCCATCAACATCTCGGCCGCTCTCCCGGCTGACCCGACACCGGGCAATCAGCTCATAGCCATTCTCGGGACGAACATTGACGCCTACGATGGTCACGGTGGAAGCGTAGCCGCACCGGGAGCGCCGCTCGGCTGGACTTGCGTCGGTTCGGTGCCGTCGGTGAACAGTTCCTATCAAGCAAACTCACTTCTCTTGAGCGCCTATCAACACATAGTCGCACTTCACGACGGCAAGATGTGGACTCTTCCGATACCTTCCGTGACGGCCGCATGGATGGCGGCCCTCGCCCTCTATGAAGTGACGCCGAGCGGCCTGATCAACTGTCCCGCCACGGTGGCCGCCGTAGGACTCGGTTCCGGTTTGTCGGGCCAACTCGTCACATCCTCGTCCGACGCCCTTGGATCACTCGGAATCATAGCCGGTATCTGTAGTGCCGCTGCCAATACCGCTCACGCCGTCTACATCGACGCCGTCAACATCCTGCCAGTAGCTACGTGGTCGGCCGACTTGGATATTTACGATCCTGCAGGAGTGCTGTACAACAACCTCGGCACTTTCATAGCTCCGTTCATCCCCCCAAACAACGTTTGTGCTCTAGCACTTGGCACCATTCCCGTCAACCTTTTTAACGAGCAAGCGGCAGCACTCATGCTGCTTTTCCCGCCCCCCGTATAGTATACAAAGAAAGGCGCTATTGAATGACCGTAGGAATCGTGTTATCAATTACTGTGCCGCTCTCTACCGCTTTCGTCATCGGCGCCTTCGCTATCGGTATGCAACTAGGTACCCTCAAAAGCGCCGTTAAGGACATTACAAGAGCTTTCTACAATCTGGCATGCCAGCAACCGGGCGAGCCGTGCCCACCCTTGGCCCGAACACGACGCAGGAGGCGCCCTAGTGCCACTCAGGAGGGTTAGCGGCGGTTGGCGCTTCGGTAGTGGCGGGAAGCTCTACAAAGGGCGTGGCGCCCGTTCTAGGGCACTCAGGCAGGCACGGGCGATTGAGGCGAGCAAGGCGAGGGCTCGGGATAAGAAAAGGTGGCGACGGTGACAACTATCGGAACTTGCTCAAGATGTAATCGTAAGATTGAATCTAAAAACCGCATGATAACTATGGAAGATGGGGAAGCGCATCACTTCCATAAAAACTGTTATCCTAATCGTTGCTCACAAGATAAAAACGGTAAACGTTGTAAACTCGTTGCGGGCCATCGTGGCAATTGTCAATACTACAATAACTTTCTAGGGACTCCTCACCGATGGGGCATATGAAACCTAGTTAACCACCCCCCATTACCGCAATGCCGCCGCTGACCCCGGCGGCATTGCTATATCCGCCGCCATAACCCTTGCCAACGTAACCCCCGTTATCGCCCACAACCCCGCTGTCCCTATCGGCTATACATTGCACGTTATCACCCCCTTACGCAT
>Ga0187891_1003453_pt1 | contig 11009 bp, 5 predicted proteins | sample June2016WEW_21_4_FD_132990 | JGI IMG/M metagenome (GOLD analysis project Ga0187891, IMG submission 132990) | Peatland microbial communities from SPRUCE experiment site at the Marcell Experimental Forest, Minnesota, USA - June2016WEW_21_40 | ecosystem: Environmental > Terrestrial > Soil > Wetlands...
ATCATCTCGTTTGGTTCAAGACCTAATCGCTCCTGCCACTCGCGGGGGCTCGGCATCCCGGGTTCCGCCGCTTCTGATATCTGCCAGTCCTGCATCTTCGTCGCGTCGTACGCCATCCTTTAGGCCTCCGGACATCTGAATTGGGTCAACGGTTCGACACTTGGAGTTTGGTGCCACGTCCCGCATTTCGAGCAGGTTAGGTGCCATATTCAGAGGTCTGCACCAGTTTTGAGGCCGGCAAAAGGGCCTGCCAGACATATGATTTCAGGGAGTTAGCAGTGAGAGGAGTAGGGGGGCCAGTTCCGCACGCGGTCGAGCCGACGGCGGAACACGCGGCAAATGAGGAGTTTGCCGCTCTTGTGGAGAACAAATCCCAACTACAGGGAAAAACGCACAGTTAGGACATTGGGGGATCGGTTGATCCGGTGATCGGGTCAACAAAGAGAAACATGTCTGGAAACCTGAGCCTGCGCTCAACCGAACCAACAACAGGTGCATTTTGACTGCTGTTCACTCGATCGTCGGATCCCCCGGTCTCCCGATGCCTCACCACTGCACGCCGGGGTAGAGACTGGGCAGGTGGACGGCACGGTAGGCATTCTGGCCCGTAACCTCAATTTTCAAGACGACTTGGGGGGTGGAGTCGTCCGTGACCTCCATGTAACGAGCGCCGCTGCTATCATCCGAGGGCGTAGTTATGCAAAACACCATGTTGGAATCGGGCAGTTGTTGCGTGCTTCCGCCCCAGAAGGCGTAGACTGGAGACAGATTGTCATCCCAGACGATAGTTGCAGTCATGTTGGAATCATCGAGTTGGTACATCGGCACGCGGCTCCAACAGTCAGGCTGGCCAGGGCCGTTGCACACATCGCCGGCGGCGTCGAGGACACGATTATCGCCATCGTCAAACATTTCGAGGTTAAAAACTCCGGTAGTGTTAGGGCTCACGACGTTTGCATAGTGTTGAGCTGAAAACCAGTCCGGGATTTGGCCGTTGGTAAGCGTGAAATCCCCCTGATACCCGAGCCGCCAGAGAATGTTCCCTGTCCCTTGCCCATTCTCATAGTCGATTTTGAGTACCCAGGATTGGTTCCGGACGGACATGATGATGTTGCCGTCGTCCGGTGAGTACTGGAGGGAGTTAGAGTGCATCCAGTCCGGGAGATTCAAAGGATGCCTGTTGATGTCGAGGCAGGGGCTGGTGGGGTTGGCAGGACAGAGATGGTCAAATGAATCCCACAGCCACACGATGTTGTGATTCTGATCAAGCTCGATAAGAGCATCGCCGAGCACTGCCGTCGTGCCGGGATATCCCGTGAGGTCCGTAAAGTTCTGGTAATGATTAACCAGCAACAGCAGGTGTCCATTGGGCAATTGGAGAAGATCGTGGTGAATACCGTTTACGACCAGGTTGTAGCCTGCCGCGCTGAGCCAACCGTTGAGGTCAGCGAAGGTGAAATTAGTGATGATATTTCCGGCCAAATCGATCTCTCGAACCGTTCCCCCGGCGAGCGTCGGCGGGCCGAGGTTCATCAGCATATGCCCGTTTGGGAGAAGCTTGATCGGCTGTGGGAGGCCGAGCCCCTCGGGGTAATCGTAATACCAGATCACGTTACCGCCGTTGTCCGTCGCCACAGCCTGGAGCTGCTGGTTGGCGCCTTGTGTCAGATGATAGAGGATTGCCCCCGGGCTCGGCGCCAGGCCGTTAGGATTGGTCGCCGTAAACGTAGGTATGCGAGAAGCCGGAGGACTGCCCGTAGTAAACATATGGTCCTGATCGACGCCCTGGGTGCCGTCGGCGTAGGTCACATCGGCGCGCATGTGATAGGTCGCATTCGCCATCATGCCCGCGACAAGAATCTGGACCGCACCACCCCCTGCCGGTATATTCTGGGCCCAGGTGTGCGTGCCATAGGTTGTATCCGTTCCGTATTCGACGGAGACGGAGGCAGCCTGCGGCGCCGCATACGCGTACAACGCCACTTGTGGATTTGCCGTGGCGAACACCCCCGCCTGGATCGTAAAGTTAACTGCGGAACTCGTCCCACCACCCGGTCCCGGCGTCGTCACAAGTACCGGCACGGTCCCTGGCATCGCCAACATGGCAGCAGGGATTGTCGCTGTGAGCGCGGTCGGATTCCAGAATACCGTGGGCAGCGCGGTGCCTCCTAACTCCACGACTGACCCGCTTGCAAATCCCGTTCCGCTCACGGTCACCTTCGTGTTGGCGCTTCCCAAAGGAATAGTGGCGGGCGAAATCGAGGAAATTGCGGGTTGCGGGTTTACAATCGTCACTGACGCTGATGCGGACTGCGCCGAGTTATCTACGCTCACCGCTGTCACCGTGACGGTGTTGGGCGAGGGAAGGATCGTGGGCGCCGTATAAAGTCCGGAACTGCTGATCACCCCCACGTTAATGCCCCCGCCGACCGAGCCATTCACCGACCAATTCACCCCTGCGCTGCCTCCTGTCACCGTGGCGGTGAATTGGGTCTGCCCCAGGAGCGCCACCTGTGCCGTTTGCGGACTAAGGGACACTGTGACCGCGGCAGGCGTGTTCCCATTCGGTGCAGTTGTCGAGTTTCCGCCACAGTCGAGCATGAAAGCGGCGCTGACGAGAATGATCGTCGCTGCAAACCAACCCGCAAACCTGAACTGGTTGCAATAGGTAAAGCTCTGATTCCGCTCCACGGTCATACCAGTGGGACTCATCGCGAACTCCTCCGCAAATTGTTATTGGTCTAGATTTCGTATGTTAACTGAGTTAAACCCGTAACTACCCATCTCCGAGACTAACACGCCGATTGAGATCGCAGCAACACTTTATATTCTGCGAGCCATATCAAAACATTGCGATACTTGCCCTGAGTGGGTATTTCTCCCGAGGCGTGAAAAAGTTCCATGAAAAGCTTAAATCTCGATGGTCGCTCATTTCTGCGCAGGAGTGAGGCGGACGTCATCCAGCCAAACTCTACCGGCGATGAGATTGTCGATCTTCTGGCTGGGCAAGCGCTTTAGCCGCACCACGAGAATTTGGGTCTTGGGTCCAGTAACGAAATCCAAAAGCAAGGTAGTCCAAGCGTCGGTGGTGCTGGTGAGATCGTCGGTCAATTTGTCGAGAACGGTCGGGTTATAGGCGTCGTACACTTCCAGGCGCGGCCCGCTGTCGGTCGTAATCCCTTCGGTTTTCATAAGCGCCTGAAGGTGATAGGCTTGCCCCGAAGCCACCTTTACATACTGATAAACATGTTCAAACTGGAGGTTGCCCTTTCCCGAGAATTGGACCATTAAGGAATGGGAAGGAGAGTGATAAGTCGAGCTGTCGACACCGGCATAAACTCCTTCCACAGGAACGATTCTCCAAGCGAAGCCAAAATTCAGAAACTCGTCCTCAAAGTCTCCATCGAAAATGAGATTCGATCCCGAGAGCGTCGACGAACTTCGAATCAGTCCCCTCTTTTGGAGATCAGTCCAAACCTGGTAGGCCTCCTCCGGCTTGTGTCCGGCAATCAGGGTGTCGATGTAAGGAGAAGCGTCCTTTGGAGAGAATTCATCGCTGCCATCTAGAATTCGCTTCCAGACTGGCTCTGCATCATCCAGACGATGCCGGGAAAGAAGGAAATTCAGATAATTGAATTCAGTCTTAGCTCGCTCCGGAATCAATTCCTGCAGAATCTTCCCGGCGTCGTCGGTGGCTTTCCACGCCAAGGTGAAGACGTTAGTGTCATATTGCGAAGTACCGGCCAGCACCATCTTAAAATGCCGCAGGGCTTCCTCGGTGTTTCCCTGCAGCAGATAGAAATTGGCGAGGGGCCATTGATAGGCGGGGATTTTGGGGGCCAGCAGATCGACGCGGCGTCGGCAAGCCTCGGCCTCATCGCTCCTGCCCTGAAACTGCAAAGCAGCCGCCAAGTCCAACCAGGTCTGCGGATCATAGGGATTAAGATGAGTGGCTCGGCGGAAATCCTCTTCGGCCTTGCCAACCTGCATATCGACAGGGCTGTATTCATACAGACTGCCCAATCGCATTTGGATTTCGGCATTGCCAGGATCCAGTTTGACCGCGCGTTCGAGATTGCCGACGGTCGGCTTGTTCGCGAGCATGTCTGCGACGCAGCTCCTGCCTACCCAAACTATAAGCACCACGAGAACAGCAATTTCGACGACAATCAGCAACCACCTTACAGCTTTCGCTCTGATGGCAATCTGCATATTTTCCGTCCCTCAGGAGTTGACACAATTTGTGCGATTAAAGCGACCCCATTATACGCCAGGCGCCGGATTCAGCCCACCAATTGCAGCGGACGAGGACCGGTTGGGATCAGCGGCGGCTTCACGGCGCGAGGATTGTCCCACCTTGCCGCCGCGTACGGGCACGCCATGGCGTGCCCGTACGAAGTCGAGCGGGGGTGATTTTCGGGGGTGCCGCAGGCGACGAAGAATCTCGCACTGGCTTGAAAACACCCAGGGCGAGATTCCTCGCTTCGCTCGGAATGGCACCCACATAGACTCGTCCGGCGGGACGCTGCCACTCGTGTAGCCAACTTGCGGTCACTGACTTGGCTCCACTTTGGACCCGGAATCCTTACTTCGTTTTGCGCGATACGATGCATTTTCGCTCGTTTTGGGGTCATATTCGTGTGTTTTTGCGGCAAAGGGCTGCGAAGTCTGCAGCCTTCAAGAACGCCATGTTATTTGTTTTCAACAACTTATAAGATTTTTTCCAGCTTATCTCTAATAACCCATTTGTTTTCATATACTTCTTAGCTTCGTTTCGACTGCCTCCCTGTGTTTTCAATAACATACTGGCTTCGGTCGTATTATTTTTTGTTTCTTCCCGATCCCTCTTTCCCCCCGCACGCCAGGACGATCCCACCTTTACCTTCCCGTCCCAGCATCACAGCGCTCCCTGGCGACAAAACGTCCAACATTGACCATCACAATAGGCTATCACGGGCCAGCGCTCTTGTCAAGCGAAAAGCGCGCAACGGGCTTGTCCCCTTCCTGAACAGGCTGCAAAACCCCTTCAGTTGTCATTCCGAGCGGTCGTGGACCGCCCGCTGAACACCGGGGCGGTGTAGGGGTAGGGCTTGCCCTACCCGCCCGCCGCGGGTCTGGCAAAAGGGGACGGCAAGCCGTCCCCCTACGCCGTCTGCCATCACCGACGGATGGGGGACCGCCTGAGACGGTTTCTGCCATTTTTCAGACGCCGGTCCGGCTAGCAAGGAGAACGTTCATTTTGAAGCCCCGGCTGCTGCGCTTCTTGACCGTGAGATGTCCCGGTTTGTAGAGTGGGCGAATGAGACCGGCAGGACGGATCCGGTTCTGAGGTCCGCACTCGCGCATTTGTGGTTTGTGACCATTCACCCCTTCGACGATGGCAACGGCCGCATGGCGCGGGCGATTGCTGACTGGCTTTTGGCAAGATCAGAAAACAGCGCGCAGCGGTTTTACAGCATGTCGGCGCAAATCCGGCAGGAGCGGAAAGCCTATTACGAAATCCTCGAGAGGACGGAGAAAGGAGCGCTCGACATCACGCCCTGGACGGAATGGTTTTTGGGCTGCCTCGACCGCGCTTTTGACGCGACCGAAAAGACCCTGGCCACCGTGCTGCGCAAGGCGCGGTTCTGGGAGAGGCTTGCCGGTACGGCGATCAACGAGCGGCGACGCATGGTCCTCAGCCGAATGCCAGGCGGATTCGAGGGAAAGCTGACCTCCACCAAATGGGCGAAGATCGGGAAGTGCTCACATGACACCGCGCTGCGCGATATCCAATATCTGATCGAGAACGATGTTCTCGCCAAAAACGCTGCCGGTGGCCGGAGCACAAGTTATTCTCTCAAGGGAATTGACAGATGAGTTCAGACATGAGGAAACGGCGTACCTGACCGTTTCCACCCGAGTTTCGATCGGCGTTCATCAATTTCACCAATACGCCGATTTTCAATGCTCCGAGTGCAGGGATTGGCGCAGGGTTCGGCCAAATCACCAGCTCACAAGGAGCACGCGACATTCAGTTCGCCCCGAAGTTCTATTACTAACAGTCGCTGAATCTTCAGGGCTCAAGCTCAGCCGCGGAGCCGCCTGATAGCCGGGTGACTCCGCGGCATTTTATTTCAGCAGCGTGACGACCTCGGAGGCAAAGGAGGCTTCGCGAAGAGAATCCCGCCGCTCCGGCAGCCGACTAGGACTGTCGAAACGTGACGAAAAACTCGGGCTAGATGTGTGCATGGCTGGCAGCGGTCCTCCAGGCCCCCCCCCCCAACCTGGTGTTCTGTTTGGGCCCAGATTTCCATTTTGAGCGGGGCCTTTGAATCTCCGGATGGCCGCCGTCATCAGTATTCATGTGGGTGTGAACCCAGTGAAGACACTCCGGAAGTCAATACCCAGTAGTTGAGACACAGATTCAGCCTTTTCAGCTCGCCTTCAGCGCCTCGCTGCTGCATCCGGTACCAGCCAGATGTATGCTCTGGTGCGGCGTCGGAGTCCAAAATGAGAATTCCCCTTGGCAGACGTTCGACGCTCCAGTATAATTCAGTTCGTTTTTTGGCCTCTCAGGGTTGCGTCGGGAATATAGGCTAGGGGGGATGAACCATGAGGCTGAGGTTGTCATTTCTCGCTGCATTCGCCCTGCTGCTCGCTTCCTTCACATCGACTAGCCTCCCTTAGTCCTGCGGCCAATCCACTATGGGAGAGCCGCGCTGGAGGGGTATGAGGTTACTTTCCGCCAATGTCCTGTTGGCAGGGCTTCTCGGCGCAGGTTCCCTTCTCCTTGTGGGGGGAGCCGGACTCTCGCAACCTGCCGGCAGGCGCCATGCGCCGCCCGCGAGCCCACCGGCCAAAATCACTTTCGACTACCCACTCGAAGGCTCTGTTTTTCCTCCTGAGATCACCCCTCCCACTTTTCTCTGGCGCGATGCCAGCGAGACCGCCAAACGTTGGGTGGTTGAGGTCTCCTTTGCGAAGCACTCCGGTAGAATCCGAGTGGAGGCGCCCGGCGAGCACATGCAAATCGGCGAGATCGATCCACAAGCCGGCGAGTTCCTCCAACTGAGTCCAGAGCAGACGGCCACGAGGACGTGGAACCCGGACGCGGCCACGTGGGCGAAGATCAAACGGGGATCCGTGAAATCGCCGGCAACTATCACGATCACGGGGTTTGCGGACGACAGTTCAAAACTGCCGGTGTCGGGCGGCAGGGTGACAATTTCCACGTCACGGGATCCCGTTGGCGCCCCGCTTTTCTACCGCGATGTCCCACTGATGACGGTGCCCAATACCGAGAAAGGCTCGATCCAGCCGCTGCCGACATCCGCCATTCCCCTCATCAAATGGCGGTTGCGGAACATCGGGGAGCCCCAGAGCCGAGTGGTAATGGAGAAGATCTACAGTTGCGCCAACTGCCATTCGTTTTCGCGTGACGGCAAGACGCTGGGGCTGGATGTCGATGGACCCCGCAGCGACAAGGGGTTGTACGCGCTCGTTCCGGTGGCCAAAAACATGGCCATCCGCAATGAAGATGTCATCCGCTGGAGTTCCTTTCAGGAGGACCTCGAGGCCAGGAGTTCCGAGCCCGCCGTGAAGCGGTTCGGATTCATGTCGCAGGTCTCGCCGGACGGCCGGTACGTTGTGACCTCGATCGCGCCTCCCGCCCTGGCTAACACCCAGCAAAAGGAAAACCCCGATTTCGCGCCAGGGCTCATGGATCGCCTTTTCAGCACGAACTATAACGATTTGAGCTTCACCCAGGTTTTTTATCCGACTCGGGGCATCCTGGCCTGGTACGACCGGGAGGAACGGAGCCTGAGGCCTCTGCCCGGCGCGGCCGACCCGCAGTTCGTGCAGACCAGCGCATTTTGGTCGCCGGATGGAAAGTACCTGATCTTTAGCAGGGCAGAGGCCCGTGATCCCTATCCGCCCGGGGCTGCGAAGCCCGTGCGCGCCAATGATCCGAATGAAACGCAGATCCAATACGACCTCTACCGAATTCCTTTTAACGAGGGCAGAGGTGGCAAAGCGGAGCCGATCGCCGGCGCTTCCGGGAACGGCATGAGCAACAATTTCCCAAAGGTGTCCCCAGACGGCCGCTGGATCGTCTTCGTGCAGAACCATAACGGGTTATTGATGCGCCCGGACAGCAAGCTGTACATCGTGCCTTTCGCGGGCGGGAGAGCCCGGCTGATGAAATGCAACACGTCGCTGATGAACTCGTGGCACTCGTTTTCGCCGAACGGGCGATGGCTGGTGTTTTCGTCGAAGGCGCGCTCGCTCTACACGCGGTTGATGCTGACTCACATCGACGCCAAGGGCAACGACACTACTGCGATTCTCGTGGACAACACGACCGCCGCCAATCGCGCAGCGAATATCCCCGAGTTTGTAAACGTGCCGGCGGATGGCCTGGAAAAGATCGACCCGCAGGCGATGGAAATTTACCGGGTGGCCAATGGGGCCTTCGACTTAATGGAGAAGGGGCAGATGGCCGAAGCCGCTCAGGAGTGGCGCAAGGTCGTGCAACTGGATGCGGACGATGCCAGTGCGCATCTCCACCTCGCTTTGGCGCTGACTGGAATCGGCCAGGGGGGCGAAGCCGCGGAGGAGTACCGCAAGGCCTGCGATCTCGACCCTCACCACCCGGGATGGTTTGCCCGCCTCGCGGCATCGCTGTTGCTAACCGGCGATGTGAACGGGGCAGTGGTCAACTTTCGGAAATCGCTGGCGCTCGATCCTTCCAATCCCGGGCGGGAGGCGGACCTGGGGGCGGCGCTGTTCCAAAACGGGCAAGCTCAGGAGGGATACGAGCACATGCGGAAAGCAATCGACATCGCTCCCAACTTCGCCGCCGGCCACAGTTACCTCGGGAGGGCGCTGGCAGCGATGGGACGAATGGACGAGGCAGTCGCCGAACTGCAAAAGGCAATTGCCCTCGCCCCCACTTCCGTGGAGGATCACTTCAATCTTGGTTTTGTCTTGGGATTACGGGGGGACTTCGCCGGGGCCGTAGTCGCTTTGCAGAAGTGCGTGGAGCTTAGCGAAGGCAAAGATAGGCGGTGCCTCGCCGCACTGGCTGACGCCTATGACAAGACTGGCCGTTCCGCCGAGGCCATACAATCCGCACATCAGGCGCTCGATCTGGCCATCCGGGATCACGACGAGAAAATGGAGAAGGATCTGCGGGGCGCTCTCGAGCGCTACGAAGGCCACGCCGCAAAAGGACAGCCCCAGTAGCGAGCCGATTGCGTCTCTAGGGGAGTCTCCGTCGGATTATGAGAAGAAGGAGAGGGTGATTTCGTGTCGCACCAGTCCTTTCCGCCCTTCAGGAAGCCAAAGCGAAAATAATTATTGGGAGTCAATCGTCGTGGGATGAATGCAAGCGGTCAGTGGCTGTCCTCGCGGACCACTTTCTCCATGGCGTCCTGTACGCTTTGGTCTCGCTCCCAACGCAGCTTTTCGATAATGGCCACTTCGGCCTTGCGCTTCTGATCATCGTTCAGGCGCGCGTAAACCTGTGCGGTGGGAACGGTGCCAGGGCATCGTTCTCGGCGTGGTACAGCGCGGCAGAGCCGCGATGCGAAATTCAAGATTCCAAATTCAAGAAGAAATCTCGGCAAAATAACAACATCTCATGAACTAGTGCTACAGAGCGTTGAGTGCCAAGCCCGCTGCCTTTCAGAGGTTGGCAAACTCCTTGTTGGCTCCCAGGCACGGCGCCCGTCCAAGGTAGATTTTGCTCCTTATTCTGAGCTCGTGTGTCAACTGGGGGGCTGTGGTCATCAGCCAGCTAGCCGTCTGGCCGAGAGCGTCACGCTCTTATGGGGCGCGGGCGAGGACATGTCAATTGCGACGCAGTGCAGCTTCAACTTGACATTCGATGGGCTGAAAGGTAAATTTAAAGAGCAAAGGTTTCACGTGCGCATATACTTGAGCTGACCTCATGGCGAGGCGTCGACACGGGGGAACGAGTTGATTCTATCGGGGTGAAAATGAAGGGTTTCGGGGGACGTCCGTCTGTGCGGTTAACAATCTGCTTATCACTGCTGGTTTTACTAACACCGCTGCCGTCGGGCGCGCAGAGCAGCACGGATCAGCAGGCCTCCCAGGCTGTGCCCGCTCCCGCTGCCAACACGGATACGACAACGGCGAATACGCCGGGCGACTCCGACTCATCCGCTACCGCCACGGCGGGCCCCGATTACATACTGGGACCTGAGGATGAGATCGACATTGAGGTCTTAAACGTCCCCGAGCTGAAGCAAACCGTCCGCGTAGCTGCCGATGGCAAGATTTCCGTTCCCTTGATTGGCCGCGTTCCGGCCTCCGGCCTTACTCCCGAGCAGCTCCGGCAGGAACTGGCGGAACAGTGGGGCGAGAATTACCTGCAAGATCCCCAGGTTTCGGTTTTTGTCAAGGAATTCAAAGCAAGGCCCGTTTCTGTGCTGGGGGCCGTGGAAAAGCCCAACCTTTACTACCTTAAGGGCCAGCGCAACCTCATTGAGGTGCTCTCGATGGCCGGAGGCTTCGGCAAGGCATCCTCCTCGGGACGCACCGTAATCGTAACACGCAAGGGGGGATTTGGGGATTTGCAACTAGCGGAAGGAATGCACGTGCGTGGGCCGGACCAAATCGAAATCGACCTCAATCGGCTGATCTACACCAGGGATCCGGGCCTCAATATTGAGATCAAGCCTTTCGATATTGTTTCCGTAAGTAAGGCTGACGTGGTTTATGTGACCGGGGCGGTCAAGAAACCGGGCGGGTTTGTTCTCGACGACCGGCCGACGATAACGGTTATTCAAGCGATAGCAATGGCGGAAGGCTTTTCGGGGACGGCTTCAAGGGGAGGCGCTCGCATCTTAAGGACTCAAAAGGACGGCTCCAAGGTCCAAATCCCTGTCAACCTGACGAGGGTCATGAAAGGGAAGGCAGAGGACCTAACGTTGGCGGCGAATGACGTCCTGTATGTTCCCGACAGCAAAACGAAGGTCGCGGGGCAACGGGCTGTCGACGCG
>Ga0187891_1003459_pt1 | contig 10997 bp, 9 predicted proteins | sample June2016WEW_21_4_FD_132990 | JGI IMG/M metagenome (GOLD analysis project Ga0187891, IMG submission 132990) | Peatland microbial communities from SPRUCE experiment site at the Marcell Experimental Forest, Minnesota, USA - June2016WEW_21_40 | ecosystem: Environmental > Terrestrial > Soil > Wetlands...
AAGAGTGTCTAGGAGTATGACAGTCCCGCCCTTATGAATGCAACGGCCTCACACACGATGCCGAAACTGAGGGCAAGGTTTGTCAGGGGACGAATTCGCGCCGGGGTTGTGACCGATCTCCCCCTCTGCCAACCTCTGGGCCACCATCATCAACCAATAGACGTGCAGCATTCAAGTAATTCGAAGCTTCGAAAGGTCAAGAATGCCCTCCTGGGCTTCCTTCCTGACGATATTCTGTGCCAAACGGCATGCTATGACGGCGCTTCATTCGACTCTTCGTTCAACTCTTCCTTTTTGCCGTTTCCTCGACGTTCCATCAGCACGACTAAGGAGCGTGCCTGCAAGGGATACGCTGTACCAGAATCATGTGTGTCGGCCGCACGTAAGCCATCTTCGCGGGAGGTGTCCATCCATGCCATCCACCGAGAGGCCGGGCGGAATGCCGGCAAGATGAATGCCACATCCTCGTGGTGTGGGTTCAGAAGCACGAGGAAGTCCGTGTCACTAAGTTTCCGTCCGCGTTCATCGGTTTCGTCAAGCCCTTGGCCAGACAGAAACATTCCAAGGCTGTGAACGGAAGAATTACGCCACTCGTCTTCCGTCATCTCATTGCCGCCAGGGCTCAGCCATAAGACATCCTTCACATCAGCGCCTTTAATGGGACGGCCTTGGAAGAAACGCCGGCGGCGAAACACGGGATGCCTCTTGCGAAGGTTGATCATGCGCTGCACAAACGTCAGAAGTTCACGATCCTGGGGCTGCAAATTCCAGTTCAGCCAACTCGTCTCATTATCCTGGCAGTAGGCGTTGTTGTTCCCCATCTGCGTATGACCGATCTCATCTCCCCCCGACATCATGGGTACTCCCTGAGACAGAAGCAACGTTGCTAGCAGGTTCCGCTTCTGTTTGGCGCGCAAAGCCTGAATGCCAGGATCGCCCGTTGGACCCTCGACCCCACAGTTCCAACTCCGGTTATCGTTATTGCCGTCCCGATTGTTTTCGCCATTGGCTTGGTTATGCTTGTCGTTGTAGCTAACCAGATCCTGCAGCGTGAAGCCGTCGTGTGCGGTGACGAAGTTCACGCTGGCGTAAGGACGGCGTCCGCTGTGCGCATAAAGATCGCTGGAACCTGTGATGCGGTACGCCAGGTCACCAAAAACTCCTCCGTCACCCTTCCAAAAAGATCGCACCGTGTCGCGGTAGCGATCGTTCCATTCCGCCCAACCCACCGGGAAGTTCCCGACCTGATAGCCGCCTTCTCCCAAGTCCCAAGGCTCGGCAATGAGTTTGACCTGGGAGAGCACCGGATCCTGATGGATGATGTCGAGAAATGCGCCGAGTCGATCGACTTCATGTAGTTCACGGGCAAGTGTGGCGGCAAGGTCGAAGCGGAAGCCGTCCACATGCATCTCCAGAACCCAGTAGCGCAGGCTGTCCATGATTAACTGCAGGACTCGAGGATGCCGCATGTTCAGCGTATTTCCCGTTCCTGTGTAGTCCATGTAATAGCGTGGATTGTCGGCTACGAGCCGGTAGTAGGAGCTGTTGTCGATGCCCTTGAGCGAGAGGGTAGGCCCCATGTGATTGCCCTCCGCCGTGTGGTTGTAGACAACATCGAGAATTACTTCCAGCCCGGCTGAGTGCAGGGTCTTAACCATGGTCTTGAATTCGCGGATCGAGTTCGTCGCCAGATAACGAGGCTCGAGCGCAAAGAAGCCGATGGAGTTGTAGCCCCAATGGTTGCGCAGACCGCGTTCCATAAGTTGGCGGTCGTCCACGAAACTGTGCACGGGCATGAGTTCGATCGACGTCACTCCCAGCCGTGTCAGATATTCGATTACCGGCGCTGTTGCCAGACCCGCGTATGTCCCGCGCAAATGGGCCGGAACATCCGGATGACACTTGGTGAACCCTTTTACATGCATTTCGTAAATCAGGGTTTTGTGCCACGGAATATTCGGGGGCGCGTCGGTCCCCCAGGTAAAAGCGGAGTCGATGACGCGGTTCTTCGGCATTCCGGCGGCATTGTCACGTCGGTCAAAAGACAGGTCTTCTTGCTTGTGTCCGACCCGATATCCAAAGTGTGAGTCATTCCACTGAATGGTTCCTTGGATTTGCTTGCCGTAAGGGTCGAGAAGAAGTTTGTGGGGATTAAACCTAAGGCCTTGCGCCGGAGCGTAGGGACCATATGCGCGGTAGCCATAAAGTTGTCCGGGACGCACTTCCGGCAGGTAACCATGCCAGACCATGTCAGTTTGCTCGGGAACAGGCACGCGAACAGTTTCGCGTCTGCCCAGTATGTCAAAGAGGCAAAGCTCGACCTTCTCGGCATGCTCCGAATAAAGCGCAAAATTCACACCTTCGCCGTCCCAGGTTGCGCCCAGCGGGTAGGGACAGCCAGGCCAGATGATGGGCTGGGGTAGGTTAGCCATTTAACTCCTTAGGCCTATGACCACGGAGGCCCTTCGAAGCGCAAATGCACTCGTGTCCGACGCAAGCTGCATGGATGCTCCTCAAATGTGAGGATAAAATTCGTCGAAAACCTGTAGTAACCGCTCGCTGAGTTGGTGAGTGATCTCGGGAAGGGAATATCATCGAAATCCTCGGACGGATTGGGCATCAAAGGGATCCGTGAAAGGCTACGTCAACTCGGCGGAGCTCTCTAGTATTTACTCGAACGGCCGTGGTACGCTGGTCACCGCCGACCTACTGCTCGGATAGGTTCACACCTGCACTCGACTCAGCGCGCTCTCGACACGCCCGAAGCCACCCAGCCAGTAGTTCGAGGAGTTCCTCAGGCGGTCTAAGCCAAATCTGTGCTGCCGTCGGCCTCCATTCCGGACGCGCCAATATGCTCAGCCCTCGACCATTGATCGCCTGGAACGCATCCTCATCGGTGTTGTCGTCTCCCAAGTAGGCAGACGGCACCTCCGGATCCATCTCACTTAGAATGGTGCGCACGGCTGTTCCTTTGTTGGCCTTCGGGCTGCGAATCTCGACCCCGCCGTCGAAATCCATCAGACCCAAGCCGAAGCGCTTCGCAATCCCCGTCCAGCCTAGCATCACGCGGTCCCGCATTGCTTGCGCTGCAGACTCAGCCAGACCACGCCAGTGCACCGCAATGCTTCCCGATTTGAGTTCGACCGCGTGCAGCAGGTGCTGCGAGCGCAGCCAATCTTCTGCCGCCGCTAGGCCTTCCACCGTGGAGTCGTCCAATTCCCAAAGTTCGATGCTCCCGTCGGCCTTCAGACGCTGCAATCCATGAAGACCCCACACCTCCGGATGCGGCTTGATCGACAGAAGTGGAACAGTCTCTGTTACATCCCTCCCGGAAATGATTACAACTCGCGTCTTTCCGATACCGAGGATGTTCTGCAAAGTTGAGACAACACCGGGATACGGAACAGCCTTCTTGCGATCCTTCCGGAACGGGGCGAGGGTTCCGTCGAAATCGAGCATGAGCAGCGATCGAGGTGCTCGCGCTACCAGCCTTAAAAAAGATTCAAGCTGTGGCTTCGCCCTGGAATTCACCTCTGTGTCAATTTTGTCGCTGGGGTGCGTCACGCGGCCGTCACACCTCCCCGAGACTTACCTTGAGTTCGATCGCTCCCATCCAGCCTGAGTTCGCACAGTTCTGTTACCAGACTTCCGGCCCAGCGGTAGATGTTGTGTTCTCTTATGATTTTGCGCATCCGACGCACTCGCATTTGTCTTTCCTCCGGCTCCATCTCCAACGCGGCGCGGATGGCTTCGGCTGTCTGGTCGATGTCGTAAGGATTCACCAGCAGCGCGTCCCTCAATTCGCGAGCCGCTCCGGTGAACTGGCTCAAAATCAGCACGCCGCGCTCGTCGCGGCGTGCGGCGAGAAATTCCTTCGCTACCAGATTCATGCCGTCATGCAACGACGTCACCAGGCAAAGATCGGCAGCGCGATAGTAGCCTTCGATTTCCTTATGGCTATGGTGCCGCTTAAGAAATAAAATGGGCTTCCACTTGCCCGACTGAAATCGCCAGTTGATTCGTTCCGCTTCCGCTTCCAACTCCGCCATCAAATCGTGGTAGCGCTTGATGTGAGTACGGCTGGGCGCGCCGATTTGTACGAAGGTGAATTGGCCCTGATATTTGGGGTACTTCTCGAGGAATCTCTCAATCGCACGGAAACGCTCATGGATTCCTTTGGTGTAATCCACCCGGTCGACTCCGACTCCCACGAATGCCGCTTCAACGCCCAGGCTGCGCATCAAGGCGGAGCGATCAAGATAGTTGATTCCGTACTGATCGGGCTCGACGGATTCATCGTCCGTCAAGTCCACACTGATGGGGAAAGGGCGAACGATTGTCCGGTGGTTCTGTCGCGATACCGCAAAGTGTTCCCAGTCCACACGTGATTCCACTACGCGGTCCACTGTCTGCAAGAAATTATTGCAGTGCGACTGAATGTGAAATCCGATCAGATCTGCTCCCAGCAGTCCATCCACGAGTTGCCGCTGCCATGGGCAGATACCAAAAGCTTCGGGATTGGGCCACGGGATGTGCCAGAAGATAGCCACGCGCGCATCCGGCCTTTTTTCCTTGATGAATCGGGGCAGCAATGCGAAGTGATAATCCTGGACCAGCACTACGGGGTGTTGTGTATCGGCGATCTCCTCGAGCACCGCAGCAGCAAACTTGCGATTGACCTCTTGATAGAATTGCCAGTCCAGCGCGCGAAAGATTGGCCGGGTGTGAGCAATATGGCAAAGCGGCCAAAGCCCTTCGTTGGAAAACCCGTAATAGTATCCATCCTCTTCCTCCTTGCTCAACCACACCCGGCGCAGTGTGTAGCGAGGTTCGTCCGGAGGTACGCGAAGCCGATCATGCGCGTCTACTACCTCGGTATCCGCGTCTCCGCTGCCATGCGCAATCCAGGTGCCGTCGCAGGCCTCGAGCACTGGCTCCAGCGCCGTGACCAATCCGCTGGGCGGAACAACCGCCTCAATTTCTTTGCCATTTCTCTGATGGATGTAGGGCTCGCGATTCGATACGACAAACAGCCGACCGCCCTCAAGACGAGTCTGAATCTGCACTGCCAGCCGGTCCGCCGTCCACATGGATTCTCCGGCTTCCCGCAAGCGAGCCTCATTTTCCGCGGCCGTCCGGGCCTGACTAAGGCTTTCCGCCAGCGTAGCCACTTCCCAAGCCAGCGGCTTGAATAGATCCAAATCCGGCATCTGCTGACGAGATGAAATTCTGCCCATGCGAAGAGCGCGCATCCATTGCGCGGCTCGCGCGATTGGCCCGGCTATGCTCCACCGCACAATCAGCACCGTGATGAAAACGATGAGAAAAACTTGGGCAAGGATTCTGAGGAATGCTTCGCGCCAGGTGTGAAGATTTTGGACACGAATGTAATCAACGTCGTGCACCACTGCGAGTCCGCCCAGCACCTCATCGTCCCGGTGGAGGGGCAATGCAAAGATGTGTACTCGATACTTGTCCAGCCGGCCAAATGAGCTCTCTGCGTGGTTTTCGGCCATGGCCCGGGTTACGTCAGTCGGAGCTGTTCCCAGTATCGGCTGCAAATCGGAGGTGATCGCCACCAGTTTGCCCTGCCGGTCATAAACAGCGACCCCAAGCATGTGTTCACGGTTGCCGAAGTGCTGTACTGTTCGCTGTAATCCTCGTACGGATTCCCAGGATTTTTCTACGTTGAGTGCAAAGCTCTCACCGAGCTCTCCGGAACTTCGTTCCAGCTGACTCCGAAGCGCGCGTTTCTCTCGCAGAACTTCGTAGTAAGAAAAAGCTAAAGAGACCAAGGTGATGCCGACAATGAGAGAGAGAATGAGTCGCACACTCAGCAGCCGCATGTTGGGTCCTCCTGCCACGAATCTGAAAGGTCCCTGTTGCCGAGCCACGGGAAAAAGGGGATCCGCCGGCTAGCCAGAAAGCCTCGACAAGACTGGACGCACACTTCAGGTGGTTTCGATCCCGTCTCGTCGGCTGTGTGTTTTCCCATCCCCCACCCATCGTAATAATCAGAACGCCATACTGATATACAGAAATCGCCGTAGGTCTTAGGAAAAAAGCGGAATTCGGCAAGCCTCAAATTCTGTGGAATCATGGCGATTTAGGATTGCGGGGCTCGCACGCCGCTGCGCCGAGCACTCCCCGACTCCAGCAAAAACCTGACTACAGTAAAAACCCTAGAGCCACACTACAGTTTGTCGTGATACGAATCAACATCGGATAAGTACATCCCCCTAGGTTGTATTCAAGAGACATGTTTTAGGCTGCCATATTTCGCTGGCATCTTCGCCTGTTGCAACCACCATGGAGTTCGTGGAGAGCATAATCATATGAAGAGAAACAGCCGAGAAGCGGCCACTGCCGTCGCCAATGGCGCATTTGAAGACGGCGAGAACAATCAGCACAATGGGACTTCACTCGTTGAGCCCGCTTCGGGTGACCTCAGAGTAATTCTCTCCGGCCTGCAAACCATGCGGGATGGGGATTTTTCCGTGTGCCTTCCTGGTTCCTGGATCGGATTGCCCGGCAAGATTGCCGATACTTTCAATTCCATCGTTGCCGCCAACCAACAGATGGCGCAGGAATTGAAGCGCGTTGGGCCTCTCTGGACGTCCAGCCTCCTGATTTTCCAAGACTTTCCATTGAAGTAGAGACTGCTGTCTTCCGAATCGTTCAGGAGGCTTTGACCAACGTCTTCCGCCATTCAGAAGCACACAAAGTCTCGATTACTCTGAGTCAGAGCAACGGAATCATAACGGTCTCGTTAAAAGACGACGACAGAGGAATTGGCGAGAACGTTGCCGAAATGCCACCGGATAGTGTGGGCTTCCGATGCTTTTCACAAACGTGTGCGATATAGCACATACAGACGGCACCAAAAAGGGGTACGCTCAAACTGTCTCTTCTAGCACCTTCCGCCGAGGCCCTGTTGGCTTAACGGTTCCTGCGAAATCAGATAGCGTTTTCCGCTGTGTGATGAAAGGAACTGGTCATGGCCACCCAATCTGTCCGGGCCGCCCCTACCCGATTCAGCAAACGAAACAACGACCGAAGCGAAGTCGGCAATATTATCCTCCGCGGGCTTCCGCCAACGGAATGGACTGAAATCTTTGCCTCGCTCGAGTTTGTACGGTTGAAATTTCATCAGGTCCTGCACGAAGCGGGCGAAGCAATCAAATCAGGATATTTTCTGAACGAGGGCATGAGTTCTGTGCTGACGGTTCAGCCCGACGGAGAGAGTGTTGAGGTGGGACTCATCGGCAGAGAGGGCTTCGTCGGCCTGCCGGTAATCTTTGGTTTTAAGACCAGTGCGTTGAGAATCATCACCCAGGGCGATGGTACGGCTTACCGCGTGGATGTGGGGACTCTTCGAAATCTTCTGCCGCATTGCCCCACACTCGAGCGTCAGCTGCAGCGTTATTCCATGATCCTGGGGATCCAGTCAACCCAGCTTGCCGCTTGCAACCACCTGCATGACGTTGAGGAGCGATTGGCGAGATGGTTACTGATGAGTCGTGATCGAATTGGCGGCAAGACTCTTCCCTTAACTCAGGAATTCCTGGCGCAGATGCTCGGAACCCGCCGGTCCACCGTCAGCGTGGCCGCCAGCGTTTTGCAGAAAGCAGGACTGATTTCTTACACGCGCGGCAACGTAACCATTCTGAATAAATCCAAACTGGAAGATGCCGCCTGTGACTGCTATGAGATTATTCGACAGCAGAAGAAACGATGGCAGGCTGAAACCTCATAAGCCTTCTGCTGTGCCTGCTCAAAGCCATGCCAAACCTGGGGATCCCTTCGGCTGTGCGCACGTTCCACTCCTCCCTCGAATGGAACAGGTCTGGGCGCCGGCATTGGCTCCGGTTCGGGAGGTTGCGTTGGCGTGGGCTACGGTTGGATTCCGCCTTTACTAATCGAAATTCAACGCTTTCTGGAGTGCTACTTGCGGCAGGCTCGCATCAAGAACAGTACAGCAAATCTCACATTCAATTACAGGAGCGCCCTGATGGGACCTTCGGCAGGGGTCCGTTACTCTCTTTCTCGACACTGAATATTCCCGCAGTTCTGGAAACGCAGCGCAGTCGATCGAAGGAGACCACAGTGGCCACGTGCGTGATTTCCGCGACAGCAACAGATCTAATCCCAGCGAGAATTGAAACTCAGCGAGATCATTCCGAACGCAGCCTCGTTCAACGCGCGCAGCGCGGCGATCAGGAAGCTTTCGCCACGCTCTTCCATTTGCATAAGAAGCGGGTTTACTCCGTATGCCTGCAGATGACCAAGGATGTGGCCGACGCCGAAGACCTGACTCAGGAAGCCTTCCTCCAGGTGTTTCGCAATGTCAAGTCGTTCCGCGGCGAATCCGCCTTTTCCACTTGGCTCTACAGGATTGCGGTGAACACCGTGCTGATGAAGTTGCGGCGCCGTAAGCCGCCCCTTGTGCTCTCGCTGGATGAGCCGTTATCGGCTGAGTCTCCGTCGCTCAGGCGCGATGTTGGCACAGCCGACCTGAACCTCTCTGGGGCAATCGACCGACTTGCACTGCGCCGCGCCATCGAAGAGCTTTCGGAAGGATGCCGTCGGATTTTTGATTTGCACGAAGTTCAAGGATTCGAGCACCACGAAATCGCGCGACAGCTCCAGTGCTCGATCGGAAACTCAAAGTCACAACTGCACAAGGCCAGGATGAAGATGCGCGACCTGCTTTTCCCGAAGTCTTTACACAAATGCGGACGGTTCCGACGTCGTAGCGGTCATGGTAGAGCGCTTCCAGGCGCGCCTCGACGAGCGGACCTGGGGTGACCTGGTTTGGTTGCGGCCACGGCGCTCGAATTAAAGCTTACGGGCAGCGACCAAGAGAATTTGGTGACTTAGCCCGACTGTAGGGAGTTCCCCGTATTGCGATTGCATTCCAACCCACCTATCGTGAAACAGCACGAAGGTGAAGCTAAGATTACCGCAAGGATATCAAGTAGCCAGGAGCCAGTCCCTGCCCGGGTCTGGCGAATTTCGAAGCCATACTTATGCTTAATATGGAAGGACGGCCTGCTTGGTTCGTATTTTGGTAGTAGACGATAACACGGCGGTCAGGAATTATCTCCGCGCTCTCCTCGAGCAGCAGAGTAGTTGGCAGGTCTGCGATGAAGCTCGAACCGGAGGAGAGGCCCTGCAAACGGTAAAGAAGAATCCGCCCGATATGATTTTGCTGGACTTTCAGATGCCAGATTTGAACGGGCTCGACGTTGCCCGGCAGATCTCGGGGCTTTTTCCAGAGATACCTATCCTGTTGGTCACCATTCATCTCTCCAAACAGTTGGCGGAGGAAGCTCGCAGGGCTGGAATCCGAGGTGCATGCGCGAAATCGGACGTCGGCTCCATCGTCAAAGCCGTGGATGCGCTGCTGCATGCAGGAACTTATTTTCCGGCAATCGCCAGCTAAGAGTTCCGAGAGCTAAGAATTTAACGACCAGTAAGAATACAGGATTCCCTGTATTCGACTCAGCCTGCTCGCGTGCTAGTTTCAAGGTATTTCACGCATACGGAAATGCCTTCCCCTGATGCGAGTAGACTCTGCGGCGGGAGCAGGGCAAACTCAAACCAGAGCCGGCCGTGGAGCCGTAAAATAAGACTGCACGGTGCCGCATCAGAGAGCTGAAAACTTTATGGCTGTCCGCATCCTGCTGGTGGACGATCATCCTATCGTGAGACAAGGGCTGAGAACCCTTCTGCAGGGGCGGGGCGACTGGGAAGTAGTGGGTGAAGCATCGGATGGGGTCGAAGCCGTGGAGATGGTCGATAGTTTAAAACCGGATGTCGTAGTGCTCGATATCACTATGCCCCGGATGAATGGTCTTGAAGCATGCCGCTTGATTCAGCAGAAACATAAGAACGCTGGTCCCGAAGTTTTATTCGTTACCCAACATGACTCTCCGCAAATGATGCGTGAGGCGCTGGATGCGGGAGCCCGAGGCTGCGTCGTGAAATCCAATGCCGCGCGCGATCTGTTGGAAGCCGTTGAATCAGTGAGTCAGCATCGGGTGTTTACAGCTTTGGCTCGAAGCCCACAGGCTTCGTGCTAATGGGGCCCTGGTGGTCCGAATCTCTCGATCTGTCAGAAAGACCGCACGTGGAGGGAAGTCTGCCATGAAACTGCGAATCCTGTTAGCCGATGATCATGAAATTGTCCGTCGAGGGTTGTGTGCGCTTCTTCAGAAACAGGAGGGATGGGAAATTTGCGGAGAAGCCTCGGACGGCCGCGAAGCGGTTGAGATGGCCAAGAAGTTGAAGCCCGATGTCGTGATTGTGGACATTGGCATGCCCAGCCTCAACGGCTTGGATACCACCCGCCAACTGATGCAGCATGATCCACAGTTCAAAGTCATCGTGCTGACAATAGCAGATTCCGATCAGGTCATCCGGGAGGCCCTCGATGCGGGTGCTCGCGGTTTCGTGCTCAAATCCGACGCAGCCCGTGATCTAGTGTCCGCAGTGGAAGCTTTGCAGAGTAAGCGCATGTTCTTCACTCCGCGAGTGAACGACTTAGTGTTGGCGGGATTCCTGGACAAAGGCCATGTCGTAGCCCGAAGCGAGGCTCCGAACCTGCCAACCCTGACGGTGAGGGAGCGGGAAATCACTCAGCTTCTCGCGGAAGGAAAAAGTTCCAAGGAAGTAGCAACGCTGCTGAACCTGAGCACCAAGACCGTGGAAACCCATCGCAGCAACATCATGCGAAAACTCAGCCTGCACTCCATTCGCGATCTCGTGGTGTATGCCATCAAGAACAACATCATCCAGATTCAGATGCCGGCTCAAATCCACAGCGCACCGGGAACCACGGTGGCCTGATTAAGGCTGCCTATTATTGAGAATTGCATAATATAGTTACAGTGGAAAGAGCTCGGCCTGCTGCCAGAAGGCGATCACCAGAGCGGGCCGTCGGCGCATCCGCCGAAGCGCCTGGCGTGCGTGATGGCTCAACTGCCCAAACGTGG
>Ga0187891_1003460_pt1 | contig 10995 bp, 9 predicted proteins | sample June2016WEW_21_4_FD_132990 | JGI IMG/M metagenome (GOLD analysis project Ga0187891, IMG submission 132990) | Peatland microbial communities from SPRUCE experiment site at the Marcell Experimental Forest, Minnesota, USA - June2016WEW_21_40 | ecosystem: Environmental > Terrestrial > Soil > Wetlands...
GGATTTTGCTATGCGGGATCGCGACGTTCGGGTTTGCAACCAGATAATGAAGAACCTCGAACTGCTTCGGGGTAAGGCGAACGTCCCGCCCCCCGATCGAAATGTGACGACTGCCTAAATTCAACTCGATTCCATCAAACGCAACCACTACTGGACCCTTATGTGGAGAGAGCGGGACGCGGCGTAAGTTCGCTCGAACACGAGCCAGCACTTCCGGCATGCTGAACGGTTTCGTAATGTAGTCATCGGCCCCGGCGTCGAGAGCCTCGATCTTGTCTGGCTCCGCTTTTCGAACCGTGAGCATAATAATGCCGATATCGGAGGTCGCTCGAATCGACCGACACGCTGCTAGTCCCCCCATGCCAGGCATGTTACGGTCGAGAATGATCAAGTCGTAGCGCTCTTCCCGCAGCTTGTCCAGTGCCTCCTCGCCACTTCTTGCATCAGCTACGATGTACCCTTCTTTGGTTAAAGCTGATCTCATGACTCGCCGAAGTTGCGGTTCATCATCGACGATGAGGATTTTCTCCGTGCTCATGGCTTTCGATCTTCCTTAAGTGTTGGCAGACTGAACGAGAACTGAGCGCCGCCCTCCGGCCGATTCTCCACCCACAATCGTCCTTGATGCGCGTTAATGATATCCCGTGCCACGCTTAGACCCATCCCGGTTCCCGCCACCGAATCTTGAGTTCGGCTTCCGCGATAGAATCTCTCGAAGATCGACTCAATCTCGTTATGAGGAATTCCCGGCCCTTGGTCTCGAACTCGAACGGTAACGATATCGTCGGTCTGGATCGCGGATATCGCGATTGTTGAACCGGGCGGCGAGTACTTGACCGCATTACCAATCAATTGCCGCAGGGCGAGTCCTATCATGTCAGGATCCGCGCTCACGGGCGAGATGCCCTCGTGAACCTGAATATCCAGTGGTCGACCATCCAAAAGGCTTTTCAAGCGATCAACAGAAGACCGAATTAGGTTCATAATGCAAAGTTGACGGCGCTGAATTCTCGCCCTGCCCGGCTCAATCCGTGCCATGGCCACCGTCTCGTCAATCATTCCAGTTAACTTATCTGACTCTTCTTCGACTACCTCCAGCAGATCGTCCTCCTCCGCTTCGTGTTGATATGCGGAGCGCACAGCCGTGATCGCACCCTTGATCGACGTAAGAGGCGTTGTGAAGTCGTGCGCCAACGCGTCGAGGAGAATACTCCTTAGGCGTTCATTTTGGCGTGCAGCTTCCAGTCTGCTAGCGACATCCTGGTGTCGCGCACGTTCGACCGCGGTTCCTGCCATGTTTGCAATTGCTTGCAAGGCAGGTTCTGACACTGCAGGGCCGATGGCTCCAATGCTGCCGAGAATTTTGCCTCCCAAGAAAACGGGAGCAACAATCACTTCAATGCCTTTCGCAGTCGATTCCTTGCGCCACACGAACCAAGACGCACCACCAACCGCAATATCGCGCAAGACTTGCTGCTCGAAACTCGCGTCTGGTGCGCCTGCCATGCTGAGGTCGCCGGTCAGCCCGTCGCAAAAGGCAACGCTCGAAAACCCAAAGCATTCTTTCACCTGCGCGGCTATCTGCACACCGAGATCCCTGGTAGTGTCGATTAGCATTAGTGATCGGCTGAACTGGTAGAGGCGCTCTACCTCGACTCGTCGGGCCTGCGCTTCATCAGCGCGCTGACGAGCATTTGAAGAAAGTTTACTGGCCGTGATGGCTGTCACCAAGAAAACGAAAAGAGCTACCCAATTTTGTGGGTCAGCGATTGTAAGCGAGAGAATCGGAGGAAGGAAAAAATAGTTTAGGCAGAGCATCGCCGCCACTGAAGTTACGAACGACTCTGCAAACCCCCATTTCGCCGCTACCACTAAAACAACTAATACGTATGAGAAGCCGGCTATCAGGCTATTGACACGCAGCAATGAGAAGTCCGCCCAGGTTGTCGCAGCGACGAGCGCTAGGCACGCCAACACTCTCGTCGTGCCAGCGCCTACACCACGAATTGGTTGAATGGTTTGTGAATCACCCATTGGACAGCATCCCGATCACTTCAATGAATGTGTTGAGACAACTGGTTGTGTCGGTCTCCGTCCAGACCGCGCGGCTGAGCGAAATGACGTTTCGCCATCGCCCCTCATATGTACTCCACAGCATTATGCTCATCGCAAGCATCATGCGTGCGGGATATTTAGCACTTCCTCGTTGTCTGTCGCGACACAAGATCCCCAAATCCTTCATCCGTTTGCCCTGCCGAAGATGTGAATCGGGCCGACACACCATCTACCTACATCGCTTTAGCAATTCTCTACAAACTTCTGATAATAAACCTTCTACCTTTCGCTTCAATGACTTCCGTTAACGTCCCTGAACGGCCAGTAGACGCCAGTAAGGCCCGGATGCAGGCAGTCGGTGCAAAATCCGGTGCAGTTGCTCGGCTCTGTGCCAAGCATCCCGAGATCGCGATTCGCCTCGGCCTTTCGGCAACCTCCGTGTACGCTCCATAAAACTGGATTGATTCCCTTCATTTGAGCTCGCAGGTGCGCGTAACAGTGGGCCTCCGAGGACAAAGAAAGAATGTTGCAGCTTCAGTACGGAACGACGGAGGCGACTGCGATCTTTTCCAGACTCCGATAGCAATTCGTCCCCCTCGAGCAGGTTCCTCGCATTCAACCCAACCTTGGGATATTGGGAAAAATCGAAGGGCTTTCCGGCCCACTCAGTATTAAACAACTGTGAATGGAATCGGGGCGGTCAGGACATCAGATTTCTCCTAGGGTCATTTCTGGTGAGACCGCAGGCTGTTCGCTAGGAACACCGCCCCAAGTTTTTCAAATCGGAGGAAAAGGAAATCATGGAAACATTTAGAATCACGCACCCGGGCCAACCGTACAAAGGACCACACATCGGTAGTCGACTTGCCAAGAAACTAGATACGCACCGCTGGCATGTTCTCCGGATCGAATTTCTCGACGAACCACAGTGTCGGACGCAGCCGTGCACGCTCAACAATGCGAACTATGGAGAAGTTGTGGGGGACCGCGATTCTAAGCAGCCGAAGCTGCAGGAACTCCGCAGGTGAACGCTCGATATACCAAGCTAGGAGCGCCGCTTCTTTGTGACCCTAATCACCTGATCCCGTACCCATATGCACGGAGTTTCCCTCGCGCCTGAGGCATCCTGCACAAAACTAGAGGTGTCCTATGTCCCTACAGAGTGGAGAGCACGCATACCGAGTAGCAGCGTGGTGGACTTCCGGACGGTGTGGCCTAGCCAAGTCGGATTCCGCGCCCAACGCCATTCACTTCACCGCCCCCAAGGAGTTTGGTGGACTCGAAGGTCGCTGGACTCCAGAAGAACTCTTGTTGGCTGCCCTCGCCGGGTGCTTCACGACCACTCTACGTGCCGTGGCGGGTGGTGGGCGGTTCGACTTCACCGACTTGCAGGTGAACGCCAGCGGCACGATACGCAAGACCGCGTGCGGCTATGATTTCAGCGAAATTGTGATCCGCCCGAATCTCAGGATTGCCTCCTCCAAGGAGCGGGAACATGCCCTCGACCTTCTGAAGAGGGCGGAAAGACTATGCCTCGTCTCCCGTGCCATCGACGTACCTTTGAGGTTCGAGCCCAAAATCGAAGTCACCGAAGCTGTGGTTTTGGTCTGATCTTTTCGAACAGTCTGGAATCACGATAGCTTCACGCTTGATCTCGAGTGCAATACTGCCAAATCAGATCGGCGAGTTTGCAAGGAAAGATCGCGAGCCCAGTGGTTTGTGCGCAAGTCGGTGTGTGCAGGAGCAGCCGCTATGATTCAACGTCGCAAGTCGCAGGATCCAGGATTCAGTTCCGGGTCGTCAACCGCCATGGGGTCGATGATTAACAAGTGGCCGACCGGTTAGATAAGCCGCTAGTAGGCCCCCACAGAAGGTCAGGAAGTGTTCGAACCGGCGAGTTCTGACGGAAAATCCGGCGAGAGGCTGCGGGCGGCGACTTCCGGCGGCAACGGGTTGTAGAAGAAACCCGAAGCCCACTCAAATCCAGTAATACGAGACGTTTGGGGCAGGATTTCTATATGCCAATGGAAGTCCTCCTCGATTGTTTTCCAGTAGTTCCCTCTTGGACGCAGAAACGGGCGGTCGTGAAGCGACAAGTTGTAGGGCGGCCCACCTACCTTTTGATCCAACTTCTGCAACACATCACGGAGTATGAGAGCCAAGTTCTTGCCTTGGGTTGCCCCGAGTCGACTGAATGCGCTGCTGTGAAACTTCGGGAGGATGCACATCTCGAACGGAAAGCGTGACGCGAACGGAGCAAACGCCACAAAATCCTCATTTTCACTAATCAATCGCGTTCGGCCCTTTAACTCCTGTTGGAGCACGTCGCAATATATGCAGCGTTCCTTCAAAGCAAAGTAGTCACGAGCAATCATGAGTTTCGTCTTAACTGCTCGTGGCGTTATCGGGAGTGCGATTAGCTGCGAGATTGAATGACTAATAGTGTGAGCCCCGGCTCCCTCTCCATGATTCTTGAAGATCAAAACGTAGCGCACACGCTTATCCCCTTCAAGATCGACGATGCGAGCTATGTAAGCTCTGATAACGTCAGAGATTTCATCGATTTCTAACTCATGAAGGCTACGGTCGTGCCGCGATGTTTCCACAATGATTTCGTGTGCCCCCACACCGTTCATCAGGTCGTGCAGCGCTTCGGCCCGTCGTGCCAGTTCGCCTTCTATCCGTAGCCGTGGTAGAGAATTTGGTACCACTCTTACTGTCCACCCCGGCCTGTTAGGTGAAGATGGGCCGTTTCGGATGGCGAACACTTCCCCCGGCGTTGCGGCCTCATTGTTCTCGCAGAATGGGCAGAAGGCCGTCTGCCTTGCGAACTTCTTGAAATGAAACCCTGTTGGCTGCAAACCGTCGCCATCCGCCACAATTATCCAGCGGTCAGTGAAGATGTCCTTGCGCATTTGCGACATACGAACCTATCAAGGTGAGGGTGAAAGAGGCCTTCCTCGCTGCGACGCAGTATATATCACGGATTACAGTGGCGAACAAATGTCTCGAGCCGCTCACAGGAGTCATGGCATGGCACAGTCATCGGGGTCCGTTCCCGAATCTCACGCGTCTCATTGCTTTTGCTGACGCTGCCCCAAAGGAACCAGCGTAAACAACGATTACAGAAAGCTCTGCACCAAATTGCTCTGGCGACGGCTCTGGATGAGAGCGTGCCAGTTCCGCGCAGGGCCGCATAGGAACGATGAGGAATTCATCTTGGGCATAAAGCATAAGAGCCGTGCGGATTGTTCCTCTGCACTCCACTTGAACATTCGGTAGCTAGATACCTCAGCACGGATTTACAACACGATCAATTCTGACCAGTTTTACGAAACACGAAGTTCGACACTGGAGATTCACAGGGTTCTGACGATAGAGGGACCTTTCGTAAACAAGCGTGGTTTTGTGGGCATTTTGATGCAAGGGAAGGTTTGATGAACGTAAATCTTTTGGATCCGAACTTTGTTGTGCTCGCGCCGTGGTGATTCTGATCATCGCAGCGCTTGCTTGGCTGTACGTGCGAAAACGTAGGGGTACGACCGCAGGCTTTGATTCGCAAATGTTCTCTGCAGTGATTGCGATCACAATGAGGCGTGATGCGTGCTATGAACCCAACTTGCTGCTTGTGGTCTAGTTGAACAAGGCGTGAGGCAATCTGCCATGGAACTACGGAACTGGTCGAAATCCGAATTTGAATACGGCCGAAGGATTCTGAATTCTGCGCTCGATGGAGCGCGTGGCGGTCGAGAAGCATTCCTCAACGGAAGATCCCTTACTCCATTTCTTCGCGAAGGAATTCGAAGTGCCCTGAAGCCTGCGGTCGTTGGAGCGTGTATCGGTGTGTTGGGCAGTTATCCCGGAGACCGTCATAGATCTATCAGCAGAGCGTTGGCATGCGGCTTCGCGGGCTGGGCTATTGGACTCGGAGCTGGTGTCGCTTGGGAAACCCGCGGTTTGACCGCGCGCGTCACTAGTAGTGCTTTGAGGAACATTGGCAGGATGCGTGACGAGCACTGGCTGGAGAGGAATCCCATCGACTACGCGTAGTTAGGAACACGAACGGTTGTGCCCAGCGATCAAGTTGTCCCACTTCGTGATCGCGGGAACTGGGGAAATAAGAATTAAGCATGCTTCTCCGTAGGTAATGGGCCCCTCGCATATATTCCTCAATTAAGGAGGCAGCGATGATCGCAAGCGAAGCAGTTCAGGAACGGGTGCAGATCCCGCTTACCGCTGAAAGCCTGACTGGAGAACGGATTGCCTACCTGGAAAGACTAGTCAATCAAGCCAGAACCGCCGCTGCCGTCTTTACCCAATTCTCTCAAGAGGACGTTGACCGCATCGTCAAGCCGATGGTCCTGGCTGGCCTGGAGCAAGCTCAACATCTCGCTCGCCTGGCGGTTGAGGAAACCAAGCTCGGTGTCGTGGAAGACAAGGTCCTCAAGAACATGTGCGCCACGGAGTTTACTTACAATTACATCAAGGATAAACGTACGGTCGGCATCATTCGCGAGTTTCCGGAGCGCAACCTCGTGGAGATGGCGGAACCGATCGGGGTCATCTTCTCAATCACGCCGATCACGAACCCTACGTCCACCGTGCTCTTCAAGTGCATCATGGCCATCAAGACGCGTAATGCGGTCATTTTCAGTCCCCATCCACAGGCCTGGCATTGTTGCTCCGAGGCCGTGAAGATCATGTATGAGACCGCGCTGAAGCATGGCGCGCCCGAAGGGGTTTTTACCTGTCTGGAATCACACACCCTGCAGGACAACGCCTACCTGATGCGGCACAAGGACGTGAGCCTGATTGATGCCACCGGCGGGCCGGGTGCAGTCAAAGCCGCCTATAGCTCCGGCAAACCAGCTCTGGGTGTAGGGTCGGGCAACACGCCGGCCTATTTGGAAAAAACGGCGGATCTGAGTACGGCCGTGGTGGACATCATTCTCTCCAAAACCTTCGATAACGGAACCATCTGTGCATCAGAGCAAACGGTGGTGATCGACGATGAGATTTATGACGTCGTGCTGAAGAAATTTGCGGAGCTAGGCACGCATATCTGCGATGAGAAAGAAACGGAACTGCTAGCGCGCACGGTAATCGATCCTAAGACCGGGTTTATGCAACCCATGGCAGTCGGGCAAAAGGCTACCGATATCGCCCGTTTTGCCGGTCTTTCCGTGAGACCGGACACTAAACTCCTGATTGCGCCGATTCAAGGCGTAGGCCGCGAACATCCCCTGTCGGTCGAGAAGTTGTTCCCGGTGCTCTCGGTCTATCGAGCGAAGTCGGTCGACGAGGCGCTCAAGGTTTGTATCGACGTGAACCATGCCGGCGGGCTGGGACACACGGCAGTCATTTTCTCGCGTAACGATGAGGTCATCAGCAAGTTCAGTGAGGTGATGAACGCGGGGCGGATCATTGTGAACTCGCCCGGCTCCATCGGAGCGCTCGGCGCCGTTTACAACGATCTGGTGCCCACATTTTCCTTCGGATGTGGCACCGGCGGTGGCAACAGCACCACGGATAACATAAATATCTATCACTACCTCAACGTCAAGCGTCTGGCTCGGAGGACACAAGCCCATATGTGGTTCCGAGTTCCCAATCAGATTTATTTCAACCTGAACGCGGTGGAGAATGTACGCCAGTTCCAGTCCCGCTCCACCATCATCGTTACGAATCCGTCTTTGGAGCAAATCGGCCACGTAGACCTGGTTCGGCGGTACATTCCGGAGGGAACCCACGTCCACGTCTCGGTCATTCCCGATGCGGAGCCCGAGGTCAAGGTGGTCATGCAAGGCGTGGAGGCGCTCAATTTCTACAAAGCGGACCAAATTATCGCACTCGGTGGCGGGTCAGTGATCGATGCGGCGAAGATCATGAAACTCAAGTATGAGTCGCCGGAGGCTGACCTGGAAGAGCTGGCCGCACCCTTTCTGGATCTGCGCAAGCGCGTGGTCCAGTACCCGACTAAAAAAATTAACCGGGCGAGGCTGATTGCCATCTCCACCACTAGCGGAACGGGAAGCGAAGTCACGCCCTTTGCGGTCCTGACCGACAAAGAGCACGGGCGCAAGGTGACCCTGGCCGACTACTCTCTGACCCCGGATGTGGCCATCGTTGATCCACAATTTGTTATGTCCATGCCGAAGGGCCTTACCGCCGATACCGGTATCGACTGCCTAACCCATGCGCTGGAAGCTGCAGTTTCCAGCTACGCTTCGGCCTATACCGACTCCAACGCAATGCAGGCGATCCGGATGGTATTCAAGTATCTGCCCATTGCTTATCAGCATCCGCGCGATGAAGAAGCACGCTGCATGATGCACAATGCCGCCTGCATTGCGGCAATGGCGTTTGCCAACGCGTCGGTGGGCGTCAATCACGCGCTGGCGCATGCCTTCGGGGCGCGCTTCGGCGTGGCGCACGGCCGGGCCAATGCGCTCATGTTGCCGCACGTCATTGCGTATAACGCGTCCGTGCCCACTAAGTTCGTGCCGTCACCGTACCAGAAGGGGTATGTCGCGCATAGAAAATACGCGACGATCACCGATTTGCTGGGTCTGGGCGGCCACACCATCGAGGAGAAGGTGAAGAACCTGGTGATGGCGACAGAACAGTTACTCGACCAATTGGGCTTCCCGCGTTCGATCGCCGACCTGGGAATCTCCAAGGAAGAGTTCGAGCGGGCAATACCTGATCTGACCAGGCTTGCCTTTGACGATCCGTCCTGGCAGTCGAACCCTCGTATGCCACTGATCAGCGAATTGGCAGAGCTGTTTTGGAAGGCCTATCAGGGGCGAGGTTTAGCGAAGGTGGCGAGTGTACCTCAGCAACAAACCGCGTAGCGGATGGTGGTGCTTATGGCAATGATCGCCGTGTGTCTCAAGATTGATGAAGAGCGAGTTGTCCAGGTGTTGCAAGAGGCCGGTGACAAACTGGACAGCGCCGAGGGCGAAGTGGTTTTGGATTTCTCTGCCGTGCTCCGGATCGATGCGAGTGCGCTCAAAGCGATGGAAGCGTTCGCGGGCATAGCTGACAACAAAGGCGTCAAGGTGGTGTTGCGCGGCGTCCACATCGGTGTCTACAGAGTGCTCAAACTGGTGAAGCTGGCGTCGCGATTTTCCTTCGTGAGTTGAGAGGCGCGATGTGTGGCAACTGAATAGGAGAGCTGGCATGCAGAACAATCATCAGGGTGACCGCCTTTCCTGGGGGGACGCCGTTTTCCTCCATCTGGAACGCGAGGGCATGCCCCTCAACGTAGCCTGTGTCTGCGTTTTTGAGGCTGAGATCCCTTCCGAGGCTTTCGTTCAGTTCGTCGAGTCGAAGCTGCCGCTTATTCCCCGCTACCTAAAGCGTGTGGTACCCCCGCTCCTAAATATTGGCCTTCCAAGTTGGGAATACGACCCAACCTTCGACATCCGCAGACACGTACGCGAGGTGACGCTCAAGCATGGTTCCGACGCAGAGTTGAAGACGTTTGCGGGGAAAATTCTGAGCACAGTGATGGACCGGCAGCACCCTCTATGGGACCTGACCGTGGTGCATGGGCTGAAAGGTAATCGCAGCGGGCTCATTTTCCGCCTGCATCACTGCCTCGCCGATGGCATCGCCGGGGTTGGGATCATGAATGCGCTCATGGACGCGAGTCCAGTGGCTCCTCCTCTGCCCAGACGAAAGCGTCGGCTCCGAGTGCCACCGCCTCGTGACGTTTTGACTTCGCTAACCAACGACTGCGTCGATTCCTATTCCGAATTCGTCAAGGGAATTCTCGGCGCGCTGGCGGACGTATCGAGCATGGCGGAACGCTCCGTCGCAAATGGCGGGAACCTGGCCACGGACGAGTTCAGACATCTACTTCCGGAACTCACCGTGTCCACAGAGCGGCTGCGGTTCAACGTTCTCTACCGCGGGCCCCAGAAATTCGCCTGGGCTGACGTTCCGCTGGCAGAAGTCAAAGCCATACGGCAAACGTGCGGGACCAGCGTAAACGATGTCATTCTCGCGCTGGTGACGGCGACCATCCGGCGCTACCTCGAACTGCATGGTGACCGCGTTAAAGGGCGACTGCTCCGCATGATGGTTCCGGTCAATCTGCGGGGCACCGACGGTCCGGGTGACTTGGGGAACCGCATCTCCCTGGTTCCGGTCACCATCCCTCTAGATATTCGCAACCCTCGGAAACTGCTTGCTGCCGTCCATAGGAGAACAGAGCTTCTCAAGCGCGCGCATACCGCCGAATTGGTGAGCTTGACCGGTGGTTTGCTCGGCATGTTCCCGAATTCCGCGCAGGCGCTTGCCGGCCACATCCTGAACCGGTTGCCGTTCACGCCTTTCAACATGGTCTGTACCAACGTGCCGGGACCGCAATATCCGCTCTACGTGCTCGGCCACAAGATGCTGCATTGTTATCCCTATGTCCCGGTGGGTGGGGAAATGGCGCTCAATTGTGCCATTTTGACCTACAACGGTATGGCGTATTTCGGCTTCAGCGGATGTGTGCATGCAGCGCCGGATCTGCAGCGTTTGGAAACTTGTCTGAAGTTGAGTTTCACGGAGCTGCGGGAAGCCGCCGTAGCCCGGCCCCAGCGCAAGAAAGAGCAAAAGAAAAAATCGAAGAAGATGGACGCGAAGGCGAATGGGAAGATTGCATCGACACCGGAATCAAAGCCAGCGTTAATTAATTTGCCCATTCCAGTTCCGCCTGTCATTTCAGTCGAATCAGCAATAGCGGCAGAACCCCCAGTTAGGGAGGGAAAAGTCTTGACGCAATTGATCGCCTAGCGATCGTCAGCAGGAGAGTAGCGACGTGGTAGGTCCCGAGTCAGCTGCGCAGTTAACGTCCTGGTTGGTCCCGGGCCGCACCCTCTTCCTATCCATTCATCTTCTGGGCATCGTGGGTTTTTCCTACATTGTGGCGAGGCGCTTGGTCCC
>Ga0187891_1003461_pt1 | contig 10991 bp, 11 predicted proteins | sample June2016WEW_21_4_FD_132990 | JGI IMG/M metagenome (GOLD analysis project Ga0187891, IMG submission 132990) | Peatland microbial communities from SPRUCE experiment site at the Marcell Experimental Forest, Minnesota, USA - June2016WEW_21_40 | ecosystem: Environmental > Terrestrial > Soil >...
CTGATTCAGAGTCTCCAAACAAAAAGGGCGCTATTCATGTTTTGCATGTTGACGATGACCCGTCTGTTCTTGAAATATCAAAGCTATTGCTAATGGATATGGGCAACTTCGAAATTGAATATGCATGCTGCGTAGATGATGCCTTCGATTATATATATCAGCAATGCAATTTGAGGCGCTACACCGCCGATCCTACATAAACCCTTCCACTTTGAATCAGCAGCTTCTTGAGAGTTGCTCACAACGCTCTGCCTCAAAAGCGCTATATGAGACGATTTACTCTTAATTTTTTTCTTTTTTGTAGAAGCGCTCAATTCAGGAACAACCTCGCGCAGGTTTCTGGAATTTGCTGTTCAGTTGAATCGGCCAAAGGATAGGTTAGCTTTATTAAATTGGTTTTTTTCTTTTTGTTTAGGGATTCCAATGAAAGTTTTGCTTGCTTTTCCTCAGATTCTTCTGTCTCAAGCTTCATCAATGCTTTCTAGTTTCAAAGGCATGCTTCCTGCTGGGGTTCAAATAATCGTTCCTAAGAAAGGAACCGAGGAAGAACTCGTGCAGCTTGCTGTGGATGTTGACATGATAGTCTGTATTACTCTCCCTGAGAAAGTAGCTTTGGCGGCAAAGGAGCTTAAACTTGTCCAAAAAATTGGGGCAGGCGTCGATGGTATACCCTTTGATGTTTTGGGAAAGGAGGTTGCTGTTGCAAATACGTCAGGCGCTAACCCCACTCCAGTAGCAGAGGGAGCAGTTACCCTTGTTTTAGCCCTAGCCAAGCACATTGTTCGTCGACACAACCTTTTCCCGCAAGGAGACAACACAACCATGGTGGGAGTCCAACTGCGCGGAAAAAACGCAGGAATCATCGGCATTGGACACATAGGAATGGAAGTTTCTCGTCTCCTCAAAGCCTTCGGCATGAAAATTTATGCCACAAAGCGAGACCCAAAAGATACCTCAGGACTTGCATTTGTCCCTGACTTCCTCGGCGGACCCGGCGACCTTGACTACGTTTTGCGAGAGTCGGATTTCTTGGTGATTACTGCGCCGTTGACGCCTGAGACGCGTGGAATGATCGGTGAGCGTGAACTCCGCTTAATGAAGCACACAGCATATATTGTAAATGTTGGCCGCGGTCCAATCATTCAGGAAGAACCACTTTACCGCGCTCTAAAAGAGGGATGGATTGCCGGCGCTGGGCTTGATGTATGGTGGTCTGAACCTTGGTTGAATCTATTGTCAGAATCGGCGAGTCAAACTCGGCAATATGAGTTTTGGAAGTTACCGAACGTTATCGCGACACCTCACAACTTAGCTTCCACAGATGCAGGCTATGATGCTGAATTGCGGATTGCTGCGGAAAATATTCTGCGATTGTCAGAGGGCAAACCAGCGATAAACCAGGTTAACAAAGAGCTTCAATACTAATAGCGCCGATTAACCGTTCTGGCGAAACGAGATAAAAATGCAGACAAACTACGGTGCAGCAGCAAGTTTCGCTAATTGGATTTTATCATTGTGAGAAGCATTTTGAACCTTGTTATCGCAATCAAGGCATGAGGCTCGTTTGCAGGCATAACGGTCATTTCACCCTGCGTAAGCTTCAGCGGCTTGCCAGATATGGCTATGTTTACTTCGCCCTCGAGAACGTAAACCAAAGCATCAAACGGCGCAGTATGCTCGCTTAATCCCTGATTTTGGTCAAATGCGAAAAGGGTCACTGTCCCCGTTTTCTTGTCAATTATTGTACGGCTAACTACTGAGCCTTCCTGATAATCAATCAGCTCCAGAAGGTTCGAAACCTTAGCCGCAAGTCCGGAGGAACCCGTTTTGCTCATACATTAAACCGTGAGAACTTTAGTATATAAACATAAAATACCCAAATAACTATCAAGACGTTTTTGGGGCCTATGAGGGCTTAAGCTATTAAGGGAAACAATAATACACTACTTTTATGCCTTACACCTTAGACGCCATAAAAAAGCGGCGAAGCATCAGAAAATACCAAGAGAAGCCTGTTCCACACGAACTAATTCAGGAGATTTTGCAGGCAGCAGGCTGGGCGCCTTCAGCGCATAACGCTCAACCCTGGCGCTTCATAGTTTTTGCCAACCCATCAGTTAAACGGCGGTTAGCTGAGGCTATGGCTAAAGCTTGGGCTGCGGACATGGCTAAAGATGGTGTCTCCGTTGAGGCTGAAACGTTTAAGCTGCGGGTTGAAAGATTCGCAAATGCGCCTGCGCTGGTGCTTGCGTGTTTAAGCATGGAGGAGATGGCTAAGCCCTCCGATAAAGAGAGGCAACAGTGCGAGCGGGATTTGGCAATGCAAAGTTTAGCGGCTGCTCTGCAGAATCTGCTTTTGGCGGCGTATGCGAAGGGGTTGGGTGCATGCTGGTTCTGTGCGCCGGCTTTCTGCAAAGAAACCGTTCGGGAAGCGCTGGAGATTCCAAGTGAAGTTGAGCCTCAAGCGCTGATTGCTTTGGGTTTTCCAGCTGAAGAACCGCCTGCGCCGCCTAAGAAGCAGTTTGGCGATTATTGTTTTAGGGACAGGTGGGGCTGCAAGTTTAGCTAGAGCGTAGGATTCGGGAGCATGTGAGGTTTAAATCTGCAACAATACAGGAACCTACTTTTTAGCCGCTGAATCATGGAACGCCATCTTTTCCCATCTTTTTACACCCTAACCTGAGCTAAATCCAAGTCCTAAACAAAAAAATCAACCCAAAACAAGCCCCGAGCGGAGCCAGCCCCATCTGAGAGGGGGTTTAGTACTTACATCAAAAATCCAAAGTAAATATGGTTCATCAGAGACCGGGAAGGGTATAGTTTTTGTGATAGGTAACTAACAGCAAAATGGCATGCCGTTTACTCTTTTTTGTCAGGTATGAAATCCATAGATATCGAGTTTACGCAGTGCCGAGTATCTTTTTCCGTGAAATGCTCGCCGGTGAAGACGTGGCCTAAGTGGGCGCCGCAGTTGGCACATTCAATTTCTGTCCGCATCCCATCTGTGTCAGGCAGCCGCTTAACAGCGCCAGGAATTTCCTCGTCGAAGCTTGGCCATCCGCAGTCTGCTTCAAACTTGTTTTCTGAACGGTAAAGACCGGCGCCGCAGCGTTTGCATACGTAGGTGCCTTTTTCCCAGAAAGCGTAGTATTTGCCGGTGAAGGGCATTTCGGTGCCTTTCTGCACTATTACGCGTTCCTCTTGGGGAGTAAGCGTCTTGGTTTCTTTTTGAGAAGTAGACATAATTATCATTACCACTATGATTTTTCAGTGTAAAAAGCATTCTGTCGAAATTGTTGCCGACAAACAAATATAGAGGTAACTTGTTAAATTAATACGCGATATTTATGGTTGAAATTACAAGACTGTTTTGGAAAAAAGCTTTTACCTCTGACAATGTTTTGCTAGGCGAAATAGACAACGCTGAATTAGACACAAACACATGGCAAATAACAAACTTTTACGTGGGCTTAAGCGGTGAAGCAACAAAAACGCTGGGCTTCAAAAGACCTTACCTAGGCAGAGTAACTGTTTGCTTGCCAGCTTCCTCAATCGAAACGATAAAGGACACAGTTATTCTGAACCAAACCCTACAGGAACTCCACAACCTAAAGGTATGCAAAGAATAAACAAAATTTTTAAACCTATTTTAATAAAAAAACGCGTAAGCCGTCGATTTTCCATATTAGCCTCCATGGAGAGACGCCGGAAAACCACAAAATCACCTGATTAAAAGCAACAAAACCGGCAGCAGCTGAGCAAGCGTAATCAGAAACCCGTTCACTTTCACTCTCCCCTCCACTAGGCAAATAATCCTGTTCTTAGGTTGTTTTAAATACCCCAAACATTACATCATCTCAAAGTGTGAACGTAATGAATGAAGATGAAGACGCTGAAAACCAAAAAGAGACAGAAAATACACAAACAGAAACAGCAGAACCGGAAAAGTGCCAATATCAGTTCATAGAAGACCTTCCGGGAGTAGGTCCCGCCACAGCGCAAAAACTGCGAGAACTCGGCTACCACACCGTGGAATCCTTAGCTATGGCGACGGCGCGAGAGCTAGAGCCCGTTGGTGTGAGTGAAAAGAAGGCTTTCCAAATCATAGATGCAGCGCGTTCATCCATTGGAATCTCCTTCGTTCGAGCAGATGAACTTTTCAAGATGCGCCAAAACGTTTTACGTTTAACTACAGGCAGCAAAGCCTTAGATAAAATAGTTGACGGCGGCTTAGAAACCCAAACCATAACAGAATTTTACGGCGAGTACGGCAGCGGAAAAAGCCAGATATGCCATCAACTCTGCGTAAACGTTCAGTTGCCTCCGGAACGAGGCGGACTCAACGGCTCCGCATTATACGTGGATTCAGAAAACACTTTCAGGCTTGAACGCATAGTGCAGATGTCTAAGTTTTTAGGTTTAGACCCTGAAAAAGTGGCGAGAAACATTATTTACGCTGAAGCATACACTTCAGACCACCAAATGTTCCTTTTGGAAAACGCTGACGAAATAATCAAGGCGAATAACATCAAACTAATCATAGTTGACTCGTTAACAGCGCATTTCAGAAGCGAATATCTCGGAAGAGAAATGTTAGCTTCAAGACAGCAAAAACTAAACAAACACATGCATAAACTGATCGCTTTAGCCAGAGCATTCAACGCGGTAGCGGTCGTGACTAACCAGGTAATGGCTAAACCAGACCAATTCTTTGGCGACGCAATCCACCCAATCGGCGGAAACATCGTCGGTCACACAAGCCACACACGCATCTACCTGCGCAGAGCACCACACGGGCCAACGCGGATTGCAAGGCTGGTTTCAAGCCCGTATTTGCCTGAAGGAGAGGAAATACTTAAAGTAACCGAGAATGGAATAGAAGACATCTCTGAAGAGGAGAAACAGGAGAAAGCAAGCAAAAGTCGTGGACGCTAAACATGCCTGTACCACAAGCCTTAGTCACACGTTACTTCCAACTCGTAGTCAGTAGGCAATTTACCGAAGCTGAAAGGGAGCTGGAGCGAATCAAGCAGAAAATGCAGAAAACAGAGTGGAACAGAGGGTACTTCCGAGCGTTGTATGGAATGTATCTTTCACGGAAAAACGTTGCCACCGACGACTACGCGTTCTTTTCAAAACTTGACTTTGGCGACACGGCGGCTTTGCATGCTTACAGAAAAGAGTTTCTTGACCACATGCGCAACGGCTTACATGGAGATTTTGACCGTGGATACTTCTCAGCTTGGGCAGACTGCATGCGCATTTTAACACGCATGGAAATTCCCAGCCAGCAAAACAGTAATGGCAAAGGGGCTGGCGAAGAAAAAATAGAAACCCTCAGAAGCGACAAGAGCCAAGCAACGATTGCCAATTTCATAGAGAAAAAAGAAGACGAATAGATCAGTTTTAGCTTACGCGTAGATTTTAATAATTGTATAAAACAGGATGAAAAAGGGTAACCAAGCGAAGAAATACATGAGTACTGCTGTGCTCAGTATTTTTGATTGTTTCTCTATCTTGTTCTTGTACATTGCCTTGAAAACGTAGTAAGTTGCTAAGTAAACTATCAGGGCTATTGTGAAACTGTTAACTAAGGTGTCGATATTTGACATGCTGCCGCCTATCCAAAAAGCGACCGCTGCACTTAATGCCCCCGCAACTACACCTAACGCGACTCGTATCCAGTAAAGTTGAACTACAGGCGTCATCTCATCTAACCCTTCGCACAGTATATTTTATTCTTACTTAAAAAACATGCCTAGATATTAATCATTTCTGCCTTCCAAGTTGGTATTGATTAGGCAGTTGCGATTTTTTGGTGAAAAGGTTATTTTAATCAGGTTTCAGTATAACAAGCACGCGTGATGGTGCAGGTTGAGCAAAAAAGAATTCACAAGCTTCGATATCGCCGCGGCAATCAGCGAGCTAAAGCGATCAGTTGTGGAGTCAAGAGTGAACAACATTTACCAGCTTGACGAAAAAACACTGGTTTTTAAGCTTCACAAAATTAACCAGCCGCCGATCCGCCTGGTCATGGAGGCTGGACGCAGATTGCACTCAACCGTTTACGCTGAGGAGAGCCCGGCTGCACCACCGGTGTTTTGTATGTCGTTGAGAAAGTATCTGCGTGGAGCATGGTTGGTGGGCATTGACCAGTATGAATTTGAAAGAATCGTAACATTGACTTTTAGGAGGAAAGAAGGGTTGCTTAAGCTTGTTGTGGAGCTTTTCGGCGAAGGCAACTTTATCTTGACAAAGGAGAAAAACATGATTTTGCAGGCTTTATTTTTTAAGCGCATGCGGGACCGCAACATCTTACGCAACGAAGTTCTGGTGGTTCCGCCTCCGAGCGGTAAGAACCCATTCAAAGTCTCCTTGCCTGAACTCGAGGAAGCCATGAAAAACGCCGGCGAAGCCCAGGTTGTAAGGTCAATTTCAAGATTGTTAGGTTTAGGAGGAGTTTACGCTGAAGAAATTTTGCTCAGAGCCGGCGTCGATAAAGCTAAGCCATGCATAAACTTGTCGGCTGCGGAGGTCCAGCAGGTTTTTGATGCCGTTCAAAGTTTGCTTTCGAAAGTTTCAGCGGGTAATTTTGAGCCCAGCATAATTCTTGACGAGGAGGGCGGCTTCTTGGATGTGGTGCCCTTCAAACTTAAGCGTTACGAAGGCTGCAAAACTCAGGTTTACGGCAGTTTTAATCAGGCGTTAGATGAATTTTATCTTCGCGTAACCACCGCTGAAAATGCGTTTGCCAGCGTTGAAGTTGACAAGTTAGAGAAGGAAGCAAAACGGCTAAAACGTGTAGTTGCGGATCAGGAAAAATCTATACATGAAGATGAAGCAAAAGCAGAACGGGACAAACTAATCGGCGATACCATTTACGCGCACTTCAGCGAACTGCAAGCATTCCAAGAGAAGCTTTTGAACGCAAACCGAGCGGGCAAAGAATGGGAAATAGTCATCAACGAGGCGTTAGCAGCCAAAAAAGGCGGCAGCACCCCCGAAGCGTACATTCAATCCTTTGACGGACGCAACCTCGCACTTAACCTCTGCATGGATAACTTCCAGTTCAGCCTCAACCTGCGGGACACACTTTTCGAGAACGCTAACGAGTATTATGAAAGGGGAAAAAAGGCGAAGCAAAAATCCCAAGGTGCCTTGTCTGCATTGGAGGATTCAAAGAACAAGCTGGCTAAGATTGAGAGGGAGCTGAGCGCGGCGGAGGAGCTGAAGAGTCTTAAGCCGGCGGCGCTTATGGAGGCGCTTGCGAAACGTAAAGTGGAGCGGGAGAATAAGGAGTGGTATGAGAAATTCCGCTGGTTTACGTCTTCCGACGGGTTCTTAGTGGTGGCTGGCAAAGACACAGTCAGCAACGAAGTACTCATCAAGAAGTACACTGCCCAGGAGGATGTGGTTTTTCATGCTGAAATCTCTGGCGCGCCATTTACCGTTGTTAAAGCTGAAGGCAAAACCATACCTGAACAAACGCTTCGTGAAGCCGGCGAATTTGCAGCGTCTTTTTCACGTGCTTGGCGCGAAAACGCGGGTTCAGCCGATGTTTACTGGGTTAAACTGGATCAGCTGAGCAAGAGTGGTCCTTCAGGGGAATCTGTTCCTCATGGTGCCTTCGCTGTTGTTGGCAAACGCAATTGGACGCGGAGTGTACCGCTTAGAACCGCAATCGGGATACTTGTTGATGAGAAAACAAGCTACGTCGGCGGACCGTTAGATGCGGTGAAAGCTAAAACTAAAGCGTACATTGTCTTGGCGCCTGGTGACACGCAAGGTAAGGAGCTTTTGCAGCAAATACTCAAATCGCTAATGCTTAAGCTGCCAAAAGAGCAGCGTGAGAAAGCTGGAAAAACCTCAATTGAGCAGATCAGAGAGTTTGTGCCCTACACGAAAGGCACGATAACGCAGAAAACAACCTAACGACTGTCATAAGAGAAAGAAAAATAAAAAGTAAAGAAAAACGCTTTAAGCGTTAAATTTGGCTTATTTTGCTTTGGCTTCGGCTTCTGCTGTTTGAAACAGGTTCTTGACAGCTTTTTGCCTGTACTTCTGTGAGAGCGTTTCGGCGGTAACGTACGTTAAGGCTTCTTCTGGGCACCATTTGACGCATTGAGGCTCTTTGGTGTCGTTGTCTGTGCAGCTGTTGCATGTGAACACAACTTTTTTGTCCGGATGCATGTTCATGGCGCCGAATTGGCATGCGCTGATGCACCATCCGCAACCGTTGCAGGCGTTCTCGTCAACGCGGATTATTCCGCTGTTCTCTTCTTGTGAGAGCGCGTCTCTTGGGCACGCAGCCACGCAGGCTGGATCTTCGCAGTGTCTGCAGGTAACTGCCATGTTTATGAGGGGTCCCATACGCATAGCGCGGATTCGTGATTTCGTCGGGTTGAATGTTTTCTCGTTAACCATGCTGCATGCGTATTCACAGACACAGCAGCCGATGCATTTTTCTGGGTCGGCTGTTACGAATTTTCTGTCTTGAGGTCGCACCATACTAGTTTCCTCCTTGAGCCATTGCTTCTTGAGCAACTTTTGGTTTAGCTTCTTGAGCTGCTTTCATTGCGTTTTCGGCAATGTAGGCTAAGTCGCCTAAACCTACCTGTTGTAAGCGTTCAACGGTTGGAATACCGTCAGCTGTCCATCCTCTTGAAGCGTAATAGTCGTCTAAGCCAATAGCCATTTCTTCGTCGTTAACGCAGGCGCCTTTGGCTGGTCCCTCATCTGGCACTGGGAAATTCTTTATTTTGTATGGTACATCGTCGTATTTGCGTGTGCCTTTGCCTTCTCGGATGTTGAAGAGTCGGGCTAAGTTTTCGATTCTGTCGCCGTCCTTTATCATTTCTTCAGTAGTGATTGGGATACCCGTGGCAAGCGTGTAATAGTTGGTTAGGTCTTTCCAACCGTCGTAGTATGTGCCTCTGCTGAACTTGCACACGATAAGCGAGTCGATGATGTTGTACATGTAGCTCTCTTCAGTGATCATTTTGCCTCTGCCTTTCTCGATCTTGAGGCGGTTTACTTTGCCTTTAACGTCAGGTGAATAAGCGCCGTTTCTAAGGTGGCATGCTCCCCGGAACGAGACACTGAAGCCTAGTGCGGCTGTCTTTAAGGTTCTAAGATCGTAGCCTGGCAGCTCTAAGCCTTTGATGTGGCAGGCGTACTTGTATGCGTCTCCTCCGATTAAGTCTGCGGCTTTAGCTACACCTTCAGCAAGGATATTGCCAAGCCAGCCTTCGCGTTTACCAATTTTGTGGATTTCTGCAATCAACGCATCTGCGTTGCCGAAACGTAAGTCAATTCCGTCTGTTTGTTCCTTTGTGATTATGCCGTGCTCGTAGAGGTCCATTGCGAATGCGACTACGACGCCGATGGATATGCCGTCCATGCCGTACTCATTTACGATGCGCATTGCTTCGATAATTGCGTCTAACCTGTCGATGCCGCAGAGTGGCCCCATGCTCCAAAGACACTCAAACTCCAATCGTGAAGTTGAGCCCTTGTATGGTCCTTCCGGAACGACGCCGATGTGGTCGCACCGCATTCCACATGTTGCACAACCGACGATTTTCTTAACATAATGCTCGTTAAAGTATTCGCCGCTGACTTTGTCGGCGCCTTCAAAAGTTGCGTTCGTCCAGTTCCTTGTCGCTAATGCTGAGAGCGAATTGAGGACAAGAACGTTTTCGGGTGTTCCTAAGGTTTTATATTTCTTGGTTGATGGACCCTTCATGCGTTCATAAATCATTTTAACAAATTCTTTGAACCCATCAAGGTTTGCGACGTTAACGTCGTGTGTTCCCCGCACGGCAACTGCTTTGAGGTTTTTGGAGCCCATGACTCCGCCCATGCCGCTTCTTCCGATGGCGCGGAACTCATCATTTATGATTGCCGCGAACCTGCAGAGTTTTTCTCCGGCTTCGCCGATGGCTGAAACGCGGATGTAATAGTCGCCGAGTTCAGCTCGGATTTTATCGTCGGTTTCCTTAACTGTAGCGTTCTTTAGGTACTCGGCGTTTCGGATTTCAACCTTGTCATCGTCAAGCCAAAGGTAAGAAAGCTTCGGAGCTTTCCCAGTTATGATAACAGCATCGTATCCTGCACGTTTCAGGTCTGGACCAAAGAAGCCGTGGGCTTCAGCGTTGCCGATGCCGCCGGTGGCGGGAGATTTGGATACGACGGCGTAGCTGTTTCCGCCTGTTGGTCCCATGGTGCCGCTGAGTGGACCCGTTAAATAGATTATTGGGTTGTCAGGGTCATAAGGATCTGTTCCTGGTTTTGAATTGTCAAACAGTAAGCGGATGCCTAAGCCTATTCCGCCGATGTAATCTTTCGCCATCTGTTCTGATAATGGCTCGGTTTTTATTTCTCCTGTTGTGAGGTTAACGTGTAAAATTTTTCCTGCATAAGCAAACATGCATTTTTCCCTCAATTCTTAGTTAGGGATTAATTTAAAAAGTATATTAAGTTAATGGCTGATTCGTTTAAATTTTCACGGTTATCACCGATTTGTTTTTCATTGCATAACGCAACAAAATGAAGCGAAAACTTAAAGCGACCAAAAACATTTCCTCTTTTGACAGGCGAAAAAACCTTGAACAGAATAAACGCCCTAAAGCAATCAGCATTTAAAGAAGGCAAATTCGATTTTTTCCTAATTCTAAACAACATCAACCTCACCTACTTAACAAGCTTTCCAGGAGCAACCGCACTGCTAATCCCCGAACAAGGCGAAAGCGTCCTGTACGTTTCAGGAGTCAACTACGAGCAGGCAAAAGCAGAAACAAGCGGGTTAACAGTGGAGCTTCTAAAGCGAGGCGAAAACTTAATGGGAAAAATCGCCAACCAAACCGCCTCTAAGAATCCAAGCAAAATTGCAGTGGATACTGTGCCAATTGAAAGTTGGCGTACCCTTGCCAAAGCAGTGGGCGGCGAAGAAAAACTTGAATCAGCCAACCACCTGATCAACGAGATGCGAA
>Ga0187891_1003470_pt1 | contig 10955 bp, 13 predicted proteins | sample June2016WEW_21_4_FD_132990 | JGI IMG/M metagenome (GOLD analysis project Ga0187891, IMG submission 132990) | Peatland microbial communities from SPRUCE experiment site at the Marcell Experimental Forest, Minnesota, USA - June2016WEW_21_40 | ecosystem: Environmental > Terrestrial > Soil >...
CGCTCCTTCCCCGCCCCCGTGGGGGTGATACTCCCCTCCAGGGTGCCCATTTCTTTCCGGCGGGCCCGGCACTCAGGGGGCACTTCACGGGGCATTTTCGCACGATTCCTCCCGGGTGAAGGGTAAGGGTTAGGGTCCGCCCTTATCTCTCATTCTGGGCCATTTCAGGCCCCCCCAGGGAAGGGCAGCCTCATCTCTTGTCCCGAGTCCTGGGCCTTGGGCCTTGCTCTTGCCCTTGACCACCTGGCCGGCCTCGGTGACCACCATCCCCACTTACCACCGCTCGGTCCATGCGCCGGCCACCACGGGCGCCACCTCGGGCCCCTGCCCGACGCTTACCAGGCGCCGCCACCCCCAGCTCCATCCGCAGCTCCTTCAGCAGCGCCACCCGCAGCTCTCCCCCCCGCGGCGCCATCGCCGGCAGCCTCCCCGGCGCCGCCCCGCGAATCTCCCCGGCGCCGCCACCGGCAGCCTGCAGGATTTCCCGGCCCAGGAGCGAAACCTCGGGAAAGGGACTCCTGCCCCCTACCGGCTAGGATCACGTCGTATAAAATTGAGAATGTAGAATCCCGCCTCTCCCGGAAGGAAAATTCCCCTTGCCTCCCCATTAATCGCCTCTCCAGGGGGTTCCTGTGCGGTCGCGAGGATATTGTGAACGCGCGATAGGGATCGGAATTACGGTCGTCTTGAGGTTCCAGCAGGGCCGCGGCTTTTCACCGGGGATAGTGGTCGGCCCGCACCTTTAGGCACGATGCGGAACGCTTTTTTGAATATGGACAAAAGGGGGGATTTTCTCCAGTTATGTTTTTTGCTTAGGTTCAAAGCGAAGAATATCGCGCGTGTTTTCAGGAAATAACTGTTTTAGCGCATCAACTAATTTGTCGCGCATACTAAGTAGAGAATTTTTTGTATCATCAACTATTTTTATTACGTCGTCTGTGCTCTGTGCTAATCTTTGATACACTAAATGACCAAGGGCTTTTTCAATATAACCCAATGCTTTCCCCATATCTTGCGGTAATGATAATATCTCTTCTCCTACTTGCATTTGGTCTGGAGTATCTTGATAATACCGCATTTTTGCCTTGTCTAACAGGGGTTGAGCTTCCTTTAAAAGAAATTCTGTTCTATTATTAATTGCTCTAATTGCTATTTGAAATTTTGTGTATTCTAAGAATAACTCAGTTAAAGTTTGGCGAAGCGTTATTTGCAATTTCGATGAACTCTTTGGTTTAAGAAAAAAAGATTGACTATTCATATCAAATTTTAAATCTTCATATTCAATAGCTGGTAGCATTGCTCGCATTACAACAATCTTCAACGGATGTGTCCTTACAGGATCAATCATCTGTTTACATACATTCCCTAATCTATTATACTGAGACATTACAGTAAAAATAGCATAATTCCCCGCTGTTATATAATCAGCTTTTATTTTTTGTTCTTTTTCTTGCTTTTGTAGTTTGAAAGCAAACAAAGGACCGAGAAACGATCCGACAAGTGCCGCGATCAACGTAGCAGAGGCTGGAATGAATGTTGAAAAAGAAAGAGCCGTATCCTCGGCTATCATGTTTACCCTCCTTTAAAAATTTCTCCCGGTTTTTTACAAATAATGACGCAAAAAATATACGGCGTATTATCCTAAATAAAATTAAGGTTGAACAAGCCCGCGGCATTAAAAGCCCTATAGTCCACCCACATTTCGGCGGTGAGGCAGGCTTTAAACACCTCAAAATCTCACTCTCAGCGCCGCTTCGTCGCCGTAGTGGCTTATATGGCCTTAGCTTCCCTTGCCCTTTTGCCCAGAAGATTTCCCCTCTGCCCTTAATACCAGGACTTCTAGTGGGGCTTCGATGCCAAGATGGACTTGCTTTCCCCGCACCTGTACGACCGTTACTCGAATATTGTCCCCGATGCAGACTGTTTCATTTTCTTTTCTGGTTATTATCAGCATGGGCTTATCCGGGCCAGGAGTAGGTGGAGTGCTTCACTGTCAGGTAGATAGCTTTCAGGGCCGGTTCCATCAAGACGATAGATGACAGGCGGCGGGCCATGTGGGTGACCTCTTCTACCTCGTCCAGGGTAAGCGGGCGGCCCAGGAGGGGCTGTTCCCTGTAGGAGAGCCACTTCTTGATGACCTGGTAGCCCCCGATGTAATAGCCCAGCAGGAGACCAGCAACGAAATGTTTCAATCCTCACCCGGCCCGAAAGCCGGGTGCTTCCTGTCATCAGTTGGGGACTCAGCCGCCTATGCCAGTTTCAATCCTCACCCGGCCCGAAAGCCGGGTGCTTCCGTTATAAGTAAAATTTATATCCCCTTTAATCACGTTTCAATCCTCACCCGGCCCGAAAGCCGGGTGCTTCTTCTCTCCGAAACACAATACACCCATAAATACATAGTTTCAATCCTCACCCGGCCCGAAAGCCGGGTGCTTCGCTCGGCCTTTCCAGGCCGGTTTTTACCGGGTTAATCGCGCTTTCGAGGGCGAACCAGCTTAAAATTAGGCTGCCAACCGCCGAGGTGATGGCCGACTTTGGCTGATCTTACTGAGTTCCCTCATGATTTTTCGGTTGCGAACCCCTCCCGGTTTTCACCCCAGCTAGGGGTTCGCTCTCAGACCAAGAGGGGTTGGCTGAAGTCCACTTTCTTATCCCAACCAAAAACCCGGACATTTTTTTCCAGGGGCTCCGTTAAGCGGTAAATCCTAAGACTATCATCCTCCTTATGGATGATTTTCACCAAGGCCCGGATCAGGCCCTCAAACTGCATTTCATTAACTTCACATTCAAAGACGCTCTTCTGCACCCGTTGGCCGAAATTTTTGCACTGCTGCGCCATCCGGCGCAGGCGGCGGCGACGGTCCACGATTTCATGGACAAACCGCCCCCGCTGGGTATAGAGATTTTCATCCCAGACCATCTCCACGTGGATGAGGGCGGCCTGCCGAAGGCAGTAAGCATAGTGCTCCAGGGCGGAAATGGGGATGAGGTCCTGCTCATCGAACTCCGCAGCCGGTTCTTCCATTTCGTCCATCATAGCGTGCGCCTCTCTCGTTCAGGTCCCGCTTCAGCCCTCCAGGACGGTGAGGCTGACGCCTTCAGGCAGGTCCTTTTGCTCCGGAATGGAGACCCCATAGTCGCCGAACCGCCGGGGCGGGGCCTGGGGGTCCCGGAGGTCCACCCGGATCAGATCGAAGAGTTTGTGGGACGGGAACTTGCCCAACTTGCTGTTATGGGTGAATACATACAGTCCCCGGCAAGCCATGCGGCCCCGGGAGGCGGAGTGGTCCAGGTCCCACATGCGGGTCAGGGCCTCCCAAAATAGGGCCAGATCATCGTTGGAGAATCCGGTCTGTTCGGCGAAGTGAGGGTTGACAAAGCCGTAACCCATATAGAGGCCATAGGGCACCAGGGCCTTGCGGCCCATTTCGGTGGTTTTGCCGCCTTCCGTTCCCCTTTCAGTTTCTATTATTTCCACATCCTGCTCTCGGGTAATGGCGACCCGAGTGATGGTCAGGTCCAGGGGAATGATGGGGTCTACGGAGCGGGCGAAGGTGAGCTGCACCGGTCCCCGCACCTGACCGCAGTTGGGGTCGATGGTCAACACCGCGCCAAATGTGCGGATGTCATAAAAATTGCCGCACATCCAGGCTCTGGTCTTTTCAACGTCTTCCCGCTTCTGTTTGGTGCCGGTGGATTTGATCCCCAAGTCTTCATAGGCGCGGCGGTTTAGGGTGCTCAGAGCGATGCCTTTGTTTTGCACGTAGATTTTGAAGTTCGCCTCAGTCCCCCTGGTGGCGTCAACATAATCCCGCACCTTGCGCTTCAGGCAGACATCGGTGACCAGTCCCTGCATGGTTTCAGGGTCGACTCGGGGGAGGTTGCCGGCGTCCGGGTCGCCGTTGGGGTTGCCGTCAGTGACTTCAAAGATCAGGACAAAATCGTGCCGACGAGTCGGGTCTTGGTAACTGGGGGATTCCATATTTTTGCCTCCTCCTTATTCTTTTTCGTCAGTAGGGGTTTCTTCGACAACCGCTTCTTCGCCGGGGACCTGCTCCTCTTTCCTGCCTTGGCTTGAGCCCGGTCCCAGGCCCGCTGGTGATAGTAGCCCAGGCTGAACCAGCCCTGCTGCTCCAGGGTAAGGACCTTGGGAAAACCGGCCAGGTTCTCCATCACCGCTTCCAGGCGGCCCTGCAAGTCCGCATAAGCCCCGAACCTTTCTTTTCGCAGCTTGCCCAGATGAGCCTGCGCTCCTCGCACCAACCGGGGAAACACCGAGCCCGGGGCGGTAGAGGCGGTGCCGTAGAATCGGGAAATGAGGGTGGCCTTGGGGCTCACCGCCAAAAACTGCACCTGCTCCAGGACGGCCAAGAGGCGGCCGCAGAGATAGGCCGGGTGTCGATTTCCTTCATCCATTTGCACCATGGCATCCTCCTGAAAATTTTTATCTTGAGAAAGTAGGACCATCTTGATCAGGGCGGCCCGGGGCCGGGTGATGGCTTGCTCCGCCCGGTTGCGTTTAATGGCCTGAAACATTAACCATGAAGGCAGGGTGCCTCCCTGGAGGGCGACCTTGAGCAGTACGCGGGGTACATTGGGGGGCAGGTCCCGCTGCATGTCACCCTTTTGAGGAATCAAGCTTCGGGCCAGGGTGAATAATCCATAAGGCGAGCCTTCGGAGCCGTCCCAATCCACCAGGTCTTGCAGGGTGAACCAGCGGGCGAGATGCTCCTTGACCTGCCCCACGGTGGTTTCCAGCCAGTCGCGCACCACCACCCGAGCGCCGCTGGCGGACAGGGCTGTGGCATAAAAGGCCTCGGTGTCCAGGGCAGTATAGAGCCTGCCCCTGGGGGCGGAGCGCATTAGTTCTTTAACCTGCTCGGGCTGCGGCTTAGAAAAGAGAGCGGCGATGTTGAAGGGCGTTTTTTGGCGCGTCCAAAACAAGTAAACCAACGGGCCGATATTGAGACGGGAATCTTTTTTTTCCAGTAAGCCATTGTAGGCCTTGGCAGAGTGTTCGGCGCAATCCCGGCAAACCGGGGCGATGAGGGAGGCTCTCAGGCCATATGATTCAAAGGCTCCGGCATTGGCGGAGACCATGGACATGCCGGAGGACTGGCCACCCGCAATTACTTTGAATTTGATGGGGAAGCGCTCCGTGGGGATGCAGCTTTTACCGCAGACCAGGCATTGGCTCAGATCGGAGGCGGGCGGGTCTCCACTCTTTGTCCCAACCCAATAGGCCTTCACCTCCGGCAGGTCGAAGGGCAGGAAGCCCTCCACCTGAAAGGAAATGTTCATGGCTGGATCAAAATCATCCGGCAAGACCAATTTTGCTCGCAGGTCAGGTGAAGTTAAGAAATTTCCCACTGCCTGGACCTGGGAAATTTGAGCTGAGGTGACGCACTTTTGCACCTCCTCTACAAAGGCTTGGTGACACTTCTGCACTCGCGCCATTTTGGTATGGTCCCGGGGAATCCCCAGGACATATTCGCCGTTTCCTACCAGCAGGCTGGTCCTGATATTGACCGATTTCATTACTACCGGGGCGAAAAACACCTTTCCCCGATCTTTTTTCCTGCCGCTGCTAGTGGTGATAATTCCCAAAAAATTTCCGTCGGCATCCAGATTGATGAGCCAGCGAATCGGAATCTTGTCATACCCGATCGGAGGCAAATCCTCCAGGCGTTGCGAATATTCGCAGAGTTTTTCCAGGAGCATTTTTCATCTCCTTTAACAATAGAGTTCGGGGTCTATTCGCAGTACCCCCTGCTCCAGCCGGGCCTGGAAAAAACGGGGTTTACCCCGGATGCCACGACCCGAGACATCATGCTCATAGTCCAGGTCGAAGAGGATCAGCCCCAAATCCGAGGTCTCCGCGAGGGGCCGGTCCTCCGCCTGAGGGTCGGCGAAGCCGGCGGCGAATTCCCGGCATCCCAGGTAAGGGGTATGATGATACTGGCCCCGGGTCACTCGCCGGCGGAATTGGTCCCGGTACTTGGCCGGATTGGCGTCGGCATGGGGCTTGAGGGTAATATCGGCTTTGATTAGGTAAGCTACATCCCGGAGGGCCAGGGTATGCCGTTGGGCCCGGTCCTCGTCGGCGAAGTAGCCCCCCCCCTTTTCCCGCCAACCCTTGGCGGAGCCAGAAGAAGCCTTCTGGTTCACTTCATTGCGCAGAATCGAGAAGTACCGGATGGGCCGCAGCACCCAGATTTCCCGCACTTGCCAGAAAATCTCCGGTTTCCAGAAGATGGCCTCCAGGACCCCCCGAGCTGCAGCCGGGGTCATGACCGGGTAGGAGACCCGCTCCACCTTCATTTCCGGCCGGGTGAAGCAGGCCCAGTCTCCCCAGACTTTTACCTGCAAGTAGCCGTTATTCATGGAAACACCTCCTTTCGCTAAATTACCAAAGTTTCCGGATCGATGCCGCCGCCGGGCAAGCCCCTGGTCGGATGATAATTCCCCATCCACTCCCACAGTCACAAGGGGAGTTCTCGTGCCAGGCCCTGCTGCTGATATTGGGATAAAACACGCCGCCGCACGTTGACCAGATAGGGTTGGAACTGCCTGAGAAGGCGACGGGCCTCGCCCCCCAGAAGGGCTCCAGGGGCCTGGAGGCGTCGCAGCAACTCATTCACCTTTGAATCCTTCTTGGGATAGCGCACCACTAAGGGCACGCTATCGTCTTCAATAAGTTTGAACCGGGCGGCAACCTCGGGGAAGTCCAGGCGTTGGCGCAGTTCATTGATGCGGTGCTTGTCAGTGTTTACCGTCTGGTAGAGCTGCCGGAAGTAGTTTTCATAAATTCCTGGGGAGTGGAGATCGACACCTGGCCGATTCAGCATGGCCCGGGTGGAGGGCTGCCGCAGCAACTCCACCACCTTGGCATCCAGGTGGTCCCCGTGCTCGTGAGTGATGAGAATCAGGTCCGCCTTGGGGAGCGTTTGGTAATCAGCATACTCCCCCACGGGGTCCACATGAATGACCCGGCCCCCGAAGGTAAACATCAAGGTGCCGTGGCCGATGAAGGTGATTTTCAGACCTCCAGCCCCGGTCTCAATGATGTCCTGCTCAAACTTCCCCGCTGCGTTCACCATGCCGGCCCCCATCATCTGAGATTATGCGGCAAACTTGGCCACCGCGGTCAAGAAATTGTTTTTGGGACCTCTTTACCTGAGGAGGATTCCCCGCCTGATCCTTTTCCCGAAGCCAAATCTTCTCTTTGGCGGCATGATAACACAAGGCCCTGGAAAGTGAAGAGCCCTGCTCTCGGGAATCCACCAAAATCACCCCGTAACCTTTCCTACCTTAGTCAGGTGGGGATCGCCTCACCACGGGGCTCTCCTGCGGTCAGAGGTAGAGATAGGCGCTGGAATGGTCAAATTTCAGGGTCCAGGGCCAGTTAAAAGCCCTATTTTGGGCGAAAACCACCAGATGATCCTACCCTTGCCTCCCCCTGAAGAGTCAAAAAAGGCTGCTTAAACCCCTTCCTTATGCCGAATTTGGGGCAGCCAGGGTCCGGGCCCTGCCCCTGGGCTCTCCCCGAGGGTCCCCTCCCCGGCGCCGCCCCACGGCACCTCCCCGGCGCCCCCACCGGCGCCGCCACCGGCAGTCTGCAGGATTTTCGGTAGAACTGCGGGTCTGATCAGCGGCGGATCTTCCCGGCGCCGCCGCGGATCACCCCCGGTGCTGCCACCGGCAGCCTTAAGGGTTTTCGGTAGAACCGCGGGCCTGACCCGCGGCGTCCACCATGCACCAACCGCTCGCGGCGCCTCCCCGGCGCCGCCCCGCGGATCTCCCTGGCGCCGCCACCGGCAGCCTGAGGATTTTCGGCCTCAGAACACAAACCCCTAGTGGGACTCCTACCGCCCCCCCGTAGTCAATGCTTTGTCCGCCAAATTTTTCATAATTTCTTTTTCCAGCCCCCCTGGTATGGGGGCGGCCCAAAAATTTTGATGAAAAATCCTCGCCGGTCGGCTGGGCAACTATGCCTGTAGGGACACCTCCTACAAATGTTTCGCGCATTTTCTGAGAGGGGTCTGAGACGAGATGAAGGGTAAGGGCAAGGGGTGGGAAGAGGTACGGGCCGCCCATCCCAACCTCTTCAAATGCGGGTAAATCTGGGGATAAACCTGGGAACCCTTCGGCAGTATTCATCATAAGCCGGGCCGAAGCGGTCCCGCAGTTCTTTTTCTTCCAGCAGCACGATGACATAGATGCCGGGCAACCAGAGGGCCACTACCAGGTAAAGGGCCAGGTAGTTGGCAATGAGAGCGCTGCCCAAGAAGCCCAGGTAGAGATGGAGGTAGCGGGGATGGCGGATAATGGCATAGACTCCGGTCGTGATGAGCCGCCCCGGACGCTTGTCCGGCGCCAGCTCCGCCAGGCCCAGGATGGAGCGGTCCCACATTAGCGGGGAACCACGGATAGGAGACTGGCTTGGATTCTACAAGAACACCGGGGTACCTTGCCTGCTTGACTTTGCAAATAGGAGTGATCCGCTATTCTTTCATAATTTTTTTTGCTGCAGGAACCAGTTGCTAAACCGAAAGACCCAAGGGCTGTCCATATGGACCCGCTTTGCCCCCTATTGACCATTACCCGAGCGTAATGGTCTATGTTTTTAAGAGCAGGAACTAATAATATATCAGGTCATCAATAGCTGAGTATGCCAAACTATTTGAAAAATTGTTGACTTACCCAAATTTATGCTATCATGCAAGTCGACGAGAAAATGCCCCTTCAAGAACAGTAATTTTAGAGGATTTTCGCCAACCGAAGAGGTTTCTAAAACTATTTTAGACTGCAATGGGCAGGATTGCCTCATAATCTCGGTTAAAAAGCTCCGGCAAAAATATCCGGGTCCCTTGATTCCGGTTGGAGGACACGGTATTTGAACCCATGGAATCGCCGCGATGAAGGTTTATCTGCTGACCCGGGAGCGTCTGAGGCTAGTATGCTGGTGTCTGATCATCACTTACGTCATCTTTGCCGTCTATCAACTGGGTGACCTTGGCCCCCGCACTGGCGGCATCAAAAATTCCGACTTTGTTTTGCTCTGGTCGGCCTCACATCTGGCTTTGGGGAAAGACCCCGGGGGCGTGTATAGTATCCGCAAGCTGCAGCAGGTACAGACCCTGACCCTTCTCGGGGGAGATCAGCACGATCTACTGCCATGGCTCTATTTCCCGTCATTTCTGATGCTCATCCTGCCACTGGGCCTCCTGCCCTACCCAGTTTCCCTGGCTTGTTGGCTTGGCGGTACTCTGTGGGGCGCCTTATCGATCTTGCGCCGGATTGCCCCCGACCCTCTAACCCGAAAATTAGCCTTGGCCTTCCCGGGCATCGCCCTGAATTTCTTCTACAGTCAGGGGATATTTCTGCTCATTTTTCTCATGGGTGGGGGGTTGCTGGCGGTGGATGGCTATCCGCTGTTGGCAGGTCTCCTCTTGGGGGTCAGTATCAGTTACAAGCCCCACTTGGGATTCTTGGTTCTCGTAGCCTTTTTAGGGGGTCGCCGCTGGCGGGCGCTAGGGGCGATGCTTGCCACGGTCGGCGGCCTGGCTTTGCTCAGTGCCGCGTTATTTGGCTTTCATATCTGGATGCTCTTTTGGAAGACCATCCCCCTGGCAAAAGAGATCGTGGCCACGGTTTCAGATGTTTGGCCCAGGATGTCCTCACCTTTTGCTGGCGTCCGCCTGGTTGGGGGCAGCCTCCTGACCGCCTGGAGCATCCAAGGGATGGTATCCGGTGTGGTAATGGTGATAGCTTTCTGGGTCTGGCGGCAAGGGGCGCCCCTAGCCATTCGGGCTTCGACCCTGGTCGTGGGGGCTTTGCTGGCTTCTCCCTACATCTTTGAGTACGATCTGTCGCTCCTGTCTTTACCCTTGGCCTGGATGGTCTGGGAAGGTTATCTTAAAGGATGGAGGTCGTGGGAAAAGTATTGGTTGCCGGTAGTGTGGTTAAGTCCTCTCCTTACGTCTTTTTTGACAAAAGATTTGGGATGGCCGTTGGAACCATTAATCCTGGCAATTTTCCTGTTCCTGCTGGTACGCCGGGTGCCACAAAAGACCGATGCCGAGAGTTGAGCTACCATTTGCGAAAGTTAACAAATCACTACTCTGAAAAGTTTTTAGGCAACAGCCTAACAAGGGACCAGAAACGCGTCATATCCCAAATTTTCAATACGTCTGACCAGATAAGGGACTAGACGTCCAGAGTTGAGTCGCTACCAAGGTCTTTACAGGTAATTCGCTTCTTTAGGATATGACAGATGATCACCAATAAGAAGCGCACCACTGCGATTAAAGCACGCTTCTTGCCTCGACCTCTTGTCATTCGGCGGAAATGGGCTTGGAATTATTACTGGGAGCGGGAAATAGATTAACCTTCCCCCTCACCCTGACCTTCTCCCTCAATGGAGAGGGAATTAAATGAAACCTCCATAGTTAATCAATTTTTTGCCCTGATTAATAGGAGTTCTTTCTATGGAGTCGGCCCTGCTGCCTTTGGTGGTGTTGCTGCTCTTATGTTTACCGCCACTTCCGTTGTTCGCCGAACACACGAAATGCGTTTAGTTCATCCAGCATATATGAGATCTTGGAGCCCACCCCGCTGCTTTCTCGGACTTTTATTGGCTTGCTCTTGTCCCCACGCCCACGGGATGAAGTTTTCTCGGTTATCGCGCCGAGGGCGCAGGCTTACCCCCAGCGTCAACGGCCCTGCGTGATAGGTTCGTCTCATTTGGCCAGACACGGCCATGACCGGCCCCGAGCCCCCGGTGTCCACCATGCAGCAACCGCTGGCTGCGGCCCTCCACGGCGCCGCCCCACGCCTGGAGAATTGTCGGCCCGGAGAGGCAATGTCGGGGATTGGGACTCCTGCCCACACCTGCTGGCTTACTCCAGCTTGCGGATACGCACCTCGATCTCTGGGCTGTCTTTCAACAGGTC
>Ga0187891_1003475_pt1 | contig 10942 bp, 11 predicted proteins | sample June2016WEW_21_4_FD_132990 | JGI IMG/M metagenome (GOLD analysis project Ga0187891, IMG submission 132990) | Peatland microbial communities from SPRUCE experiment site at the Marcell Experimental Forest, Minnesota, USA - June2016WEW_21_40 | ecosystem: Environmental > Terrestrial > Soil >...
GGGTCAAAAAGTGACTTCATTTTTTTCAATGTACCCCCCTAATTTCTGCAGCCGAGGTAAAATTCAAAAAATGGAAACGATTTCAAAAAATATTTCCATTTAAGGTAAAAAAAGTAAACAAAACTTTACTTTTTTTTAAAAAACGGTAATATTTTTATTTTTTTTCCGAGTAATGACGTAAATTTAATTATTTTTCCGATTAATGACGTATGTTTTATTATAATTTGCTCAAAAATGACGTGTCGTTTATGTTTTTGATTGGATTAAATTGATTGGATTAAATTGATTGGATTAAATTGATTGGATTAAATTGATTGGGGTAAATTGATTAGATTAAATTGATTGGATTAAATTGATTGGATTAAATTGATTTTGATTGAATGACAACTTGGGGGGTCGAGCGAACAAAATGACAAAAAAAATAAAGATAAAAAAAGATTTAGAGATTTAATATCTTTTTGATCCTGATACAAATGATCTCAGTCTATTGCTTGAATAAGAAGAATAAGATATATTAGAATAAAAACGTGGTCGATGTCTGTATTGATCATTATCAGTATTGGATGACGATGATGATGATATTTCGTATCTTTTTTTTTCTCTGTTCCATTTGAAAACATCAATCATTGAAGTAATTAAATCATATGCTTCTTGATTTCTGTCATCAATTGCTCTATTATGGTAATATTGACTAGGAGCCCTGATGTTGTTTATAATACCGCAAATAGAAACTAAATTAGCAAATCTGTGTCTTACCTGTTGAACGGGGATAAAATTGTCTAATTTGATTACATCTGGGGGAAATAAAAGCCTGTCTCTTGTTGATAAAGCAGTTAACGCATATGAAACAGCAGATAATATAGCAGGTGTCATTTCAACTCTACCTTGAACAGCGGAAGTGTCAACAATGTTTTGAATTTCTTTTGTTAATCTGTAATCTTTTATATCTTGTTCATTTGCTGGTTGAAGTCTAAATTTACCTGCTAATTGTTCTAAATTTCCTGATCCTCCTCTACCACTATTCTTTTCAAAAATATCATCATCATCTTCATCATCATCATTTTCATCCTCATCCTCGTCATCGGTATTATTATTTGATTTTGATTTTTTGGTTGCGGTAATGAATTGAGGTTGTTGTTGTTTGTTTGCTGGAATTTCAATTATTCTAGGATTAAAAGAAGAAGATATAATTCCTTGTCCTAACATTGTAGTTTTTAAAGCAGATACATTACTTGAAGGATTTAAATTTGAATGAACAATCATTAAGAAATCAATATAAGCATTTTGAAATTCCAAATCTTTAATACGATTTAAATTATTTGCTCGATCAATTATTCTATCAACTACATGCGTTCTTTGATTAAATTCTCTTATATCATTTGGTTCATCTGCTGGATCGACACTATTGATTATCGCTTCTAATGGATCGTTTTTGAATTTTTTATATAAATTACCTACTTCATATACAGGTCTAGATTTATTATTATTATTATTGTTGTTATTATTATTATTGTTGTTTGTATCATCATCATCTATAACATTAAATGCTTTTTTAATTTTATAATCTGAAATCCTTTCTAATTTATTTATTTGTATTCTTTCATCTTCAATATCATCTTTAAGGCCTTTTGTTGCATCTATTTTTATTGTTACTCTTTTTTTTTGAGGTTTTTCGTCTTTTTCCCATTCATCTTTTCCTTCATTTTCATCTTCATCTTCTTCATTTTCATTTATTTTATTGATTCCAGTTGATGTAAATTTAAATTTTCCTATCATCTTTTTATTCGTTCTTTCTTTCTCTTCACTTTATTTCAATTCATTTTCATTACAAATATATATATATTCATAATTTCTTTTTTTTTGTTTGTGTGATTGAATTTGGATTGTTTAAAAAAAATAAATTTGCAAATTTGTAGTAAGATTAATATGATTGAATTGATATTTTTAAGTTTTGTAATACTTTTATTTTTTGGAACATTCGGAATAACTTTAATAATAGGTTGGTTTATTGAAGTCAAAGAAGGAGATACTTATATTATCGTATGTGTTCTTTTTGCAACTGCTGCTTCGATTTTTTTATTTCTTCTGTTTTTTAACGAAATGTACAAACGTCAACGCAAAAATCAAAATTCAATTGAGAGACCAAATAACCTTATTTATGAACAAAGGAAAATTTACGAGTAAGAAAAAAATATAAGTAAAAGAAAAGAAAATTTAATTATAAAAATTCAAAAGTTAATTAATAAATTTGCATTTTAATTTTTTAACCTTTATTATGATCTATGACGACCAAAAACCCCACGCCAAAAATTACATAATTGATGATTGTAATAAGACAATTTATTTTTAATTGTCAAAACTTTAAAAACTCGATCTTTTGTAACCAACCTATATCTAACTATTACTTGTGTAGTCATATTTTCATCCAATTTATCATAATTACCGTTTAACATTCTTTCATATGTTTCATCAGTCATATCAGACTTGTGTAAATCTCTCAATGTTTTTAAAGACCCAAACAATTTATCACAGTCTTTAGTGCTTTCCAAATCTTGAATGTAAAAACCTTGGTGTTTTATGATAATCTGTATTGTTTATAATTAAATCTAAATATAATCTTTGACATTCATCTTTCTTATTTTTTATACTCATCTTTTTTATTTTTTGTTTATATTCATATTCTTATTCTTATTCTTATTTCTTTTTAATTCCAATTCTTTTAATGTATCATAATCTTTACCCCAAATACATTTCTTTAAAAAATTAATTTGTTCACTATATACCTCATTTTCTTCTTCTTCCTCTTCCTCTTCTTCTTCCTTTTGGTTTTGTTTTCCATCATCGTCATCATCGTCATACTCTTTATCTTCATTGTATTCGTATTTGCCAGTATCTTTATAATTTATTTCAAATGATAATTCTTGTCTAGATATTACTCCTCGTAGTAACATTGAGATTGTTTCCCTTACTGACATATTTAAAACAATTGCACTGCAATACCTTTCTACTATATTGGACCAAATGTAAATTGCATCGAAAATGGATGTTGTAAAGAATATCTGACCCCTAAACAAAATATACATTCTATCAAACATGTTGAATATAATTGGTCTATCAATATCCATGGACGAAAGGAGTTGATAATGAGTAAAAAACCCATCTTCATACACTTGACATTCACCACGAAATGAAAATGATTGACCATGTTTTGTGAATAATGATTCCAATGCTTGAAGATATATATTATCCATGTATAATTGATGAAGTCTTGGAACCGCATACCATAAGAAATCAATATTACGTTCATCATATACACTTCTACTTTCCATCAAATATTCCCGTAATGTTTCGTCGTCCACATTGACCATATGCATCTGCGCGTCTGGTAGGAAACTTATATTTACAATTGATGCTGGAATGAGAGATTGCATATTTCTTGTGGCGGTGAAATCTTCTATTGCTCCTAATCTCAAGGCTGCATCTGTTATTTCTATTCTCATTTTATCAACATATCCACTCATATCCAATAATCCAATCGCTTCTGTTATCAATAAATTTCTTATTCTATCAGTTCTTTCTTTTATTCCCTTTTTCTTTTCTTTTTCTGTTTGTGCTGGTTGTTGTTGTTGTTGGTTGTTGTTATATTGTGAAAAGCGAGATTCCTTTAAAAAGAAATTACAAATAAACATCATCCTACATAAACAACACATCGTATATCGTCGCATATGAACATTACAAATAAAAGTTTGATTAGTTATTTTCCTATAAGGTTCGTAATCAATTATCGTTCCTATTGGGTCTTGTAATACACATAATTCCATACTTCTATATAATAAATTCATAAGATATTTGATTAATTCACGCGTTCTTTCTGTTCCTTCTTCTGTTGTAATCCACCAATCTCTAAGAACAAGATTTTGCCATTTTGCCGCCAAACACATGATTGCTTGCACTATTTCGGTTAATGTGTAATTTTCGATTGGTTTATTTATATCATCTGATCCACCAAAACATCCAGATTGTTTTATAAATTTGTAGTTTTGTTTCTCTTTTCCTTTATCCTTTGTCGATTCATTTTCCAAATCATCCAACTCTTTTTTTATATAACAAGCCAAACCATGAAAATAAGACAAAGTTGTTATCATGTAGGTAATATATGTTTCTGGAGAAGTCAATGACATATCGTATCTTTGAAGAAATTGATCAGTATTTGGTATTACTAATTTTGTTAACAATGAATCTACAAATGTTTTCAATATGTTATATATTTGTTTTTTTTCTTCGGTTGTGGCCTTTTTTGCTACATATTGACTAAGAGTTGGAAATGATGGCATTATTTTTTTAAACATATCAGCAAATTCACCACTATTTCTTGGCATATGAAGAATTGAACTATATTCTTTTAATTTTTCAAGTATTACATTCATCTTATCTTATTTGATTTTATTATTATATTTTTTTTTTCATTTTGATTTTTCGTTTTGTTTTTTTACAACTTTAAAAAAAAAATAAAGTTAAATATATATATACTATAATTTTATTGAAAAAAAAAGAAGTGGATTAATAATAATAAAAAAAAATATATTGTATTTTTTTAATTTTAAAAAAAACAATGTCAAGTAAAGAAGATAAAGAACAAAATAATAATAATTTTGAAGATTACGACGACGATGATGATGATGTTGATGATGTTGATGTTGATGATAACAGTAAAGGAAAAAAAGATAAAAGAATAAAGAATAAAGATAAAGATATTGAAAATGAAAAAATTTATATGATGGATTTATTTATTGATTATTATAAGAAATCATCTGGATTAATAAAGTTTCTAAGACAAAGAATAAATAATAAAAAAAACAAAAGTGATAAAGATGATGATAATAAGAATTATAAAAACGGATCATTATTGCACGAATTACTTATTGAAGATATGAAGAAAACAGGATTACAAGCGAAAAATGCTAAATATATGACGTATGAATCAATGTGTCATAAATTGGCGAAAAGATATATTTATTTGATTAAAGATAACAAAATTGATGAAAAGTATAAAACTGTATATAGTCCGAAAAGAAAGATATTTGATGGAATTAAAATACAAGATCGAAAGAGAATGGTTGATGTTCTTGAATATGAAGAAGAAATAGATGTATTTTTTTCAAAGGGTGTATTAATGACAACTTATTATCATCAAATATTTATTCATCCAAATAGGTCGACATATATTGTTTTATTTAAATTTGTTCCTAGGACTCTATCATCTTCTTCTTCTTCAAATCAATCATTAAGAGAAAAACCCAAATATTTTAAATGTTGGGATTATTTTTTCTTTATTCCTCAAGATATTAATCTTATATGTTCTAATTCTAATTCTACTACCACTACAAACAATAACAATAATAATAATAATAATAATAATAGTCATTCTGATTCTGAAACTAATTGTAATATTGATCATGATATAAATAATGGTCAAAAAATAGAACAAAGTTTTGTTAGAATAAATGATATGGAAAAGAGTTTTTTATCTTTGAGTTTATATCCAGAAACCCCAGTAATTAAAAAAGTAACATTTGTTTCTTCTTCATCTTCTTCTTCTTCTTCTTCTTCTACTCAACCTAATTCATCATCTGGTTCATCTGCGACTATTTTATTTGATAATCATGTCATGCATATGAGGTTTATTGAGATATTTAAGAATTTTACTGAAATAGCAACTAATAACAATCGAACTGTTGATATAGAAGAATTTGATGTATGTTTCAGTGATTTCATGGAATTAGTAAAATCATTAGCAGATAAGATATATTCACTGAAACAACAGCATAGACAATGTCACATGAATAGACAATATTTGAAAGGAAATGGAAATGGAAATGGAAATAGAAATGGAAATGAGGATGAAAGGGCAAAAGAAAAGGAAAAGGAACGGGAAAATGAAAGACAAGCAAGTGATATTGAAAGAGATATTTATTTTTTAAGGAATATATTAGTTTCAAGTATATTTTATGCGTGTTGTATAGATAATACAATAGGAAACAATAGACGAGCATTTGATTTTTGAATACTTATAAAAATATATGTCAAAAGGTTTCGCCGCAAATGTATATGTATTATCTATTAGAAATCTTACTGTCTGCTTTTTACTCGTATAGGTCTTTTAATAAATTTGAATCGGCGTATATTGATAATATTAGAGTGGAATGTATGGGTCTTTTAAAAATTTATTATTCCAATTTAAGAGATCGTTCAAATCCAATGCCAGATAGATATTCATTTATGGAAGTTTTATTTTCTGATCTCATTTGATTTAACTACACCAACCAAAAAATAATAAACAAACTCTATCATTCATTACAAAAAAAACAATTCAACCAATAAAAAAAAGAATCCCTAACCAAAAAAAAACCCCAAAAAGAAAAGAAAAATGAGAATGATTGATCGTATGAATTATTTTGTCCATATTGATAAATTTCAATACATGTGTGAAGATGCAAACAAGATATATATTAGAAATGTAATATTCAAAAAGGATATTTTAGAAAGATTTGATACATATGTAATTCAAAATGAGAATCGTGTTACATTTTTTTCGGGGTTTAAAATTAATAATAATGACATATTTGATCATTTTAATGAGGCTATAAGATCACATGAAACGTTATGGTTAATTGATAAAGTAAATAATGCTATTGTTTTTAAATTTGAAATTGTGGAGAATGTGTTTGTTGAAATTATGTGTAATAACAATTTACATTTTGCTCTTTGTTCTGAAATTGATTGTGAACGTGATTTTAAATCAATGACTTTTTTTGATTCTGGTTATGTCAGATTTAGAATAAACGATAAAGAAAAACAAATTGCTAAAAAGAAAAATAATAATGGTAATAATAACAATAAAAATAAAAGGGCCAAAATGCAAATTTTATAATTAACTTTCTTTTTTTCATATTTAAATCATCTTTTTTATTTCATTCGTTTTTTTTTTATTCTGATATTTTTGGTAAATTTGGTAATAAATCCCGATATTGAAAATAACATTCATCAAAATAATTCAACCAAACCATCATATGAAAAATAGTCATAAACCCAACGACGAAGTTTAAAGAAAACACCTCTGGAGTCATTCCCGGAATAAACATAGAACAAATAGTGACAATTGTAATGAACAAAATAACCAAATGATAATGTTGATATTTTTTCGATTCCACGGCAAATACACGTCGGCGCTGAGGAATCCAAATAAACGGATGCCAGTCTTCACCTCCCAACATTAAGAAAAGGTCTTGTAATGGCATTTCCTTGTCATTGAAACTGAAGCAAGTGGATTTGTTATCATAAGAAACCGAAATACTAACACTATCTGAATATGTATATTGAGTAAAAATCCTAGTAATCATTTCACACAAAGGATGATCCTTTTTGATTGTCAATTCTTTATACGATTTCTTTTCGGCCAATTTGACGTAGAATTCCATTAATGTGATATTTTTCTTTATATTTGAGAAAAACAAATCCCATTCATAAGCACGTTTCAAAATATTTGGAGTTTCTGTCAAGGTCATAAGAACGAATATTCCAAGAAACACTGTCCACATATGAAAGTCATAATCTGTTAAATAGATGAAATAATAAGCAGTGGATGCAGTCAATAAAGTAAAATAACCAGAATAAGTAATTAATTTCTTATATGGATTTGTAAAGGTGTATAAAGTTTGAGCATATTTTGGACATTTGTATATAAATTCTTCTCCTTCTTCTTCTTCGGTTTTATCTAAATAATCACGTAAAGTAAGTTTTTGCATCATTATATATATATTTTTTTTTCTTGTCTTGTTTTTCTTTTTTGTTTTGTTTTGTTTTATTTAATTTGTTTTTTTGTTTGTTTTTTGGTTTTTTTTTTGTTTTGTTGTTTTGTTGGTTTTTTTGTTTAATTAAATCTTTTCAAATTAAAATAAAGTAAATTTTTGTATCGTTGGAAATGAGAAAAAATCATCCTTTTAAATGCAATCACAAAAAATAAAAAAACACACGAAACAATTATTCCAATAAAAGGCAACATAAAAGTATTGCGAGTTGCCGTCATATATAATAACCAATTTGGAACCACCACAAATGTTATTTCTAATAAGGTAAGAATTAACCAAAGAATATCCCAAAGAAACAAATATTTTTTTGCTCCAAATATTTTAAATGGATGCCATCCATCATTACCAAAAAACAAAACAAACAAAGGTTCGAGTGCGGTTTGCTTTTCTAATATTCCAACAACATATTTTGCCCTGACTGTTTCTTTATATTCTTCTTTTTCCCAACATTGGATTTTCTTTTTAATAAAATCTTTCAAGTCACTTTCTGTTCGTAAATAAATCTTATTAGTTACCAATGTATATGAATTATTCTTGTCAAGATCATTGTTTATTTGTATGCTCAAGTCATCATCCGACATCAAAGAAAATATGCAAAGTTCATAACAAAATGTCATTATATCTTCTAAATTTTTGAAAAAAACAATATAATTTATCATAACGCAGATAAGAAACAATGCTCCAAATGTTAAAAATATTACATTCAACCAAATCGTATAATACATTTGGTAAATTTGGAGAGTTATCACGTTAAAACATGTCATCGAAAAAAAATAATAAGATCCATATTTTTCATAAAAGGGCATTAATTTATTGGTAAATTGAAAGAGTTTATTGTTTTTTAATTTTTGATCTCTGTATTGTCTTAAATCTACTTGTTCCATTTGTTTTTTGTTTTTTGTTTTTTTTTGTTTTTAAGATTCGAATTGCAAATTTATTAATTAACTTTAAATTTTGATTGGATTTATTAATAAAATTTAGATTCAAATGTTAAACCATATACGAAAAAAAGACACCATACAATTGAACATAATAAAGTTATCGCATACATAAAATGTTCCGAATCATTCATTGTGGATTGATAATGTGTTGTTGATATATTTAATAACCATTTTGTTTGTTCCAGAGTTAAAGTCTCCATTTGACCATCAATTGTGCAATTACAATCAAAATCTTTAAATATAATACCAAATGAATCTTCGTATTTTGTTTCTTTTTCTGTCATCCAATCAATTGATGATAAAGTAATATAATCGGTTTCATTAGATTTAAAAATTATACAATAAGATTCTTCATAAATTTCACATTCAATTGATTTTTTACAAAAGTTAATTAATAAAATTGCAATCCAACAAAATAATATTAATTTCATTATTTTTTTTTATTTTTTTTTCCTTTCCTTCCTTTCCCTTTCCCTTTTCTTCTCTTATTTCTTTTTTTGATTGATTGATTGATTAAACGGAGATGTGATTAACTTACAAAATAAACTAATGAACATATGAGAAATAATCCAAGAAGACTAAGAACGATAATTGCTCCTATACCAACTGCTTCAAATGTTGTATGTATTTTAGGAACATATGCATCTGAAAAAACATCCCAACAACTCTTTACAACACAATTTAATGTTACATTACTTGCGACATGTTTTATTGTTAATTTTTCGACTGTAAAGTTTCCGAGTATCAATACTTCGTTTGCTGGATGTCCTTCATTGTTGGCACTCAATTGCATGGTCTCGCCACCGGGATTAGTCAATCTTACTTCATTTGCGGAATTAAGAAATGTGGTATTGTCTAGATTTGTAATATCAAACACAAGTCTGTAACTGTCTGTGAATAAAATAGTGCTACTTGTTGGAACGCGTATTCCCGGAGATATGTAATCTTCTGCTGAATCTCCAAAAAACAACGGAACTTCAATTGGTAAATACGCGTGGCGATCATCAGTCACATTAAAAACATCTTGTATCAAAGTCAAACCAGTGCTGGAGCCAAATGTGGTTGTAGTTCGAGGCGTGTTTCTCAGATTAAGATAAAGTCCTGTGTAATCATACGACAATCCGAATTCATCGAACAAATTGTTTCTTGCCTCTTCTCCCATTGCCGCAAATATGTTGTCTGTGGTGTTCTTGGAGGGGTTGATTGCAATAACAATATTGGTCGGTGGACCGTCGAAAAATATGTGGGCTTTTTTTATAAATACTCCCAACCCGCCCAGCAAGTCATAATATTCAGTGGTCACATCGTAAAAATACTCTAGGGGCAAATTTCGTAAGAAGGGTGACATTCCATCCCAATACAACACATGATAAAAGGGTTTCTCCTTTTCGGGTAGCACTACATTTATGTCAAAGGTATCACTATCGGCCAAATAATGAGTCGCATTATTGAAACAACTCGTGTTGCAACCAGAAACGGTAAATCTAAATCTTCCCAATGTCGGCTTTTCTACAATATATTCCACTACTCTCCCTGCTTCGTTCACTATCTTGTAATTGTCGGGAAACAACACTTCCTCGAACAAGGCATACGTCGAATACACAACAGGTAAAGTGCCCAAAATGCCAGAATCATCAATCCCGTCGCCCATTCGAAACCTCACATAACTGCCCAATCCGTTTGTCAGGGTCGGACCAAAATTGATAAAGACAGAGTTGGAAAAGTCCAAATACCCATCTGCATACATCTGTGGGATATTGACTGTGTTGTGGATGAAGTATTGCATATTTAAACCGATGAAATGGGGCTTTCTTGGATAGGTCTTGAAGATTGATCCCGGTCGCATCGTTTGCATGTAACTCACAACATCGCCGTCTTCGTTTTGGACATCACGTGTGGCGCCCGGAACAATCAAATCGGCTATTCCATAAGTGGGAGTCAATTCGTCGATGAGTCCCGTTGATTGATTGATGTAGATGGTGAGTCCCGCACAAATTCCAGAAATAGCAACTTCTTCTAATCTCTCGTTGAAAGCCGTATACATGCCGCCATCATCATCTCCAAATCCGTCTGTGAAACTTGTGTTTGATAAGTAACGCACATCATTGATAACGGTTGGGTCAGTAACATAAA
>Ga0187891_1003476_pt1 | contig 10942 bp, 11 predicted proteins | sample June2016WEW_21_4_FD_132990 | JGI IMG/M metagenome (GOLD analysis project Ga0187891, IMG submission 132990) | Peatland microbial communities from SPRUCE experiment site at the Marcell Experimental Forest, Minnesota, USA - June2016WEW_21_40 | ecosystem: Environmental > Terrestrial > Soil >...
AAAGAAACATACGCATTCTTATACTTTTTTACCTATCCACCAAAAAACGGGCTTAGGAGCCAATCGACGTAACATCTGAAATAAAAGATATAGCCTTTTTATTTGAGCTGCTCCTCTGTTTCTTCAAACTGAAAAATACATGAAAGGCGCATTCTTTTTTAAATGGAAAGCATTTTAATTCGTATTCAGTTTGCGGGTAATGCGTTGATGCAAATTCTTTCAAAACTCAAAGGGCACTCGGACACCATAATTAAGCTGTTGCCATTGTTTGCTTTCGTTGTTCCGGTGGCTATGCTGTTTGGATTGAACCCGGCGGATCCATACCTTAATGTTAGCCCTCAAAATTCGTTTCAGTTAATGTGGAAGGGCAGAACCTTCGAGCTATTTTTTATTTGGCTGATAGCGCTGGAGTTTATCCTCAATTGGGAAATCTTCAAGTCAAAAATAAGCAGGCAAAACAAAGCAAAGCTTGCCACTGTCACCGTAGCACTGTTACTTCCGACGTTATACGTGATTTCGGAGTATTTTCTTGGGTTAAACGGCGCGATTGCAAACTTATCCCTGCAAAACGGCGTTGCTTTTTACGATTCAATGCCTCTTGCAATTGAATACCTTGTTTTCGCCGGTCTTTTTTGCTTAACTATTTTTATGTCTTTTGGGAAAAAGGGTTTTGCAGGTTTTGCTTTACCCGCCGTGTTTGTCGCTTTAGTGGGAGTTATATACACTATTGACAACGTCTTTCCTAACGGCTCGTTTACGCCATTCCAAATGTTTGTTCCAACAACCGCCACGCTTGCCGCTCGCGTCCTAAACTTAATGGGATGCACGACTTCTATGGTAACACAAAATGGCATGCCAACCATTCAAGCGACTGGACCATTGGGAACAGCTAAATTCGCCATAGCTTGGCCTTGCGCGGGTATTGAGAGCTTTCTTATTTATACGGCAGTTGTTTTGGTGTTTTTGCAGCAGATGCAAATCTCCTGGAAAGCGAAAACGGTATACTTCATCGTGGGCGCCATCGTCACTTATTTCATAAATGTTATGCGGATAGTCACCATCTTCACTATTGGCATGCAGTACGGCATAAATTCAAACCAAGTGCAATCGTTCCATTTCTATTATGGTCCACTGTACGCGATAGCATGGATTGTTTCTTATCCATTGATTGTTCTTGTAAGCCAAAGTTTATGGCGAAAAACCAAAAGAGGAAAATCAGCGCCTGCCACAGAAGCCTTAGGAAACCTCAACCAGCACAGCTAAACCCTGTTTAACAAAAATCTTCGCGTTTTCAACGGGCAAAGAAGCAACATCCTCAACCTTAAATGGCCCATAAGTTTTCATGTCTAAACCAATAATGGCTGGAGTGGTTTTAGTGAATCTTAAAGTCATCCGTTTATGAGGCACCTCAGCCTGCGCTTTAACGGTTTGACCTTGCATGAGACCCTCCACTTTAACGGTTTGACCTTGCATGAGACCCTCCACTTTAACGGTTTGACCTTGCATGAGACCCTCGGCAAACTTCCGGTAAGCGCCGCTGAAGGTGACAAAACTCTCGCACATCTTGGCTTCTTCAACTGTTAACAACTCTGAAGGCAACGTTTGGTTTTGGGTGATTGTTTTGACCATTTTTTTGTATCTTGCCCAAAGCAGTTCCTCAAGCATCCGCTTAACGTTGTGCGCTTCACGGTCCAGCAGATTTACTTTAACCGATTTTTTATCAAGCAGCTTGCCCTCTTCGCCCATGCGCTTTAGGTAATCTGCTATTTTGGCGTAGAAGTCAGGCGGTAAACCACCGAGCGAAGTGTCTTCAATTTCTCTTCGCCATGCCGCGTAAAGTTCATTGTACATTTAATCAGCCACCTTAGCTCTTCTCTTGCAGATAAGCATCACTGCCGCTGCAACAGGCAACTCTTTCGTCTCATTTTTGTATGGACCCAACGTTTCTCCACCCAGCTTAAACTCTGGCGCATCAGAGACCAACACTTTTACCGCACCCTTTTTAAAAGCTACCGCTCCAGTGAACGGATCAAAATCCTGCAGGTTTTTGGCTGGAAACTCGACTTTTTTTAATCCTGTTTTACCATGCAGAGTGCCGTTCATCCTGATTAAACGGTGAATATCAGTGGTAACAACCGTATCAATCTTTGATGCCTGCAAATCTTTCACGTGCTCAGCCAGTTTCAACCAAGTTTGCACGCTGACCCCGTTAATACTCTCCCATAGACCATCGTTTATGCAACGTTTTACTATAGTTTCCTTGTTTTTCAAAAGTACATTAATATTCTTTAAACCTATGTCTTTCAAATCTTCCTGGGTTGCGTTTAGCAGAAAATTTTGCATTCCCAATTTCAGTCGTCTATTCCAGCCGAAGTTGTGTAAATTAAATTTTTTAGTCGCGCGCTTTCCATGTTTTTCTTTTGTGTCTTTATCCAGTACACTTAAGCCTAACCCGGTAACGTAATCAACAATTTCCTTCCGCGCCATAGCATCAAGTGAGCGTACTGTTTCACTTTCAACATGCACATGGTATCCTCTGTGGCCAGAAAAAAACACGTGCAACTCATTTGGTGAAAAACCAAAATCGTTCTCTAACATGTCAATTAGCTTGGCAGCCTCTTGTCGGGCGGAGTCTATGCAAAGCTCACAAGCCCAAGTTTTGGTTTCAAATTTTGTTGCCTCGCAAACGGGACAGATTTCGGGAGTTATCCCTCTGCCGCTAAAGCCGCATTTGACGCAGGTGAATTCGTCATGGATTTTGTTGCAGGAAGTTGGAATGTGATCGGCGTCTATGTCGAAGACTAAGTCAGAGCCTAACCAACCTTTTTTGTCCATGTCAAAATCCGGGTTTTCATAGTAAGCGCAAGAATGATAAACATCCGATGGAACCGTCTGGTTTAGCGTAGACCTCAGGTTGCTGATTTTTTCAAATCTTTGGTGCCTAACCATAAACCGTTCCTTGAAGAGCAGATAGCCAAATTCTCTCTGGCCGAGAAGAATCGGCGCAGGAATAACAGTTGAGGGGTCTCGGTAGTATTCGCAGAATTTTTGATAAACGAAGTCTCGAGAAGCCTCCATATTTCCTTGCCCCTTTTGAATGTGATTGTAATGATTACGTTTCCCAAATTTATCTATATACCGCCTGCCCACCCAAATTGTGTATTATTCAGAGTTTATCAAAACTTCAGGCGATTTAAATGCCGAGTAATAAATTAAAGAAGGATGCAGCAAAAGCGAGCATGAAAACGATAAACAGTAACCAGAGTGCAGTGATCTCTATTTCCTTTTTCTGCTGGGGAATCAGAACATAAACAAAAATGAAAGGCAGATACCAATTTTGGAAGTAAGGCAACAGAAAGCTTGGCAAGAGAAGAAAAAGCGCTGACAGAGAAAGCAAAGGGTTCCTTTTTAGCATGTAAAGTGCATAAGCCAAAGTGACCACCAGTATAAGCAAAACTAAGAAGGTTTGAAGCCACCATGAAATTTGTGTGTTGGATGAAAAAGCGTTGATGCCGTTCATTATTAACTGTGAATCAGCTGCAAGAAAGTAGGGCGCGCTTAAATAGGCAGTATAGATGCTGGCAGCCCCGAAGACGGTGCCGGCGATTACCGCTTTATTTCTCAGTAAATTGCTTAGCTTGTTTGTTTGGAATAGTTTGATTAAACCCACAATAATTAGGGGCAAAAGGAAAATGGCGGCTTGATATTTAAAAAATATAGAAACAGCAACAAGCAAAAAGAAATAATCATAACGCTTTTTCACAAACATATACAGGGCAAATAAAGAAAACAGGAAAGCAATTGAATCAAACATTCCGTCAGCAGCGTAAACCACTAAACTTACATAAATAAGGTAAATCCCCAAAAGTTTGAGGATCAAAGTCATCTCTTTTTGCAAGAAGTTTTTGAGGAAAAAATAAACGCAGACAGTGGCAAATACCAGAAATACAGCTATCTCAGTTTTATAAATCAAGGACGGGTCAAAACCCTTTTGGAGAAGAACACCAAAGGGCAAGAACAAGAAAATGCTGCCTAACGGATACAGCTGGGGCATTTCTGGCCACGTTACAAACTTGTAATAGGAATTATCGAGGTTTGCTAGCTTGCTTAAGGGTTGATTAAAAACTGAAAAACCATCTTTAAGAAACAAACTGGAAACATAAGAATCCCGGGCACTATCAGTATACCAGTTTTCGAATGTTCCCAGTGGATTTGAATTTACGGCTATGAAAAAAAGCCAAATCACAAGCGACAATAATAGTAAAATTAAGAGATATTTGCGGTTTTTCTTGCTAAGAGAGGGTAAACTGAGCGTATTTGACTTGAATTCAGTGGAGAACGACACCAGTTTTAACATTACAAGTATTGTTAGAACTAAACTCAGCAGGAACACTATTTTTGAGGGCTCGTTAAGCCACGAATATGGAAAAGTAGTGGTGGGTTCTCGTTCAGATGCTTGGAAATGAATCGTACCGACATTAGGTGAATCAGAGACAAAAGCCGCTTCATAATAGTTATCACTTGCGATAAATGAGTAAGTAATGTTTGATTGCGTTAAAACAGAGTAAGCATTGTTGCTGGTAATTATAAAAAAATAGGGTCTGGTGGGAAAAATAATGGAAACGTTTTTCTCGAAAGCGGTTGGGCTTTGTATTAAAAGTGAAACGTTTTCTCCGCCGCGAAAAGAGCCTAAGCCTTCCATGTATGTTTCTTTTGGGCTTAATTGGAAAGTATCGTTAATCAAAAGGGTTGATTGGTTACCGCCTGAATAACTTGGAAATAAGCTGACGGTGGCAAGGACTACACTTAGCACTAGAACTATAAGTGCTATCGACAGGAGAGCTTTTGTGCTTGGGTGTTTCATAAATGCGGCGTCCTTTAATGAAAGCAACCGAAGGGGTATTTAATTCTGCTATAAACTAAAATAAGTGTTGGCTAACTAAGCTTACGAACGAGAGATTGCTTTTAGCGTATATGTCATGTAGCTTTCGATTTCAGTCCAAGAGAGTTTGGATTTTCCTCTTTTTCTGTTAACAAATAAAATTGGAGTTTCTTTTACGTTAAAATTCCTCAAAAGGGCTTGCCTTATTGTTTCTATTTGAATCTCATAAGTGTGACTGTGCAAGTCGCCAATTATTGCCCTTAGAAACTTTGTGGAGTAACAGCGAAAACCGCTGGTGCAATCATGAGGTTTTAGGCCAAGGGATAACTTGGCGATAAAGTTAGCAGTTCGACTAATTACTTTTCTTGTGAAAGGCCAACCCGTTATGTTGCCGCCTTTGACGTATCTGCTGCCAATCACTATTCCGTAATCAGACTTATACATGCTTGATAACAGCTGCGGGATATCTTTAGGGTTGTGGGAGTAGTCAGCATCCATCGTAATGACGTATTTTGGTGTTTGTTTTGAGGATAAAAAAAATTGGAACCCCGCCGTTATCGCCGTGCCCAAACCGCTTTTTTTAGGTCTAACACATAAGAGAATATTACTGTATTTGTTCTGTTTTTCTTGCACGATTTTTGCAGTTCCATCCGGGCTTGAATCATCAATGACGAGTATTGAAGCGTTTAATTTTAAATCCTCAATGTCTTCAATTAACTTAGAAATATTATCTGCTTCTCGATAAGTGGGAAGAATTATCCCAATTTCGGAGTTGACCTCGTGATTATTTCCGATTAATTGATAACTCATAGGACTCTATTTTACCATAGTGACCTAATAAACTTAGCTAATAAACCGTTTTTATGCAAGTTTTTGCTTTCGTTTGTAATATCCAAGAGGATGATAAATTCGGCGGCACAAATCATCTCTGTTTTTGCACACGCCATGCGTTTGCAGCACGGAGCATTGAGGACAAGTGTAGCGAGTTGCAGAACCTCTTTCTCCAGCGATATGCTCGATTTGATAACGTGTTAACCTTTCATTGTAGTCTGAAAAAGTCTTGAACAACTCGTTAAGAGCTTCAGGTGACATTCCCACATTGATAAGGAAAGAAGTTAGGGTAAACCTGCCAATATGCGAAAGATGATGACTTTTTGAGGCTTCTTCATAAAGCATGTTTATACATGGCGGAAAAGCTCCTTGAACAACAGTCTTAGGCATTTCCTCAATTTCTTGTCCCATTATCTCTTGAGGTAATTTTGTTAGATTATTAGCAATAATAGTAATATCTTCTGGTAGGTTTTTGAGTTCTGGAATATCGAGTCTTTTTTCTATTCTCTTTTTAACTTCCTCTTGAAGAAGACGGGCTACTTTATCTTTATTTAAATAAACCATGCCCTTGTCTATAATCTGATTAACAAGCTTCCATTCATATCCGTGTAAATGAGCAGCATTTTTTAAGTAAAAGGTAAACCCTATACGAAAATCCTTGTAAGGTTTACCATCGTTAATTACCCAATCAAAATCTTGGGCTATTGTTAGTATTTTTTCATTGCTTTTCTCTTGAAGCATTTCTTTATATGCATTTTTTGCTTCAGCAAGGGCATACCTTTTCTTAATCCAAGAGTTTTTTGTTGCGATAACCAGTACGAGCGCACCCGGAAAAGAAGGAATCTCGATATTGTCTTTTTTTCTTTTGCCAGGTTCGAGCGTTAGTATTGCATTTTCTACCCTTTCTTTAGATCTATCAAAAACTTGAGGGTTTTGTGAACTCACTAGTTCTTCAATTGTTAGCTGAGTTGCCCTAACCCGTTCAGCAGTTTTTTTCAAAAAAGGATATTTTGAGCAATCGGTATCTTCGAACCGCACGTTTGCTCTTTGCATTTAAGTATCTCGTTATTCCGTTTCGATTCTTGGGGCCAAGAAGAAGGTTAGTTTTCCCTCTTTTGTTTGTTGTTGGAAGTCTATTTTCACGGGCATATCGGTTGAGAACTCAAGCGTCGCAATGTCTGAGGTGGCTGACGCCGCTTTTATAATTTCAGACAGGTAGCTTAAGCTAAAGGTTGCTTTGGCGTTTTCTTTTACTTCCAAATCAAGCAACGCATCGCTGCCTTTCTGAAGAGTTATGGTTGCGCCCATTAAATCTCCCGAAGCGCTAAGCGTTAGCTTTTCTGATTCAGCTTCAATTCGCACGTGGTCACTTACCAATTGGGCATCTTCAATTGCTTGGCTTAAGCCCTGCGTTGTGGTTTTAGCTTTTACGTTGAAGGTTATTTTTGGAGTGGGAACTTCTTCTTCTGAGGCTTCAAGGGTCGGCATGGTAAAGTTGCGGCTATACTTTCCAGTTATCGTTATCTGTAATCGCCCAGTTTTATCATCCAGAGATAGCTCAACTGCCTCATCTCTTCCAGCACGTTTTAGAAGTTTGAGTAGTTCACTTATGTTAATGCATATTTTCGCTGGCTCAGTTGAGATGTATTCTTGAAAAATAGATTTAGGCCACTCAAAATCAATCATGGCAACCCGGGAGGGGTCCATGGCGCGTAGTTTTAAGCCTTCAGGGTCGATTTTGAATGTTGCTTCATCTACAAGGATTGAGATGGCGGTAGCCATGTCTCTTAAAAGTTTAGCGTCCGACACTTTGAGCTTGAACATGGTAATTTCTTCCTCGCTTATGCATATTACTGTGAAGTTATATAGCTTTTGATTACACAATTAGCTAATAAATAAATTGCTTATCCGAAAGCATTCAGCCCTTATTTTTTCTACCAACGCTTTTTTCCCGGTTAAAAACAGAAGTCTATATTGAAAAGCAACTTTCTGCAAACCAAGCGCGACGTCGCGCCCATGCACATCCATATGAATCATGTTGAGAGCCAAAGAGAAGCATACAGTAAACCGAGAGGGTAGCTTGTGAGAGCAAAAAAACCTTGCTTGACACCTACAGGTATAGCCTAATTTTTAGACGGGAAATCGCCCAGTAAAAATGAGCCCCCTCTCAACCATTTACCACCTGCCCCAATAGGTAAATAGCAACACATGCCCTCACTAAACAAAAAGGACGCTGCGAGAGCACATAATCACCCTGGATAGAAAACAGAGAGCCAGACATGCATAATTATTCTGAGATTAAAGTTAAGCGTGCTTAAGGATGGATAAACTGCTGATTGGACTAAAAGGCTGGTTCTAAGAAAAAACAGGTAGAAAACAGCGTCTAGCTGTATTCTCTAAAAGTGTAATTGCATTTGGTGCAGCGAAGAAACTGGGTTGAAGATTCATCTGCCCCACGAGTTTGCACCTGCCAGACGTAAGCTGTATTGTTGCCGCATCTTGAGCACTCGATGTGCACTGTTGGCAACGTATTCAATTTCTGCTCTTCTTTACCGATAACGGCTACAAACTGCTGAGGATTATGCTGAATAATCTTCGACGCCAATTTAGGCTCAACTTTTTCGTCAGCTTCAGGCTTTTTATAACCACATTTTGGGCACGCAAGAACTAAAGAAGCGTCTTTACCAGCCTTGGATTTCTTTGGCTCAAGACGCGAACCGCATTTAGGGCAAAATTCCATAGTCGTTAACCACACCCGTTTGCGAATCCCTTAGCATTGTACCTTTTAAACCTTTTCCAACTCGAACCAAATTCAAGGACTGACTCCGGAGGCAATAAGATGTGCAACACGCAAAGGTTCAGGATAACTGCTTCTTATCGAAGTCAATTCAACAATCTCTTCGGCATCAACCAATGAAATCCCTGCTAGCCCCATGTAAACCTGCTTACCGCGGCAACAGATTTCATGGATCTCTCCTGTCTTAAGAATCATTTTCCAACGCTCTTCACCTCTAGACAAATTATTAAGTGCCTTGCGAATGGCTTCTAAATCAGGTTTATCACACGTTAAGGCAATAACCGGAAGCTTTGTAGCCGAATTTAGCTTGTTGATATCTACCACGTTAAAACCAGCAAACGTTATCCCGTTTAACATTACTAAACGCAACTGTTTACGATGAGGCGAACTGTTAATCATTGAAGCTATCTGTTCTGTAGCATCAAAGCCGTCAATCGCGATTCGAGTATGCATCACTCCTTCAATCCAGCCGCCACCTCTGAAAACAACACCAACAACAATCACAGCACCCTCTGTATGAGGAACAAATTTTCCATCGTCCACACCAAGCACGCGAATTTCAGATTTTATCACTCGAAAGCCTTTAACTTCCAAACCTTTCCCCGAAAAACATAAGGCACACTTTAGCTTTTAAATGAAATCTCAAGCCTACTTCTTAAACGTAGCAACCAAGCTAAAAAAATTAAAACAAAGAAAATTAAGCTTTTAGAACGCGATCTAATTCTTTACCGAAAGCGTCATTTGCTTCGCAAACTTTTTCGACAGCCTTAATCAACGCGTCTTCGGGCTTAACGTTCCCTTTCATTCTAACGTAAATGACGGGGTTTGACGCTAAAGGATGTGGGACATCGTAGCCTGCGAATTCCACTGTTTTGTCTTCTAAAAGCCTTTTTTGCAATAAGTTGCAGATGCCGTGAGTTCCGCCTTCAATCTCTATTTTAAGTTCATTCCCTGATTTTTTTAAAACGTTAATTTTCACTTATTAGTTCCCCTTTTTGCTATAATGGTTCTTTTCCATAATCGGGTGCGATTTTACGTTTTTCTATGTTGCCGCATTTTGGACAATGCAGGTCATACTTTTGAAGTTCAAGCAAATTGCCGCATCGAGAACAAAAAGCATAGATTATGCCCAAGTTTTTGTCGTTGGTTGTCAGGTGAAAGACGCGGTTTTTTCCACTGATTACTTTAGCTCTAACAATGTCACCGGGCTTGCAAACATCACTTATTAAATCGATATACCTGTCGGAAACATCGGAAACATGTAGGATGCCGCTAAATTCGCCTGAGAGCTTTTTGTTTTCTATTTTAAAGATTTTGACCAAGACATTATCAGATTGGGCATTACCAATTTGCCCCACAACTGTAGATGAAACTTTCGGAATAAGCTCTCCGCTGACTAATGGGTAAACAGAAACACGTCTGTTTAGCAAATCGATCAATGCACGGCCAACAACTTTGGAGTAGATAACGCCGTCTTTAACGTATGTTCCGGAGTCTGGAATAAACTCTTCAATAACACCTAAGCGTTCTCCAGGCACCACTAAACGACCGGTTTTTTGTTCAGGTGTTTTTAGACTCATGATAGTTCCCTTTTATGTTAAATAAACTAAACATTCGCTGATTGATAAATGCATATGCTTAGTTTCCAGTCGCATCAATAAACCTTTTGATTAATAAACAAAATTAACTTCAGACCAAAAGGACCTAAAAACTTATTCGACATTTACCTTTTTGATAACATATAAGTCAACGACAAATTCATGCTTAATCTTTGTGTGAAAATCGAACATTTTTGGAATAGTCATAAGCATAGCATAAACCGCTTTGACAACGCCATTGTGTTTTGCTAATAGCTTTTCTAAAAAGGGAGAAGGCGAAACCTGCAAAAATCCACTGCTGCTTGCTTTAAGCTGCTTGATTAATTGCTTATCGGTTTCGGGGTGATTATGAAGAGAATAAATGCAGTTGCCCACTTCCAACGCCTTTACTAAAAACGCTCTGTCAGCCGCCCGCGTTTGTACCCCAAAAGGGGGATTCTGCAGAACAGTTTCAAACCTTCCCGTGACAGCATTGATGTCGCCAATAACCCACTGAACTTTCCCAGCTAAACCAACTTTCAAAGAGTTTTCAAGGGCAGTTTCAATGGCTAACCTATCAACATCAACTCCCACAACGTTGTCAGCTCCAAGGTAAGAGGCACCTAAAGCAAGCCTGCCTGTTCCGCAGCCTAAATCCAGCACCGCTTTGCCGATAATGTCGTTGTTCGAGTAGGTAGCGATGTACAGCATAGTTGAGGCTATCGATGGAGAAATAGTGTACTGTTCAAGTTGCGCCTGAGGATACTGTTGAGGGGCAATCTTTGAGAGAACCAGCTCTAAATCTAATTTTCGAATAATCCTTTTTTGAGCATGTTCTCCCATAAAGATTCGCCA
>Ga0187891_1003479_pt1 | contig 10937 bp, 10 predicted proteins | sample June2016WEW_21_4_FD_132990 | JGI IMG/M metagenome (GOLD analysis project Ga0187891, IMG submission 132990) | Peatland microbial communities from SPRUCE experiment site at the Marcell Experimental Forest, Minnesota, USA - June2016WEW_21_40 | ecosystem: Environmental > Terrestrial > Soil >...
CCGACGCCTCAAGGGCTTCCGCCGCATCTTCTCCCGCTTCGAAAAGCTCGATGTCCTCTTCCTTGGCTTCCTCACCTTCGCTCTGATCGTCGAGGCGCTTAGATAGTGTTAACACGCCCTAGCCTGAGGAGTGGGCAACGGAGAGCCAAGATGAGGGTAAAGGTGAATCGCCTGCTGAGCGCGGGAAAGTACCACGTCAACTTCGAGGTGGGTGATTTTACGCCTGAGGAACTGGCCAAAATGTCCAGTTTTGGGGTTCCAATGATCGGCCTACGTTGGGCGTCTCAGGCTGGTTCGTCAGCTGGGAGCATCGCGCTCAATCAGATTAGCAAGGCCTATGACGCGATCTTCGTGTCGGAGCAAGAGGCGAAGAAATACGAGGAGGGCGTTTTAGCCCAGATACGGGTCACGATGGAGCGCCTTCGCACAAGCAAGGACGAGTTCAGTTCCTCCCAGGAGGTTGAGCTCTGATGTCACGGGCGAGGGTCATACGAATGCTCGTAGTCGTGATCCTGCTCGTGGTCGCTCTCGTGTGGGTGAGTCAGACAGACGCCAGACCCGAACGTGTAAGTCTCTTCGTCGCCGCTGTGATTGGGGCTGTGACAGCGATTTACGCGTTGTTTACTTATGAGATGTTGCTCCAGAACCAAACGATGGCGAAAGCTGCGTTGGATTCTTCGGTCCTAATGGAACGAAGCCTCCGGTTTTCGCAGACCGCGAGTCTTCTCTACGAAACGAGGAATACGAAGGACCCCACATTCAAGTCGGCTGCCGGACATGTTACTCCGATTGAAAACGAAGATTACAAACGGGCCCTTACCGAGTTCAGTGAAGGCGGGGCGCAGATGGAGTTTGTGTTTGCCGTCGTTAAGAATATGGGTCAAGGGTCGGCCACGAACCTAAGCATCGAGGCGAGCTACAACCTCATCGACAGCAGCAATCCGAACCGCGAATCGACGGTTACTAAGCGTGCCTCGGTTCCGATACTTGAGTCGAGAAAAGGGGTTGCCCTTTGCATTTTCATCTCGAAGGTTCCCACGCCTGATGATCGAGTGTCCCTTATTTCGGCCCACCTGGCTGCCGGGGATTTCTACCGCGACGCCATTAAGGAGCTACCGCAACAGGTCGATATAGACCCTCACACGCATCATTTTGAGCGGGCGGCCGATTGTGTCGTGCGCCTAGCATAGAGCGTCCGCGGTCCCGTGAATCCGGGAACTCCTCTGAAAGGCAATTTTGCAACGTCGGCAAGGTTCGGAGTCTTTCCGTCTGGGCTCAGGGTCCTATCCTCGATCGCGATGGTTTGTGGCAGGCGGATGATCGTCGCAATGTGATTCAATAGAAATGATGGGCATTTCCCGGAGATCGACGGTGCGCGGGCGCGCAATTACTGCGAAGCGGAAGGTGCGCGAGTACGCGATGGTGGTGCGGGCGCTGGCGGACACTTCGCACCCGGTGCTGGTGCAGATTATTCCCACGCGGTTTTGCAACCTGAGCTGCGCCTACTGCAATGAATACGACAAAGTGAGCGAGCCGGTGCCGCTTGCGGAGATGGAGCGGCGGATCGACGCGCTGGGGCGGCTGGGGACGGCGATGATCGGCATCTCGGGCGGAGAGCCTTTGACGCACCCGCAACTGGAAGACATTATTCGGCGGATGAGAAAGACGGGCGCGATTGCGGGGATGATCACGAACGGGTTCCTGCTCTCGCCTGAGAGGATCATCCGGCTGAACGAGGCGGGACTGGATCATATGCAGATCTCGATCGACAACCTGGAGCCGGACGAGGTGTCGAAGAAATCCCTCAAGACTTTAGACAAGCGGCTGGAGATGCTGGCCGAGTATGCCGAGTTCCACGTGAACATTAATTCGGTGGTGGGCGGAGGGATCAAGGATCCAAACGACGCGCTGGTGATTGGCAGGCGGGCGCTGGAGCTGGGGTTCGAGTCGACGATCGGGATTATCCACGACGGGGATGGGCAACTGAAGCCGCTGAAGCCGGACGAGGCGCGGGTGTACCACGAGATGAAGGCGCGGAAGAAGACGAACTACGCGCAGTTCGACAAGTTCCAGGAGGCGATTGCCGAGGGGCGCGCGAATGACTGGCGGTGCCGGGCGGGGTCGCGGTATTTGTATGTGTGCGAGGACGGGCTGGTCCACTACTGCAGCCAGCAGCGGGGATACCCGGGGGTTCCGGTGGCGGAGTACACGAAGGCGGATTTGAAGCGGGAGTTTACGACGGCGAAGAGCTGCGCGCCGAATTGCACGGTGGGTTGCGTGCACAGGATTAGCTATATTGACCACTGGCGGGCGCCGCAGACGCGGATGGTGGCGCCGGGCGGGCAGGAGCTGGTGGCAATACAGGGATTGGGGAATAGGGAGTAGAAAGACAGGGGTTAGGGACCAGGTGTCAGAGATGGCGTTCGCTGCGGCGGACGCCGTTTTTGTTTGGGGGCAAAGGACAGCCGGTAGCCGGTAGCCAGGAGCCGGTAGCCAGGAGCCGGTAGCCAGTAGCCGGTAGCCAGTAGCCGGTAGCCAGTAGCCTGAAGCAAAACGGCGACAACCAAAACCAGCGGCGAGGGTTGGTGGGTTTGGCGCAAATCGCGAGCAGCGATTTGCGCCGGAAAGGCGGGGAGCCTGCGCAGAGGGCGGTCCAGCGGGGTTAGTGGCCGCGGGATTCGGCGAGGGCCGTGTCGATGAGCTGGTAGAGGCGGCCGCGGTCGAGAACCTCGACGAAGGGCGGGGCATGGGCGGCGCTGGTGACGATCCAGATGGTGGGAGTGTGCTCGATGCCGACGCGTTGGCCGAGGGCGTAGTCGTCTTTGACTTCCTGGGTGAGGCGGCCCATGGGATCGATGGCGAAGGGCAGGGCGACACCATGGGCGGAGGCGAAGCGCTGCGTGAATTGCTGGAGCTGATCGAGGGTCTCGATGGAGATCTGGTTGGCGAAGACCTCATCGCGGTAGTCGTTGCCGAGGGTCTTGCTCTTGGTGTCGAAGAAGCGAGCGTTGACGGCGGCCTGGAAGCTCCAGTTGTGCATGGGGAGCGGGAAGTCGTGGCGGACCCAGGGGATGTTGTACTTGGCGGCGGCCTCTTTGAGGAGAGGGTTAGCGTTGGCGCAGTCGGGGCACTCGAGGTCTTCGAACTCGATGATGGCGACGCGAGCGCCGGCGGGCGGCTTGAGGGCGGAGGGGTCGTTCACGTGTGTGGTGGGCGGCGCGCCGAATTGGGCGTGGGCGGGGATGGCGAGCAGGGCGGCGAAGGCCAGGGTGAGGGCGAGGACAAGGCCGCCGGGACGGCTCGAGAGGAAACGGAGGCTGAGGAAACGATGCATAGCGTTTGGACGGCTCCCTAAACCCATTGTAACGGGAGGGATGGGGAGGGCGGGAGCAAGGCCAGCGGAATTAGCGGGGTTAGCGGAGTTGGCGGAGTTAGGGAAAGCAGCGAGCGAGCGAGGGAACGGGAGAGCGAGGGAGCAAGGAAGAGAGATCAGAGATCAGAGGGCCGCTCATTGCGGTCGCGCCGGTGGCGGGCGAGCCATTGACGCCATTTGTAGTCGGCAAAGAGCGAGGCGCCGACGATGAGAATGGCTGCGATGACGAGAAAGATTTTCATGCCTGCGTACGGGGTCGCATCGAATTCAGCGGCCAACGACGATGACGGTGAAAGTGCCGGGAATGACGGGTGGACGCGGGCGTGGGTTTTGCGGAGTGGGATCGGGGCGCGGGCCGAGATCGGCGGTGATGAGATAGACGCGGTCGGTGGAGGGGTCGTAGGTCATGGTGCGCGCGCCGGCCTGGGTGGCGAGGCTCTCGATGGTGGGATAGCCGGGGGCGGCGGCGTCGATTACGGAGAGGATGCCGTCGCGGCTGGAGGCGAAGGCGAGCGAGTGGGCGTCGCTGTAACCGGCGGCGTCAGGGCCGTCGCCGATGGTGGGGTTGGCGAGGAGCTTGCCGGTGGTGGAGTCGATGACGGACATCTTCTTGCCGTCGCAGACGGGGAAGAGGCGGTGGCCGGTTGCGTCGAGGGCGAGGCCGGAGGGGGAATCGCAGCCGGCGGGCCAGGTGGCAGTGATGGATTTGGTGCGCGCGTCGATGCGGACGATCTCGCTCTTGTCTTCGAGGTTGTCGAAGACGGTGCCCTGGCCATCAGCGACAGCAAACTCCGGCTTGCCGGGAAGGGGGATGGTGGCAATGACTGTATTCGAGGTGGGGTTGATGACAGAGATATCGCTGGAGCGGCCGTTGAAGGCCCAGACGGTTTTGGTGGCCGGTTCGTAGATGATGCAGTCTGGGTTGGTTCCGGCGGGAATGGTGGCAACGATGGCGAGGGCTGACCGGTCGAACGCGACGACTGCGTTGCCACCGCCGTCGGAGATGTAGCCGAACTTGCCGGCGGGATCGAGAGCGACACCGTGGACGCCGTGAAGGCCGATGATGGCGCCGATGACCTTGCCGGTTGTGGTGTCGACGACATCGACACGCGTGCCGTGGGCGAGGTAGAGGCGATGGGCGCCGGGGTCAACGTTGAGATAGTCCCATCCGCCTTCACCGCCGATGTTCCAGTGGTCGATGATGTGGTAGGGCTGAGCCGGCCCCGTGGACGAAGACGCGGCGGCGGGGGCTGCTGGCTGTTGTGCGGGCAAGGTGATTGGCGCTGCGGCGATAAGTGAGGCGGCGAGCGAGATTGCGATGAGGGGAAAATGCGGACGGGACATGAGGAGCTCCGGGTCGAATTCTGACGGGGCAAGAATAGCACGGGAGGGTTGAAGGCAGGGTCAAAGGCGGATGAACCGGGCGATGACAGGTGGTGGGCCAATTTGAGAGAAGTTTCCCTCAGGGGCTGAAGCCCGCGATTATTTTGCTCATGTTGTACGGGCTGAGGCCCGTACCCTTCAAACTGACCCACTACCTGGTGGCTATGTGGATGAGCGCAGGTGCTATCTTGGACAGAACTGTAGCGGAGCGATGACGCGAGAGATGAGCAATCGGGCGTTGGTGCGGAGCGGCGTTTTGGTGGCGGCGGTGTGGATTGCCGCGGCGGCTGGAGTGTTCGCGCAGGGGCCGGCGGAGAATCCGGCGGAGGCGTGCGCGGCGAAGAATCAGACGTCCGCGACGACGGTGGGGCAGTACCAGTTCGCGGCGTACAAGAGCAACGATGGCGCGTGCCTGCAGGTGACGAGCGGAGGCAAAGTTGTTTACAGCCAAAGCGTGGACAGCTTTGAAACTTATACGCTCGGGCAGCTGGGCGATTCGCAGAACGACATTCCGGCGATCGCGAACGGGACAGATGTGACGGGGCGGGGGCAGCCGGACATGATTGTGTCGCTCTATACGGGTGGGGCGCATTGCTGCTCGATTCACTTTGTCTTTGAGTTGCAGCCGACATTCAAGCTGCTGGCGACGCTGAACGATTCCGATGACGATATGGCGCATTTTGAGCGCCTCGCGGATGGGCACTACTACTACGTGACGGCTGACTGGACGTTTGGCTATTGGCCCACGTGCTTTGCGTGCTCGCCGTCAGCGTTGGTGACTTTGCGTTGGACGGACGATGCAAAGGGTGACGGGTTCCATTTGGCGATAGATAAGATGCAGACGCCCGCGCCGACGACGGCGGAGTGGAACACTGAGCTAAGCGCAGCGCAGAAGGTGGTGACGGCAGGCGATGCCGATTCCATCGGAACGACGATGTGGCAAACGGTGCTGAATCTGATTTACGGCGGGCACTCGGACCTAGCATGGAAGTTTGTCAATGCGCTGGGGCCCAAGGCACAACAGAAGCCGCTGCCGGCGCTCGGGGATTTTTGCTCGCTTCTGAAAGCGAGTCCTTATTGGCCGGACCTACAGCCGACGTTGAAAAACACTCCGGCGGCGTGCGCGAATGCCAAGGCAAAACCTTCGCAATAACGGCGGAGCTTAAGAGATTGTAAGACTCCCGGCCGTTGCCGCACCGGTTACCCAGAAGGTCACTAGCAGCCAGTCGAACTGCGCCTTGCCTGTGCTAGGCTTCGACCATCTGTGGCCAATTTCGAAAAAGCGCCGGCGGAGGTCCAGGAGATCCTTTCCAAGCCGATTCAGCAACTCGGCTTGAAGCTGGAAGGCTCTCCCCTCGAACGCCTGGTGCAGCAACTCCACAAAGAGCTGGATGGCAAGGGGCTGCATCGATTCCGCCCCAAGTGCTACCTGACCGATGAGTGGGGCTGTCCGAACATGGAGCCCGTCATCGGAATTCCGTTTTACCTGGCCGATCCCAAGCTGCAGCGCCTCGAGTCGGAGATGAACGACATTGAAGACGCGCAGCAGATCATGATGTACATGCGCCATGAGGCTGGCCACGCTTTCAATTACGCTTACGCGCTGTTTAAAACACCGGAGTGGCGCGATCGCTTCGGACCGTTCCGGCGGGCTTACCGGGATAACTACAAACCGGTCCCGTTCTCGCGCCAGTTCGTGCGGCACATGGAGGGCTGGTATGCGCAAAAGCATCCCGATGAAGATTTCGCTGAAACGTTCGCGGTATGGCTGACGCCTCGCTCCAATTGGCGGAAGCGGTACAAAGGCTGGGGAGCGATGAAAAAGCTACTCTATATGGATCGCATTGCCCGCAAGCTAGGCGATGCCGAACCTGTAGTCGCGCACGGCAACACCGATATTACCGTCGACGAAATGGCGGTGACGGTGGGCGAATTCTACCAGCGCGCGCTCGATCAGCAGCTCACGCCCGGCGAGCTTCCCCTGGACAGCGATCTGCACGACATTTTCAATGTATCCAAGCGCCGCAGAAGGAATGTTCGCCCGGCAGCCGATCTGCTTCGCGAGAATCGCAAGGTCCTCATCGACAAAGTGAATTATTGGACGGGCGTGCAACGGCCGCTGGTGAAGAAGCTGGTGGAAACCATCGAAGCAAAAGTCGGCGACCTTGGTCTGCATGCCGACATAAAATGTGAGCGGGAATACCTGACCGAAGTGAGTGTGTATGCGACGGCACTGGCAATGAACTACATCAATCGGGGCAAGTTCATTCTGCCCTGATGAGCGCCGGCCACCTGCCGATAGCGGCAGACGCGGGCAATACCGAGAAAGCGCAGGAACATGATGGCGAACCTGAAAGTAACGATCCTGCACGACGTCTGGGAAGAGGGCCCGCCCGAGCCTGAGCCGGAGCCGGTGAAGGCGCCGCGCGGCAAGAATGCCAAACGCCGGAAGAAAAAGAATCCGCTGCACGACCGCGAAGAGATCTTCGCGGCGCTGACAAAGCTTGGGCACGAACCTTCTTATCACGTCCTGGACGGCAAGAACCAATCGCTGCTGGCGCTGGCAAAGTGCGGCGCCGACCTCGTCTTCAACCTCACTGAGTCTTATGCCGGCGACGATACGATGGACAAGAACATCGCCGCCTATCTGGAACTGCTGCAGATTCCATATACCGGCGGCGGCCCGCAGGCTCTTTATCTTTCCCAGGACAAGTCGCTCGCAAAAAAGATTTTCGACTTTCACAAGATCAAGACTCCGGACTTTGCAACTTCCTATAAAGGCCGCACCGATCACTCGCACGATATCGAATTTCCGCTCATCGTGAAACCCGTCTCCGAGGACGGATCCATCGGTATCGACACAGGCTCCGTGGTCGATAGCGTGAAAGAGCTGATGGAACGCATTCACTACATCCACGAGGAATTCGACAGTCCTGCGCTGATTGAGGAATACATTGAAGGCCGCGAAATCTACGCCTCCATTCTCGGTAACGACGACGCCGAGGTCCTTCCGATGATTGAACTCGACCTCTCCAAGCTACCAAAGGGAACTCCTCGGATCGCCTGCCACGACGTGAAGTTCGATCAAGAGACCGAGGCCTACAAAGTGACGAAATCGGCGCCGGCCGAAGACCTTGACGAGGAGACTATGCAGAAGCTCCAGGACACGGCGCTCGCCGCCTATCGCGCGCTCAAGTTGCGCGATTACGGCCGCATCGATATGCGGCTGAACAAGAAAGGCCAGGTGTACGTGATCGAAGCGAACCCAAACCCATGGCTCGCCAGCGCCGCCGAATTTTCAATGGCAGCCAGAAAGGGCGGTTACTCATACACCGACATGATCGAGAAGATTGTGGAACTGGCTCGCGCCCGTTCGATGTAGTTAAAAGAGAGACCAACGGACGCAGCGACCGCTTGACCCGCGTTTCCGAACCATCAAAAGCAACTCTCATTGATGCATCGCAATCTTTCGATTGCTGCCCCATGCATTAGTCTCAAAGATGCAAAACCATCATGCGTTGGGGAGCCGAGGATTGCGCATTGTTCTGTCGAACATTGGGACGTTTGGGGACATCAATCCGCTGATTGCGATTGCACTGGAGCTGAAGCGGCGCGGACATAGGCCGGTGATGGCGCTGCCCAACGTCTACCGGCCGAAAATTGAGCCGCTCGGCCTGGAGTTTCACGCGCTGCGACCGGACATCGATCCCGAGAACACCAAGCTCGTGGAGATGATCTACGACGTGAAGAAGGGCACGGAGACGGGGCTGCGGGAGTTTCTGTTTCCGGTGCTGCGGCAGACGTACGACGATCTGCTGGATGCGGCGACCAAGCCGGCGCGCGCGGACCTGCTGCTGCTGGGCGAGCTGAACTACGCGGGGCCGATTGTGGCTGAGGTGACGGGGATCCCGTGGGCGAGCTACGTGCTGGCGCCGTTCTCGTTTTTCTCGGCATTCGATCCGCCGGTGCTGCCGCCGTATCCACGGCTGGCGCGGGCGGACAAGATCAAGGGGATGGGACGCGCGATGCGGCGGCTGGCGCGGTTTGTAACGCGCAAGTGGCCCGAGCCGGTCTATGAGCTGCGGCGGGAACTGGGATTGCCCAAGGGCAAGAATCCGATCTTCGACGCCAAGCACTCGCCGCACCTGGTGCTGGCGCTGTTCTCACACGTGCTGGGCGTGGAGCAGAAGGATTGGCCGGAACATACGCTCATCACGGGATTCTGCTTTTACGATGCGGACGCAGGCAACGCGGCGCTGCCGGAGCCGCTTGAGAAATTTCTGGCCGCGGGCGAGGCGCCGGTGGTGTTTACGCTGGGGTCGGCGGCGGTGCTGGCGGCGGGAGACTTTTATGAGCAGTCAGCGAAAGCGGCGAAGAAGCTGGGAGTGCGCGCCGTGCTGTTGATCGGTTCGGACGCGAGAAACCGGCCCAAAGGTGAGCTGCCGGATTCCATTTGCGTGGCGGAGTACGCGCCGTTTTCGAAGCTGTTCGGGCGCGTGTCTCTGGCGGTGCACCAGGGCGGCGTGGGGACGACGGCGCAGTGCCTGCGTGCGGGGCGGCCGATGCTGATTATGCCCTACTCGCACGACCAGCCGGACAATGCGCGGCGCATGAAGAGAATGGGCGTGGCGCGGGTGATCCAGCGGGCGAGCTACAAGCCGTGGCGCGTGGCGCGGAGGGTACGGGCGATGCTGGCCGAGCCGGAGTTCGAAGAGCAGGCGCGCGCCGTGGCCGAGGAAGTGGCGCGCGAGAACGGAGTGAAGACGGCGTGCGACGCGCTGGAAGAGCTGCAGAGAAAGACAGGGAATAGGGAGTAGGGACTAAGGAGACTCTCGCGGATTGTTCATGATCGTTGATGCGGTGTGCACCCAATAAGAAAAGCAACCGCAGATCGTTCGACTCCATTTGGCGCGCAACGAAGATCGTTGTGCGCCAAACGTCGCTCAGGATGACAAAGCGAATACTTGGCGGCGCGGCTCTTTCCGTTCAGGATGACAAGTTGAGAATTGATGGCGCGATTCCGCAGAGGCTATAGCCCGCCCTTTTCTTTTTTGGTCTTTTCGGCACGACTGAAGTCGTGCCCTGATACAAAACCTCGCTTCGGAAAAACGCTGCGGCCGCTACTGCGGGGCGGGGAGGGTAGCGGGGGCTTCGGCGGAAGGTGGCGGGACGGCCAAGGCTTCGGTTTCGGCAGACAAAGGAGCGGGGAGCGGACGCTCGAGAGCGATCGCGAGAACTTCGTCCATGGTGTCGACGAAGCGGAGCTTCATGGCGTTCTTGATGTTGTCGGGCAGCTCGGAGAGATCCTTCTCGTTGGCGCGGGGAAGGATGGTCTCGAAGATGCCGGCGCGGAGGGCGGCGAGGAGCTTTTCCTTGAGGCCGCCGATGGCGAGCACCTTGCCGCGGAGGGTGATTTCCCCGGTCATGGCGATGTCGCGACGAACGGGGATTTTGGCGAGAGCACTGGCGAGGGCGGTGGCCATGGTGATGCCGGCAGAAGGGCCGTCCTTGGGAATTGCGCCTTCAGGCACGTGCAGGTGGAGGTCGACGTTGCGATAGAACTCGCGCGAGAGGCCGAGGGCCTGCGCCTTGCTGCGAATGTAGGCGAGCGCGGCCTGCGCCGATTCTTGCATGACGTCGCCGAGCTGGCCGGTGATGGTGAGCTTGCCCTTGCCGTCGAGGACCTGGACTTCAGTGGTGAGGATGCTGCCGCCAACCTCAGTCCAGGCGAGGCCGGTGACGAGACCGACTTCGCTCTTTTCGTGGACCTCGGAGTCGCGGAACCTGGCCACGCCGAGGAATTCGGCGATGTTCGCGGCGGTGACTTCTTCCTTGTGCTTGACGCCGGCTTTGACTACCTTTCGAGCGACCTTGCGGCAGACGTTGCCGATTTCGCGCTCGAGATTGCGGACGCCGGCCTCGCGCGTGTAGAAGCGGATGATTTCGAGGATGGCGTCGTCGCTGAAGACGAGGTTTTTCTCGCTCAGGCCGGTCTGCTCGCGCTGCTTTTTGACGAGATACTGGCGCGCGATTTCGAGCTTTTCCTGCTCGGTGTAGCCTTGCAGGCGGAGGATTTCCATGCGGTCCTGTAGCGCGGGCGGAATGGTGTGCAGCACGTTGGCGGTGGCCACGAAGAGGACCTGCGAGAGGTCGTAGTCGACGTCGAGGTAGTGGTCCTGGA
>Ga0187891_1003481_pt1 | contig 10936 bp, 6 predicted proteins | sample June2016WEW_21_4_FD_132990 | JGI IMG/M metagenome (GOLD analysis project Ga0187891, IMG submission 132990) | Peatland microbial communities from SPRUCE experiment site at the Marcell Experimental Forest, Minnesota, USA - June2016WEW_21_40 | ecosystem: Environmental > Terrestrial > Soil > Wetlands...
AGCGCGCCGAACGCCGCGGCCTCCGCGTCCCGGGTGGCATCGCTAAAGGTGCTCAGCAGTTCGACAGGACCCGATACCGAAACTGTCTGGCCGTCGTTAATCTGAATGCGCGGAAAGCGGACAAAGTCTTTCTTTACCCAATACGGAGGATAACTGGAAGTAGCATTCTTCCAGGTGGCAAACCAGAGGAAGACGATGTGGAGGTTGTTCTCTCGCGCCTTCGAGATTAGGCCATCCACTACGGCGAAATTGAACTTGCCTTCCTGGGGTTCGATCTGCGCCCAAGAGACGCCTATGAGCGCCGTGTTAAGGTGGTACCTGACAAGCAGCGGCCAGATAGGCTCCATGTTCCGCAGGCTGGTCCCAGCATTGTTCATCAGCTCATTCCCGAGAACCAGAAACGGCTTGCCGTCCACGATCAGTTGCGTCACATTGCCCTGTTTTTGCAGGTGCGGAACGCTGGCATCGGTCTGCGCCTGGCCAGAGATCGTCAAGGCGATAGCGCACACAACAATGCCCAGCATAGACATCACTTTCGTTCGCATACGTTACTCCTGACTTCAGGTTGTTTCAACGCAAATTGAAAAGAACATTTACCGAAGCGCGTAGGGAGCAATCTCAGAACGCGAACTTCAGCGACAGTTGGACAAAGCGCGCATCCGGAGTCAGCTTCTGGAAGGGGCGCGGGGTGGTAATCATTCCTCCCGTGCTGTCGATCGTCATGTCGCTCGGCTGGCCAAGAGAGGGTGTGTTGAGTAGGTTGAAAATGTCGGCGCGGAATTGCAAGGTTTGCTCGCGGTACACCTTGAAATTCTTGAAGACGGATTCGTTAACGCGCTCATAGCCAGGGCCATAGACATCGTTGCGCTTGCCTCCCAGGAATCCGACGACCGGCTGGAGGCTGGTCACGTAAACAGGCTGCGAGGCCGCCGCATAGTGCGGATCGGAGGTTCCGGTCGGAATGTAGTGGCCCGGCTCATCCGTCCAGTCGTTGGGATTCCACGGGTTTTCAAACGAGCACGGGTTGTACCAATTGCTGCGGGTACGCGTCCTGGCGGCGCAGGTAACCTGGATATTTGGATTGGGGCTGGTGAAAGTGCCCCCGGCCGTGTAGGGATTCTCAATCTTGACCGCCCCTGCTATCTTGCCTCCACTTGCTGTGCTGATTGCGGTCGGGGCGACAGAGAAGGGATTGCCGGTTTGAGCCGTGAAGGTTGTGTTGGTAGACCACCCGCCGAACGCGGCGTCCAGCAGGCCGCTTTTATTGAGAATCTTACGTCCCGCTCCGATGGGCAGATCGTACAGCGCGTTAAAGGTGAAGCGCCGACGGGTATCAAAAGCGGAGTTGGAGTAATCCATCTTGATGGGAATCAGGTTGGACTGCCGGTATTGTGCATCCCCTGGCGCGATCATCAGCGCAGGCGCATCATCCAAGGAGTGCGACCAGGTGAAGGTGGCCAGCAGACTGTTCCCGTGGGAGTATCGCTTCTCCAGCTTGGCTTGCATCCCGTTGTAGTTACTGTTGGCAACCCAAGTGATGTATTCTGTCGCGCCAAAATCAGGTAACGGACGAGTAGGCTGCGCGCTGTTGCTGGGATTCTGGAGTGCCAGGGGATTGTTCGGATCGGGAAGTGACCCCAGGTGGTGCGAGGCGTCCCCCACATAGCCGATAGTGGCAACGATTCCCTTGGTAACATTGCGCTGGATGGAGAGGTTATAGTCCTCCGTGTACGGCGTCGTGATCGATGCGGGAGCGCCACGCAGCATCAGGTAGGCCACATCGCCCGCAAGACCGTTCGCCAGAATGGTAGAGAAACCGCTGGCCAGAGTAATGCCGTCGGTGGGGCAGGAGGTTGAAGAACAACTGCTGGACGGGAAAGTGGAATCGTACTGGAAGGGATAGTTTTGTCCAAAGTTTGGCAGGTACCCGATGTTCTCCAAACCACCGTAGAACAACCCATAACCGGCGCGGATGACGGTGTTGACGCTCGGCGAATAGGCAATGCCGAAACGCGGTCCGAAGTTGGCTTTCTGCGCAGTGACAAGACTTTGGTTGTCGGTGTACTGCAAGGCGAGGTTGTCCTTGGCAAGAAGGTAGGGGAATGCATTGGAGGTCTGAGTAAAGATGCCCTGCACGTAGCTCTTGATTTGAGCGGGGAGCAGGAAGACGCCCGAAGCGCTGCCATATCCGGTTGCTGTATTGAGCGAGGACGGACCGGTCAAGCGATAGGCAGCCTGGTAGCCGCCCACATCCTTATACGGTTCGAAGTAGTCCCAGCGTAGACCCAGATTGACGGTTATCTTATGCGTGATGCGCCAGTCATCCTGGGCGTAGGCAGCGCCATACCAGCGGGCATCGCCGGTGTACGCCAGGTTGGAAAGGGACGCACTGTATTGGCTGTCGAGCAAGAAATCGGCCACGCCCCAGCCAGTGTTGGCAGCATTCAGGTTGCTCGTGTATTCACCGGTGTAGTTTTCGCTGCCCCTGGGAGCCGGTGGCTCCAAAGTGGTGAAGCGAATGCTCTGGAGGCTGAGACCAGCTTTCAAGGTATGGTTACCGGCAATCTTGGTGACATTGTCAAAGATCTCGTATACGTTCTCTCCCTCTCGAATCGGTGAAAACCCCTGGGTGCCAATGCCGACAATGCCGCTGATCGAAATCCCCGGCAACCCTCCGTTCAGCGCCCCGCCAGGTATACCGCCTAACCCCATGCTGGCGGCGAAACCTGTATTCGATGCCTCAGCGATGAGCAATTCTGTGTGGATGTAGTTGTAACCCAGGCGGAATTCGTTGCTGAGAGTCTGCGTGAAGACGTGGGCCTCGCTGACCATGAAGTTCTCGCTCAAGGTGTTTGTTCTTGAACTGCTGCCGTTCAGGGCGGCCAGGAACAAAACCTGGGAAACAGGCTCATGCGAGTAACTGAAGTGGGAGTACATGGTGTCGTTATCACCGAGGTTCCAATCCACACGTGTATCCCACTGGGTGGTGTCGTCATGCTCGGGATCGCTCTCAATGTAGTTGTTATAGAGCAGACCTTTATTACGATTCGGATTCGGATACAGATTCAGAAGCGCTAGGGCGGTTTGGTTCGGCGTGACCCCGGATATGGAGGTGAGATTGTTGTTGGGGAATGGCTGAGGTCCCGTGATGGGATTCTGATAATACAGTTGAATCGGTGCAGACTTGCCCGTAAGCGAGGGACTGTACAACTCAGAAAAGTTGCCGGCGCGCTCCAGTGCCGTGGGCACGCTGTTAATGTTGGTATTGGTGAAGGCAATGCGATTGGCCTGCGCGTCCCCAAAGAAGAACAGTTTGTTGCGGATAATGGGCAGGCCGACGGTCGCGCCAAACTGATTCTCATGATACGGAGGTACGGACGTCGCATTCCAGTCCTTGGCGTCGAAGGCCGTGTTGCGCACGTATTCCCAGGCACTGCCGTGAATGCTGTTTGTGCCTGATTTCAGGCTGGCGTTGATGACCGCACCCGCGGAGTGTCCGAATTCAGCCGAGTAGTCGCCGCTTTGCACTTTGAACTCTGCCAGGCCGTCCGGTGGAGGCTGGGCCACATAGCTAGCGCCGGTGAAAACATCGACGAGATCATTATTGTTGTCCACGCCGTCGAGAATGTAGTTATTCTGTTCCGCGCGCTGTCCGTTGGAGTTGAAGTCACCCGTGCCGGCGCCGCGCGTGCCCTGCGGCGGAGCGGCGCCGGCTGCCAGTTGGGCGATATAGACCCAGTTGCGGCCGCTGAGGGGAACATTGTTGATGGACTGGGTATTCGCCACCTGACCGACGGAGCTTTCCTGCGTCTGCATCAGCGACGCTGCCGTACTCATGGAAATGGTTTCGGCTACTGCGCCGGGCTTGAGGGTGAGAACAACGTTGAACTGTTGCTGCAGACTGAGATGCAGGTCGGTCAGCGTAGTGGTTCCGAAGCCCGGCGCACTGGCGGTTACGCTGTAGTTGCCGATCCTAACCGGTGGGAAACTGTAGACGCCAGCACTGTTCGACTTGGCTTTCAGCTTTTGGCCCGTATCCACGCTAGTCAGGGTTACACTCGCGTTTGGGATGACGGCACCGGATGGTTCTTGAATCAAACCTGTAATGGTGCCTTGGTCTGTCTGTCCCAGCACCATGCGCCCCGGCCCAAACAACACAACAACCGCGAGCGCGGTCAATATCCACTCGTGTCTATTGGGTAATAGTCTCATGATCAGCTTCCCAGTCGCCTCCAGTTCCTTTCCTGGAGTTGTGATGGGGACTCACTACAATAACAATTGGCACGTCAAAGGCGGCATACTCCGAAATCTGCGCCAACGATAATGTTCTGCCTCTAACAAAACAACGCACAAGCCAACTTCTCGGCAAAGTTATGTACGTTTTTGCGGACTTGAAAATACGGTCATGTTGGGTTTACGGTATTTACGTGAATTTGCTTTGCACATGCGCAATTTCATATCAGCCTGCATCGAGCCATGTGTAGCCTTGCAACTGAATTCACAGAAAGGCATTCAATGAAAACCGTCGTTCTTGAAAAGGAACAAGAACAGATTCAGGGCGCGTGTGCCAAGATTGTGAGCGGCGTGAGCACCATGTGGAGTGATCGTTCCCGGGAATTTTGAACCACGGTAAATGCCAGTCTTCGGCCAGAACCGCGCCCGTAAGGCCAGAGGAATCCGCCGCATGAACACCGCCAATCTAGAAGCCTCCGCACATGCAGACGTCCGGCAGGACCGCTTCATCCTCGGCATGCCGACGGCTCTGATGGGCGGTTACATCGCCATCGTCTTCTGCATGACCGGCGATGGCATTGAACAGGCTTTCCTGTCGAAGTACCTCGTGAATCTGGGCTTCAGTGCCGGCGATGCCGCGCTGGTATTCACCGTCTACGGTGCCACGGCCGCGCTCTCCAGTTGGCTCTCCGGCGTGCTGGCTGATGTGTTTTCGCCGCGCCGTATCATGTTGGTGGGCATTGTCTGGTGGCTAGTATTCCATGTGCTTTTTCTCCTGCTGGGGCTAGGTCATCTCAACCTGCCGCTGACACTACTTTTCTACGGGATTCGTGGTTTTGCCTATCCGTTGTTCTTCTATGGGTTCTTCGTATGGGTGGTGCAAAAAAGCCGCCCTCATGAGCTTGCTTCGGCCATCGGCTGGACCTGGAGCATGTTCACCATCGGGTACGGCATCGTCGGTTCCTACCTGCCCAGCTTCACCATCCAGTGGATTGGCTACATGGGCACGCTGTGGATGTCGATGGCCTGGGTGCTGGCGGGCGGAATGCTTATCTACTTCTTGACCGACGGCGTTACGGCAGTGCCCAACGCCGCCGTTCAACGCGGCGAGATCGGGAGATTTGCGGAGATCGGCAAGTGCGTGACGCTGATCTTCCATAGCCGCAACATTGCGCTGGCGCTTGTTACGCGCATCATCTGCAACCTATCGCTGTTTGGCTTTCCGGTGATCATGCCGCTGTTCTACACATCGGCGCGCATCGGCTTCAGCGTGCCGGAGTGGGCGCGTATCTGGGGAACGTTCTTCCTGGTTCAGCCGGTCACCAATGTGGTCTGGGGACTGATTGGTGACCGGATCGGATGGATGCGGCAGATGCGCTGGATTGGGTTTGTGGGCTGCGGAACGGCGTCGCTGCTGTTCTACGTGCTACCACTGCATTTTCCGCACAACACGCTAGTGGCCACCATGGCCGCTCTGCTGTTCGCGTGCACCATTACTTCGTTTGTACCCATGGGCGCCATCTTTCCCATGATGGAACCCGAGCACAAGGGAGCGGCGGTGTCAGTGCAGAACTTGGGTGGCGGCCTAGCCAACTTCGGCGGCCCGGTGCTGGCGGCGTTGATCTTGCCTTTATGGGGAATCGGTGGCGTGGTTGCGGTCTACGGCATTCTTTATTATTTCGCCGCTGTTCTCACGCTGTTCATCCATGTGGCTCAGCCCAAGGGCGCGACCGGTGCCGTACTTACAACACATTGAGTGCCGCGGGCTAGGCCTGAGTAGCTAACTTGCGTCATTTACTCGAGGAGCTCGATTGCCAAACTGGCTTCGCTGACAGCTTGCAATGTGAGCCGCGCCGGAAGCAGGAAAAGCGAAGTCCACAAAAAGAGTCAGCGAGAAGCAGATGAGCGACCTTAAGCCAGACCGGAGCCAGCAGCACCAAATCCTGCAGAGCAAAAATATACACCGCGGCCAGGAGCTGCAGGACGAGCGCGGAGAGAGTTTCACAACGTTTCTCGCAGCACATCTTCCAAACAGCCCGAGGATTAACCATCTGTGTGGTACAGAATTTCCGCGCCCTTCACACTCCAAACTGTCAATCGGGCACGGCGCACAATCAACGGGGCAGGTGCTTCTGCTGCCCCCGCCACTCATCGGAAGGAGCTTCAGGGGGCATTCCTTCTACGGGTTGCCGGCGGAACCTGACTCCGTTTCCCAAGCCGAGCCCAGTTGTGTAAGAAGCACTGTCCGTCTCCACAGAAAGTCCAGATTTTTCCTTGCTGATTCAAGAAAATGGGTTCACGTTTGCACCATAAGCAGCATTCTTCAAGCCGCGTGCGGCATGCACGGAGGTTATCATGAAAAGTTTTTCCGTCATCCTTGTGCTTTTTGCTGGAATCGTTCTCTCCGCCGCCAATGCTCAGGCACAAAATCCAAGCCAGCGCCTTGAACTCGACCGCAAGGGCGAGACCATTGTGCTCGAACCGTACGCGCCGAACATTCTGCGCGTCACGCTCAGCCTCCAGCGAGAGCCCGCGTTGGCTGGTCCTGGGTATGGAATCGTCGCACAGCCGGTGGGCGCGGGCAATGACTGGAAGGCTTCCGAGACTCCTCAGGCAGACGTCTTCCAGTCGGCGCGAATCGTCGCCACGGTGGACAAGGACCTTCCCCCGGCCCATCCGCCGGTCCAAACAATAATCGACATGGACAAGTATTTCAGCAACTCCGCCCCCGACACGCACATCACGCTGCGCACGCCCGCGGGCAGGACGCTGCTTGAACTCACCGGCTGGTCCCAGTCCGTGCCCAACCACAGGGATGGCACGGCAGACTTGGCCAACGATCGCCGTCCTTCAGACCCCGACTTCTACGTTGTGGGCGCGACCCTTGCCTCACCTGACGACGAGCATTACTACGGCCTGGGCCAGAACCACGAGGGATTTCTCGACCATCGTGGCCATCCGGTCCGCTGCTGGGCAGATTACACAGCTGCGGCCGCTCCCAGCTTCTGCGTGCCCTTCGTAGTGACCAACAAGGGCTACGGTCTTTTGTGGGACAACCCCTCCAAGACCACTATTGAGGCGGGCTTCAACGAGCAAACTCGCTGGCTCTCCGAGGTGGGTAACCGTGTCTCTTTCTTCGTGATCGCCGGCCAGACCACGGACGAGATTTACGCCGGCTACAGGCTGCTCACCGGCCCCACGTCGCTGCTACCCAAAGCCGCCTACGGCTACATCCAGTGTAAGCAACGCTATGCGAGCCAGAAGGAGGTGCTAGATGCCGCAAAGGGTTATCGTGATCGCCACCTGCCCGCCGACGTGATGGTCGTGGACTGGTTTTATTACACCAAAATGGGCCAATTCGACCTTGATCCCAAATTCTGGCCCGACCCGTCGGCCATGAACAAGCAGCTCCACAGCATGGGATTTGAAACCATGATCAGCGTCTGGCCGCGCTTTGTGCCCGGTGACCGCTTCTATGCCGAGTTGCTGAAGAAGGGCTGGCTCATCCACTTGGCCGACGGCACTCCCATCGACGGGCTGCCCTACGACCGCGCCGGTTCCGACATCGACACTACCAACCCCGAGGCAGCCACGTGGTATTGGAAAACTATCCGCGACAATATTCTGAGCCTGGGTTTCGACTCCCTCTGGGCCGACGAAACCGAGCCCGACCTACCCCCCAACGGCGCCTACTTCCATATTGGCCCCGGCACGGAATTCTTCAACGTATATCCACTCTTCCACACGGCGGCGCTCTACAACGGCTTCCGCAAGGACGAGCCGGGCCGACGCGTGCTGATTCTCTCTCGCGACGCCTACACGGGAGCGCAGCGCAATGGCACCATCTTCTGGTCCTCCGACATCTATCCCACCTGGGATACGCTGAAGCGCCAGATTCCCACCGGGCTGGACGTTGCAGCCTCGGGGATTGCGTACTGGTCAAACGACACCGGCGGCTGGCAGTATCTGCCCAAGGAGCACCATCCCGCCCATCCGCCGCTGCTTGATCCCACGGATGCCCGCGCCAATGTGGGCAGCTACGACGACTACCCTGAGCTCTACACCCGCTGGTTCCAGTATGCAGCGTTTCTGCCTATCTTTCGCGCCCACGGCAGCCGCCCCGCCAACGAGGTCTGGTCCTATGGCAGCCAGGCCGAGCCGATTCTGGAAAAGTACCTGCGTCTTCGCTACCAGTTGATGCCCTATATCTACTCGCTGGGTTACCAAACCTGGCTGACCGGCGCACCCTACATGCGAGCGCTGTTCATGGACTTCCCCAATGATCCAAAGGTGGCCGACCTGCGCGACGAATATATGTTCGGCCCAGCCTTCCTGGTGGCCCCTGTCACCGAGCAGGGCGCGACCAGCCGTGAGGTCTATCTGCCGGCCGGAACTGATTGGTATAACTTCTGGACCAACGAGCGCGTGAAGGGAGGACAAACCATCACCGTCCCGGCACCCATCGACACGCTTCCACTCTTTGTCCGCGCCGGTTCGATTGTGCCTCTAGGCGAGGTGGTCGAGAACACGCATCAGCCGCAGGCCATCTCCAGGGTGCGTGTCTATCCCGGCGCAGATGCAAACTTCACGCTCTTCGCCGACGACGGCACAACCTATGCCTACGAGAAGGGCGCGGGCTCCGTCACCCGGTTGCACTGGGACGAGGCTAAACAGCAGTTAACCCGCGAGGGTGCTGAAGCTTGGAGCGGACCGGACAGCGCAATTGTGGAAGTTACCGGACATTGACAACAACCCTAGGCCCATTGAATTCGGCTTTTCATTGCTGACCGGAGTGGCCGCGGCTTGCCAGGGTCGATACCCGCCGTGCAGGATACCCTGGGGTACGCGTTTGCCGCCGACAATCTCGCCTCAAGAATTCGGCCCAAAGAAGAGCACCTTTCTTGGTGCACAGAAATGCACCGTATTGCACAGAATGCGGTGCGCGAATCTGTATTTGTGCTTGGAGCTACGAGCGCCGAAGCAAAAATAGGCCACAGAGCGTCGCGAGAGCGTCGCTGTGCGGCGGAGTAAAGATAGACCACCGCCGGATCTTGTTTTCGTGAGCTGTTGCCTGGATGGCATGGTTCATGGAACACCGGAGGGATGTTCGATGTTCTAGGTGGAGAATTACGGGCGTGTACGGCGAGCGGTTCGTGTAGAGGGCAGGAGTCTGCGGGCGGTGGCCAGGGAGTCAGGCCTTTCGCGAGAGACGGTGCGTAAGATGCTGTAGTACGTGATGCCGCCTGGCTATCAACGACAACAACCGGTCAGGCGCCCCAAACTGGGCCCGTGGCTGGGCGTGATCGACGCCATATTGGACGACGACAAGCAGCGGCCAGCTAGGCAGCGGCATAGGGCGAAGTGGATCTTCGAACGGCTAAGAGAAGAGCACAGTTTTACAGGCGGCTACACGATCGCGAGGGACTACGTGCGGTCGGCGGAGTTGCGTAAGCGGGAGATGTTCGTTCCCTTGACACATGCACCGTGTGAGGCGCAGGCGGACTTCGGCAAGGCGCTAGTTGTGGTTGCCGGGGTGGAGTGCGAGGCGCACTACCTTGCGATGGATCTGCCGCACTCCGACGGCTGCTTTGTGAGTGCGTTTCCAGCCGAGATGTCAGAGGCGTTCCTGGAAGGTCACGTGCGTGCTTTTGCGTGCTTCGGCGCAATACCCACGCGGATACTCTGCGACAACACGAAGATCGCGGTGGCCCGTATCCTGGGTGGTGAAGAGTGAAGAAAACCCGGGCCTTCTCCGAACTGCAGAGCCGCTACCTGTTTGCCGAGAAGTTTGGACGTCCGGCTAGAGCCTGTTATTAACTTTATTCCTTTGAAATCAAAGGAATATCCAAGTTCCCCGTTCTCTTGGACGATGAAAGGATGGGAAACAAAGAACGGAGCGGTTATTCGAGCGATGTAACGGATGAGGAGTGGGCCTTTGTGGCTCCCTATCTGGCACTGTGCCGGGAGGACGCTGAACAACGGGATTACAGCGTTCGCGCGGTGTTCAATGGTCTGCGCTACATCGTGCGCACCGGCGGTCAGTGGCGCTACATGCCGAACGATTTGCCTCCCCGGCCAGTGGTCTATCAGCAGACCCAACGCGGGATTCGCGCCCGGTGTTTCGAGACGATGGTCGAGGATCTGCGCATGTTCTTGCGCGAGTTCTCGGGGCGCAAGGCGCAGCCGACGGCAATGATTCCGGACAGTCGTACTCTGCAATCCACGCCGGAATCGGGTGCGCGAGCAGGCTACGATGGGGCCAAACGGCGCAAAGGATCGAAGGTCCATGCGGCCGTGGACACGCTGGGACATCTGCTTGCTTTGCATGTCACGCCGGCCGATGAGCAAGATCGCGCACAAGTCGGCGAACTGGCCCGGCAGGTACAACAGATCACCGAGGAGAACGTCGAGTTGGCTTACGTGGATCAAGGCTACACAGGCGAAACTGCTGAAGCGGCGGCTGCTCGGCACGGCATCCAACTGGAAGTGGTCAAGCATACCGAGGCCAAACGCGGCTTCGTCCTGCTGCCACGAAGATGGGTCGTGGAAAGAAGCTTCGCCTGGGCTGCCCGCTTCCGACGCCTGGCTCGCGACTATGAAAGACTCGCAACTACCCTCGGAGCCTTCCACTTCCTCGCCTTCGCTTGCCTTATGATGGCTAACCTCTTCAGGCTACTCGCATGAAGTAAATAACAGGCTCTAG
>Ga0187891_1003482_pt1 | contig 10935 bp, 8 predicted proteins | sample June2016WEW_21_4_FD_132990 | JGI IMG/M metagenome (GOLD analysis project Ga0187891, IMG submission 132990) | Peatland microbial communities from SPRUCE experiment site at the Marcell Experimental Forest, Minnesota, USA - June2016WEW_21_40 | ecosystem: Environmental > Terrestrial > Soil > Wetlands...
CCAGCAGATCTGCCAGAAACTGTTGCAAGCGCCTTACGCACTTCTCGACCTGGGCGTCGGTCATGCTCGCAACGGTAGCACCCGACGAAAGAACTGTCAATAACTTAACGTAGTAATACTAGGCTACTGTGATTCTGATGAGTGCCAAGCAAGCTTGGGAAAGTATGCGATCTGCAATGCACTCGTAAAGTCCTTCTGCAGTCCTGTTGCAAGTACCGGCGCTTTCCAAAACTCCAACTGTTCAAAGAGGTTAAGTTCAATGTCTCGCTTTACGCGGAAGACGGCCCGAACAGAAAAGTCGTTCTGAGTCGTGCCACCTGGCACGAACTGTTGGGAGGCTTTCACATTGCGATACCCGAGCTGAATGCTTTCCTGGGGACTCAACCAATACGTGAGCCATGCTTGGCCACCTTTGGCCTCCCGCCCGATCCAACTGCCAAGCAGATTACCCTTGTTGGTGTACACATCATGATAGGCGTCTTCAAAATAGATGAAATGACCGCCTCCGGGTGCTGGCGGCGGGTCGGTGGAAACAGCCTCCACACGAAAATCCAGATGCGGCAGTTTCGGAAAATGTGAGAGGTAAACCCCTGGATTGACGGCTGCACGGCGAGGAGCGTCAACAGGCGACGCATCGTCGTGAACGATGGAATCCGTATAGAGCGTCACCCATTTTCGCAGCCAGGGAAGGCGATAACTGAAATCGAATTGGGAATGTCTGGCTCCGGGGTCATTTCTGGAAAACTTCTGGGCAGGTGTCACGTCGGTGAAGCTGGTAAAGCTGTTCCAAAACGATCCGAAGGTTAAGGGTACATGACCCTCACCGGCAAAGACGACCACCCTGGAAAATCCAACTTCCAGGTTGGGTGTTGGTTTGAAACTGACTTTTTGGGCGTGAACCCAAGGAGCATTTGGATATGAGTGCCCCTTGAGGCTGCCAAACAGGGCTTCATAACGGACCGGCCCGATTAGCCGTGAGAGCAGTGGAATCGTAAGCGGTTCTACGCGGTTAATGCGCAAGGCGTAAATCGGCTGGGCGTTGTTGCTCCACGCCATGCTGCCGCCTTGTCCCGGACCCCACCAGTCCTCGCTCTTTCCCACGGAAATCTCATGATTCAATAAATGCATGGAGGCATTCGCATCCAGCAAAACAAATGAATCTGTCGGCGAGACAGGTGTTGCCGGCAGCTCGGGATTCTCGTCCATCTGTGCAATTACAGAGCGCACAGAACCGGGGTAGGCGGCTCGACCTGGGGCATGTTGATATTCTCCTCGAACATCTAGCGTGAAGCGATAGTCTTCGGCTCGCGCACTGAAGCCGCTGACCGCATTGAAACCTTCCTGGTACGGCCGACCGTAATCGTTGATGATGGTCTGCCCGAAGTGATAGGAGTCATTGATCGGCGGGCCTGCGACGCCCGTCGCACGGCCATAGACTGAGTCTACCTCTGCGTGCGCGGCGGACTTTCCATAACCAGAGCCCTCGACTTCATGCTTGAATTCCTTCGCGAGCGCGTTGAAGAGGCGCCGCGCCTCGGCATCGTGCGGAGCGCCATCGAGCTTTTCGGATGTCTCTTGGAGCATGTGCAGGCAGGCTAGACGCGTCCACGGGCGCAGCCCAAGATATGCAGTGTCGACGTAGCCAAGAGCGTGTAGACGGGCGAAGGACTGATAAATCCAACTATCGAGCGCTACGTATGTCGAGCCAAAAGCGCTAGTGCCTGAAAAGAACGGAAGCGGCTCAAGTGGGACCGCTCCAGGGCCGGTCTGCTGTGAGTACGCAAGAGAAGTAGTAACGATGAAGAACAGACCCAGACCCGACCGCAGAATAGAAGGTGGTTGCTTATAGCGCAAGTTGTGCTCCTGGCACTCAGAGTTGGTCTTTGTATCGTTCGAGTGCGATCCGCACTAGCTGACCGCGAGTATGAGCACCCGTTTTCAGAAATAGCTGATGCAATGTGACTTTGATGGTGCTCTCAGACACTTGCAACTGGTCAGCAATATCCCTGTTTGTGAGGCCTTCGAAGACAAACAGTAGCACCTGACGTTCGCGATGTGTCAGTTTGTCGGTGGGCGTCTGCTGATCTTCGTTGTTTGACCCGGCGTGGGCCATAATCTTATAAAGGTAAGCTGGCTCGAACCACACTCTTCCTGATTGAACATCGCGAATCGCTTCCGCGAGAAGTGCGGGAGAATTGTGCTTCGGAAAAATTCCTGCAATGCCGTGTCGTATTAGGCTCGCCGCATCGGCATCCCCGATGCTAGCAGTCACAAGCAGAACCTTACCTTTAAAATGCAGGCGTTCAATCATGCGAATGAAATCCAGGCCATCATGCTGGCCAAGATCGAAGTCTAGCAACACCAGATCAATGTCCTTCTCCTGCAGTAGATCCCGAGCCTCCTCGACGTTTCCACAGCCACCGACTACCTCAAACCCCGGCTCACTATCCAGGAATCTAGCGACGCTCTCGCGAAATAGTACATGGTCGTCGACCAGCAAAATGCGGGCAGTTCTATCCGGCTCAGGCATCGGCAAATCCTCTGTCATACGTTGCGTTCGGCGTTTTCGACACAGGAAAACAACAACATTGGCCTACTCGTGAAGCTCACATACTAAGTCACCGACGGCGTTTATTCACCAGCAACTACGAGCGAAAATAACTTCCTCCTGTACTTCGAAGTGTAGGTAGAGAGTGCGTCGGCAATGCGCATATCTAGCTATCGAGCGTATGGTGCCACAAAACAGATTTCAACGTAACAGAACATTGAACAAAGTAGACGAAAGATAGGTCGTCCGATCAAAAGATAGGTTAGTATTAGCCAAGAGGATAGCTCCAGTAATAACCAAAAGATAGTCGCGCCAATAACCGAAAGATAGGGTTGTAAAGAACGAAAAGACACTTCGTCCCACCGCCAAAAGATAGGCTTCCGCTTTCGCTCCGAGTCGGACATCATGAAAGCCGTGATGTCAGCACGCGAGCTCACGCATAAGTTCGAATGTAATGCCATCTTGGAGGTCTGTCATGTTCGAGGGACTTGCTCAACCAATGCACCTGCTAGTGATTTTGTGTATTGCACTGCTCATCTTCGGACCCAGCAAGCTGAAGGATTTGGGTAAAGGGATGGGAGAAGGAATTCGGGGCTTCAGGGAAGCCATTAAAGATGAACCGCGCGGAACAACTGAAACAAGCGTTCCCAAGAACGACAAGTCCTGACGAACCTGCCGTGGCAACAATTTGTTTTTCGAAGCCGAGCAGTAAACGGCGGTAGAAACCTCACTTTGCAGCTCGGTTTCAAATACTTCGGGGCCGGCACATCGTTTCCCGCGAATCGAGACATGTCGGAGTGTACGAAGGAAGATGTGGTTGGGCTTGGGCCACGGTAAGCAGGTGACGACGAAATCGTATCCGGACGAACAAGCCCGTCGCATCGACTCCATTCTCGGGCCAACGATGCGATTCTTAAAGTGCTAACCGTATCTCCAACCAACCAGTGTGTAAGGCCCGAGATGTTCGGAGCGATTCATGATCAATCGACGGTTACTGTTTAGCAAGAAAACGGTTCCTGTGGTTGTTGCTGTGCTGACATTTGCTATCGCCACGGTCATTCTGAAATCTGAGTCTGGCCGACCTCCGAGCAGCAGCGCCCAGCAGGGAGCGGGTTCGACATCCGCCTCGCTGCAATCCAAAACTACCCTGGAGCTATCGTCCAGCCAACTGAGCGCTATCAAAATTGAACCGGTGAGCACTTATCTATTTCCGGTCGAGAATGAGACAGTCGGCAACATTAGTTTTGCCGACGACCTGTCGGTTCAAGTTTTCCCCCCATATCAGGGGAAGCTCATCAAGGGATTCGTCGGGCTGGGTGACAAAGTTCAAAAGGGACAGCTGCTCTATTCAATTGATAGTCCCGACCTAATCCAAGCCGAGTCAACTCTGATTGGCGCTGCCGCAACGTTCGAATTGACTAGCAAAGAATTGGCACGGGTCAAGGACCTGAACGGAACCAACGGGGTTTCCGAGCGGGAGTTAGAACAGGCGACTTCGGATCATCAAACCGCCGAAGGCGCTCTCAAGGCCGCACGGGACGCTGTCCGCGTCTTCGGCAAGTCGGAAGCCGAACTTGATCAGATCATCTCTTCGCGCAAGATCGACCCCGCGCTAGTTGTGCGCAGCCCTATTTCCGGCCAGATCACATCGCTGAATGCGCCGCCGGGACTTTTGGTGCAGCCGGGAAATGCGCCAGCGCCTTACACGGTCTCCGATGTGTCGATCAAGTGGATGCTGGCAAATATCGTCGAAAGCGACCTTCCGCTTTTTCACGTGGGACAGCCGGTCGCGGTTAAGGTAATGGCCTACCCGGATCGTGTCTTTCGCGGCAAGATTTCCAAAATCTACGCGGCGGTTGACCTGAACACCCATCGAGCAATAGTCCGTTCCGAAATTGCAGATCCTCGGAATGAGCTGCGTCCCGGAATGCTCGCCAACTTCGTCATTCGCGTCCAGAACCCGGTGGAAGCCACGGCCATACCGGTCAATGGTGTGGTGCGCGAACCGGATGGCACGATGACGGCCTGGGTGACTGCCGATCGCCATCGCTTTTCACAAAGAATCGTCAGGACCGGGTTGCGCAGAGATGGCCGGGTCCAGATTCTCGACGGTCTCCAACGCGGGGAACTTGTGGTTAGCGACGGCGCCATATTCCTCAGCAACATTCTGCAAGCGCCACCGACGGATTAGACCTGTCAGTACGAATTAAAGACGATACACCATGTTCAAGTCTCTCATAGCGTTTTGCCTGAGCCGCCGCGCGATTGTGGTGTTCGGATTGCTGTTGTTTGTCATCGCCGGGTTTGCGGCCTTTAGGAAACTCAATATCGACGCGTATCCGAATCCCACGCCGGTCATCCTGGAAATCACCGCACAGGCGCCGGGTCTCTCTGCCGAGGAGATGGAGCGCTACTACACGCGCCCTATCGAGATCGGTCTTTACACGACGCCCGGGATCGATGTCATCCGTTCCACTTCGTTCTATGGCTTGTCTTTTGTGCGGGTCACGTTCAAGTACGGGGTAGACTATCACTTTGCGTATGGTCAGGCAGCGATTGCTCTGCAACAGAACGTCAGCCTTCCTGGTGGTTTGATTCCCTCCATTCAGCAGAACAGCACGACCGGCGAGATTTTTCGTTACCAGGTCGTCGGTCCGAAACATTTCGGAATAACCAATCTCCGCACGGTCCAGCAGTGGATTGTGACTCGCCGGCTGCTGACCATTCCAGGCATAGTTCAGATTAACCCCTGGGGTGGTCCCACCAAGGAGTTCGAGGCCGAGGTTGATCCGCACAAACTGGAAGCCTACAACATCACGGTGCCACAACTATTGACAGCACTGGGCAACGCAAACATTAACGTGGGAGGACGCGAAATCCGTGTCGGTCAGCAATCAATTAACATCCGCGGTGTTGGGCTGGTTGACGATGGCGGTAATGACGATTTAACCCAAGGCTACAAGCTTGATGACATCGAACACGTCGTGCTGACCCAGGTGAACGGCGTCCCCGTGCTAGTGAAGGATGTCGCGAAGGTGACTGTCGGCTATAGACCAAGACTCGGCATTTGCGGCCGGGACCAGGATGATGACGTCGTGGCAGCAATTGTGGTCATGAGCCGCGTCGAACATGCCCACGACATGATTCCAAAGGTCGAAGCCGAAATCGCCAGGATGAACCGTGATGGTAGCCTGCCGCCGGGCGTAAAGATTGTGCCTTTTTATGATCGTTCATCGCTCATCGCCGTCACCACCCACACGGTTCTACACAACCTGATTTTCGGATGCCTTCTCGTCTTTCTCATTCAATGGATTTTCCTCGGTGATCTCCGCAGCGCGATCATCGTTGGACTGAATATTCCGTTCGCGCTGTTTTTCGCCATCATCATGTTGGTGATACAGGGCGAAAGCGCGAACCTGCTTTCCATCGGTGCTGTCGATTTCGGGATCATTGTGGATTCAGCCGTGATCCTTGTTGAAAACGTCTTCAGAAGTTTCCAAGCTCAACCGGACGAGAAACAGGGGTTGCTACAGCGTCTTGCAGCGGGATTCTGGGGACCGGACCCGACGAGAATCTCAGAACATGGGTCGACAGCCCGCGGATGGACGGATCGCTTACGGCTGATACTGATCAGCGCGATACAGGTGAACAAGGCGGTTCTATTTTCGGCGCTCATTACTGTCGCTGGGTTTGTTCCGTTGTTCACCATGCAGGGGGTTGAAGGTCAAATCTTCGGTCCCATGGCGCGGACATACGGGTATGCGCTTGCCGGGGCTTTGATTGCTACGTTCACGGTCACGCCTGTCCTCGCCTCCATGCTGCTTCCCGAGCATGTGACGGAATCGGAGACGTTCATAGTCCGCGCACTGCACCGGCTATACAACCCGGCACTGCATTTCGCGCTTACCCGTCGTGCCCTGACAGTTGGAATCGGCCTTTGCTTTCTCGCTGCGGCTGCATTTCTTGGATTGCGGCTCGGCAGTGAATTTCTCCCGCATTTGGAAGAGGGCAACTTCTGGATTCGCGCCTCCATGCCCATGACGCTCTCTCTGGAAGACGGCGAGGCGGCCGCGAGAAAAATGCGCATGATTCTTCTGAAACACCCGGAAGTCATCACGGTAGTTTCCCAGCATGGCCGGCCAGACGACGGCAGCGATGCCGCTCCATTCTCTAATGTCGAGCTATTCGCGCCGCTAAAGCCGTTTGATCAATGGCCAAACGGGTTGAACAAGGAAAAATTGACCGAGCAGATTCAACAGGAGTTCAAGAATGAATTGCCTGGGGTTGTCTTCAACTTCTCGCAATATATCCAGGACAACATCGAAGAGGGGATCTCGGGCGTCAAAGGCGCAAATTCGGTCAAGATCGTCGGCCCCAATCTCGAATCATTGACAAAGTTGGCCACGCAAGTCCGGGATCAGATGAGCCAGGTTCGAGGTATCGCCGACCTCGGCATTTTTCCGGTACTCGGTCAACCAAACCTGAACATCAAGGTGGATCGCGCCAGGGCGGCACGCTATGGCCTCAATTCCGGTGACATCAACTCCGTCATTCAGGCGGCAATGGGCGGGGCGGTAGCGACCTCGGTGTTGGAGGGCGATAGGCAGTTCGACCTGGTCGTACGGTACACGCCCGAATACCGCGACAGCATTGAAAAAATCCGCAACATCAAGGTGGGCTATCAAACCAGCGCCGGTGACAACGCTTACATACCACTGAGCGAGCTGGCGACGATCACATTGGATACGGGGGCGGCCTGGATTTATCACGAGAGCGTGCAGCGCTTCATACCAGTCAAGTTCAGCGTCCGTGGCCGCGACCTTGGCAGCACTGTTGCAGAGGCTCAAGAACGCATTGCCAAGAACATTAAACTGCCGAGCGGCTATCGCATGGTCTGGGCTGGCGAATTTGGAGACCTGCAGGAGGCCAAGAGGCGCCTGGAGATTATTGTGCCGGTCAGTCTGTTGCTGGTCCTTGGATTGCTCTACAGCATGTTCAATTCGCTGCGCGACTGCCTTCTGACGCTGGCTGGAATCCCCTTCGCAGTTGCTGGCGGTGTGTTGGCGCTCTATCTCTCTGGTCTTAATTTCAGCGTTTCAGCTGCTATTGGCTTTGTCTCGCTCTTTGGTGTATCCGTCATGGACGGCATCCTGATGATCACCTATTACAACCAGGAACGGCAGCTTCGCGGTGGCGCGCCAACGGACGCAATGTTTCGCGCGGCGTCCACCCGCATGCGCCCACTGCTGATGACGGCACTTTCGGCATGCATCGGTCTGTTTCCGGCGGCGATTTCCACGGGTATCGGCAGCCAGGTGCAGCGTCCGCTTGCCACCGTAATCGTGGGCGGGATGTTGGTCGGCCCCGTTATGCTGCTCCTCGTCGTGCCCGCGCTCAGAATGGTCTTCCTGGGCCATGAGAATGGCTCGACGCCAGAGGTTGAATCAAAATGAATACTGCGCGTCTTGTTCTCCTGACGATTAGCTATGTCGCAGTGATGCATGGGGCAAGTTACGCAGCCCCATCTAATTCGGCATCCCAACAAGCATCTTCGGAGAGCCCTACGAGCGCAGTCAGCGGTCATCCGCGCAACGAGCACGCTGCTTCGCCCGGATCTGCCCAACGACGAGACTACGGCCACGGGTTCGCCAGGAATCAGCCGCGCAGCCATGCCAGCCTGACAAAGGCTAATTTTCCTAAACAGCTTCCTAATAATCGGGAGCGTTTGCCATCTGGCAATGCCCTATATCAGCCGGGCTCGCGCAGATCTGTTGTTGCTGCAAAAGAGAGATTAACGCCGCACGAAACGATCAAGCACGGCTTGTCTGTTCGGCCGCCGACTGTCGTCCGGGCCACCGGCCCATCGCTCGGCAATGTGCCCCACCACGGCCCTAACCCGGCAGTCATCGGTGGATTCGCAAACTCGAAGACCGGAAACATCGGTGCGATCGACGGAACCCGTATGGCCCGCAAGCCTTAAGGAATTCGATTCGTATGATTATCACTCGCAGACCGCGCCTTGCCCGCTTCTTCGCGATTTCTGTATTACTGCTTACCACCGGTTGCGCGGTCGGGCCTAAGTTCAGGAAACCTGCTCCTCCGCAAGTCGACGGCTATACAGCCACTCCGCTTTCGACCACCAGTAGCACGAGCAACGTCTCTGGTGGAGAAGCGCAACACTTCATCGAAGGGCGCGACATTCCGGAAGAATGGTGGACATTGTTTCACTCGAAGCCGCTTAACGATCTAATCGAGCGCTCGCTCAAGGCCAATCCCAACCTCAAGGCGGCACAAGCAGCATTGTTGGTTGCTAGAGAGAATATGCTGGCTCAGCGGGGTGCGTACTATCCCAGCGTTACAGGAAGTTTTTCGGCAACCCGGCAGAAGACATCGAGTGCAATTTCACCCACACCCAACTCCGGAGCGTTGAATTTCAGTCTTTACACGCCGCAGGTCAGCATTTCGTACGTGCCAGATGTTTTTGGCCTGAACCGGCGAACCGTGGAGTCATTGAGGGCGCAGGAACAGCAGGCGCGTTTTGCTCTGGCGGCAACGCACATCACGCTCAGCGCGAACGTAGCCGCCGCAGCCTTTCAAGAGGCGTCCTTGCGGGCGCAGATCGATGCTACACATGAACTCATCACCATCAATACAAATATGCTGCAGATTCTGCGCAACCAGTACGCGAAAGGATATGTGAGCATGCTTGACGTGGCCGCACAGGAATCGCAGCTCGCACAAGTCAGCGCCACGTTGCCGCCGTTGATTAAGCAGTTGGCTCAACAACGTGACCTGCTGGCTGCATTGTCGGGCGGGTTTCCCAGCCAGGACCTGCCTGAAAAGTTTGAGCTTTCAAGCCTGCAACTGCCGCAGGAACTGCCGGTGAGTCTTCCTTCGCAACTTGTGGAGCAACGCCCGGATGTGCGTCAGGCCGAGGAGAACCTGCATTCAGCCAGCGCCCAGATTGGAGTTGCGGTGGCGAACCGACTCCCGAGCTTTGCGCTGACCGCGGATGCCGGCAGCATGGCGCTGGTTTTCAGCCGAATGTTCTCGGGAGGCACAGGCTTTTGGGATGTAGGAGCAAGTGTGGCACAGCCCATCTTTGAAGGCGGCACCCTCCTGCACAGAGAGCGCGCCGCGAGAGCCGCTTATACACAGGCGAGCGAACAGTATCGCGGTACCGTGCTAGCCGCTTTTCAGAATGTCGCTGACAGCTTGAATGCGCTCCAATAGGACGCCGACGCTCTGCAGGCCGCAGCTACCGCCAAAGATGCCGCCGCCGTGACCCTCGACTTGGCCCGGAAACAGTTTCAAACCGGGTATGCCAATTACCTAGCACTCTTAAACGCGGAACAAACGTATCAGCAAGCCACGATTAATCTCGTGCAGGCCCAGGCCAATCGTCATGCCGACACAGCAGCATTGTTTCAGGCTCTTGGCGGCGGATGGTGGAACCGCACCGATATTCCTAAGAACTAAATATGAAGGTGAGTGACTGCCACTTCTGGACAGTGGGCGGCCATTTGACCGTCTTGCGCATGTCCCGTACAGGTGAATTACAGGTGAATCCGGCAAAGGGCCAGATGTCCGCATCGGGGAAACCCAGGGTGTAGCCGGCCAGCCCGGTGAGGAACGCGTCTGTAGGTGACGCGAACGCGGTTTCTGGGGACCCCGTAATGTCCAAGAACTCGAATGTCACGCAGATGTTCGAATTCGGGCGAAGGAACGGGCATACGGTGATTATGATTCCTCGTGCCGCAGCCGATCCGAACCAAGATCAAAGATCATCGAATGGAAGCTACATTCAAACCAGCCGCGAAATGTATGCAGGTCACGCTGCTTCGGCCAAGTGGAGGGGACGCGGTACCAACCATTGAGCTGTTCCTCGAAGATATTGCTGATGTCACCACCCAGGACCTCGAGAGCCTCGTCTTTGCTCTCACATTCCGGCAGCAAATAGATTGCTGGCTCCTGTCTCAAGTCTGTCAGGGTCAGATGGGCACTAGTCGGGTCCACCTGATGCAGCCAGTCCAGGAACGGCTGCGCGGGCATGATGATGATCGCTGATCGATTAATGAGTTTCATAGTGTCCGGGTTTCTACGCGGCCCGATGGTAGTAGTTCAACATCCCGCCCAAGCGCTGGCGCCGCTGGATCGGTCCACCGTGCACGGACGGACAGGCCTCGGGAGTGATAAGCCGGTTGCCGAGCCCCTGATGATTACGTTCCAGGTGATAGTGCGCTACGAACTCCCGAGTCACCTTTCGCAGCGAGCCCTCCCCAAACAGAATCATCCGCTCCAGGCAGGACTCCTTGATGGTTCGCACAAAACGTTCCGCGTAGGCGTTTAAGTTCGGCGACCGCGGCGGCAATTTCACCGAATGAATC
>Ga0187891_1003498_pt1 | contig 10900 bp, 9 predicted proteins | sample June2016WEW_21_4_FD_132990 | JGI IMG/M metagenome (GOLD analysis project Ga0187891, IMG submission 132990) | Peatland microbial communities from SPRUCE experiment site at the Marcell Experimental Forest, Minnesota, USA - June2016WEW_21_40 | ecosystem: Environmental > Terrestrial > Soil > Wetlands...
AGTAGAAAAGCCTGCGGCCGCGCAATCCCGCAGAACACCACTGGCCGCGGCGGGATGTCCTGAGGAACAATTCCGCGCCGCACCCGCCACACCGTCTTGTCCTCAACCGGAAACGATTCCGCCGAAGCACCGCTCGTCAGCACCAGAGCATCGGCTCGTCGCAGCGAACGCAGAGGCTCCCGCAGCCGTCCGGAAGGAAGCAAATGATCCCGCGCATCATCCGGCATCACCAGCACGATATCGTAATCGCGTGCCAAGCTTCGATGTTGAAATCCATCGTCCAGCACGTGCATCCGCACACCGAATCGAGCCTCCGCAAAACAACCAGCCTCATAACGATCTTCGCCCACCACTACTGGCACTTGCAATCGTCTCGCAATCAGCAGCGGTTCATCACCGAAATCCCGCGGCAGCCCGCCGGGATCAACCAACAGCACTCCACGCGTCCTGCGTCCGTAGCCACGTGATAACACATCGAAACCGATTCCGCGTGCCTTCAGCAACTGACCCAACAAAATCACGAACGGAGTTTTTCCCGATCCTCCGGTTGAAATATTTCCTACACTAATAACGGCCCCGGATAGTGACCGCGAGCGCAACCAGCTCCTGTCATAAAAAGTATTGCGCGCGCCGACGATCGCGCCGTAAATGCCCGCCAGAGGATCGAGGTTCATGGCCGTGCCAGCATCCTCTGCAGTTCGTCGGCCGTCCTCGCCGTTGCTCCGATCTGCGAGCGCATGGTTTCGGCGGCGCGCTGTCCCAACGCTCTTCGTTCCGCATCATTGGCCAGCAACTCCAGGAGCACCAGCGGCAATTCCGCCGGACCAACAATCCGGACCGCCTCCCGGCTTTGGAACAGGTTGACAATGTTGCGGAAGTTTTCGGTGTGATTGCCCACCAGGGTGGCCACGCCGTGCTGCGCCGGTTCAATAATGTTGTGCCCGCCTCGTGGGACGAGGCTTCCGCCCACAAACGCAATATCGGCGAGCGCATAAAGCGCCGCCAACTCTCCGATTGTATCCAACAGCAAAACCGCGCCTGTCAAAGGTTCGCCATTCCAAAGCGATCGCCTGCAAACCCGAATCGACATCTGTTCGAGCAGCCCCGCTACAACAAGGAAGCGCTCCGGGTGCCTGGGCGCCAGAATCATCACCGCCCCAGGATATTGGACCAGCACGTTCTCAAATGCCTTGAGAAGCAGCGACTCTTCTCCATCCACAGTGCTGCCACACACCAGCACTGGCCCGCCGCCGCTCGCGGTGATCGACTTCCGCAAGCTTTCGACGATCGCAGGAGCTGCGGGCAAGGGAATATCGAACTTCAAATTTCCGGTAACACGCACCCGTTCCGCCCTCGCGCCAATATCCTGTAGCCGCGTCGCATCCTCGGATGTCTGCGCCAGGAACAGCTCCACGTTCCCCAGCACTTTTCGCAGCAACCCCCGGAATCGCCGATACCTCGGCCACGAGCGGTCCGAGATGCGCGCGTTCACCACCGCGATCCGCGCACCCAGCGCACGTGCAAGCCGCATGAAGTTTGGCCAGAATTCGGTCTCCGCAATCACCACTAATTCCGGACGCAGCGCCCGCAAATAGGGACGAACTGCAAATGCGAAGTCCATCGGAAAATAAAACACATTCGCCTCGGCAAAGCGTTTGCGGGCGAGCGCCTGACCTGTGTCGGTAGTCGTTGAAATGAAGATCCGATGCCGCGGGCAACGGCGCCGAAGTTCTTCCACTAAACCGGCAACCGCCAGCACCTCGCCCACAGAGACGGCATGCACCCAAATCACCGGCTCGTGTAGTCCCGGCAACTGAAGCCGCGAAGGCAGCCGCCCCAGCCTCTCCGCGAAGCCCTTGCGGTATTTGCCATGTCGCGCCATCTGGAACAGCCAGTAGGGCAGGCTCACCAACATTCCCCCTGCCAACGCCAAGCTGTAGAAAAAGCTGTAAAGAGAAGTGATCAAGTCCAGCCATTCTATAGCGTGTTTCACAGATTGAAAGGGCATGGCCTCCAACCGTGCCGCAAACCGGTTCTATAATCAAAAGCATGTCCCCTTCTCGCAGGCTAGATTTCCCCGGGGTATTGGTCTTACTGTTTGTCGTCGCAGCGTTCGGCATCTCGCTCGCCGCCAAAGACTTCGTCAAGCCCGCAGCTCAGCCCGCGAAAACTTATCCCGCCCACGACGATCACGCGGACGTGAAAGTCGCCATCGCAGCCGACCCCTACGACGCTCCCGACAAGGCAAGAATATTCTCCGTGAACTTTCATGAACACGGATTCCTTCCGATCTTTTTCATCGTCACCAACGACGGCGACCAGCCCATCTCCATCGCCAACATGCAGGTGACTCTGACCACGGCCAACCGCGCTAAGCTCACGCCCATTACCCCCGAAGATATCTTCCGCCGCCTGTCGAATCCCCACGCCAACATGCACCCCATCCCCGTTCCCATCCCGCAGAAAAAAGTGAAGGGCATGCTCAGCCAGAAAGAACGGGACGAGATCGAAACTTCGCAATTCGCGGCTAAAGCTGTCGAGCCCCATACCACGCAATCAGGATTTTTCTTCTTCGACGTCGAAGACGTCACCGCGCCCTTCGAAGGCGCACGCCTCTACGTCACCGGCGTCAACGACGCTAAAGGCACCGAGCTAATGTATTTTGAACTTCCGCTGGAGGCATATCTAAGCGCGCCGCATAACAAAAACTAGAATCGGCGTCCCTGCGACCACGGCGGAGCGTGGCCGTATAATCACCAGATATATGTCTAGCTTCGCGGATACCTCGGTCGCCACTCACGCCACCTACGAGCCAGTCATTGGCCTCGAAGTACATGTTCAACTTCTGACGGCGACGAAGATTTTCTGTTCTTGCTCCACTCGCTTCGGTGCTCCGCCGAATACGAACGTTTGTCCGGTCTGCCTGGGTATGCCCGGAGCCTTGCCGGTGCTGAACCGGAAGGCAGTCGAATTCGCCACGTTGGGGGCGATGGCTCTGAATTGCCGCATCAACGAAACTTCGATCTTCGCCCGCAAGAACTACTTCTATCCCGACCTGCCCAAGGGCTACCAGATTTCGCAATACGACAAGCCGCTGGCTGAGCATGGATTCATCGAGGTCCACGCTAGTGACGGCAAAAGGAAAATAGGCATCACCCGCGTGCACCTCGAAGAAGATGCCGGCAAGAGCCTGCACGAAGGCTTTCCCGACGCCTCCGAAAAAACTGCCATTGACCTCAACCGCACCGGCGTGCCCCTGATCGAAATCGTCAGCGAGCCCGACATCGCGACGCCCGACGAAGCTTACGAATATCTGACGCGCCTTAAAGAAATCATCCTCTACACTCGCGTCAGCGACTGCAACATGGAGGAAGGTTCGCTGCGTTGCGACGCCAACGTCAGCGTGCGTCCGCGCGGACAAAGAGAATTAGGCACGAAGACTGAAATCAAGAACGTGAACTCGTTTCGCTTTATCCGTGAGGCGCTGATCTACGAGATCTCCCGCCAGGTGGAAGTGGTCGAGTCCGGCGGCAAGATCACGCAGGAGACTCGCCTCTACAACTCGCACGAAGGCAAGACCTACAGCATGCGCTCCAAAGAACAAGCGCACGACTACCGTTATTTTCCCGAGCCTGATCTGTTGCCGCTCCTAGTCGACGAGAAGTGGCAGGCCGAGATCACCAAGACCTTGCCCGAGCTGCCCGAAGCGCTCCGCGCGCGGCTGGTGAAGGAATATGGCATCACCGAATACGACGCGCAGGTTCTAACGGTTTCGAAATCGCTTGCCGATCAGTTTGAGTCTGCGGCGAAGGCCGCGAAGAATCCCAAGCGAGTTGCGAACCTGGTGCAGGGCGAACTGATGGGTCGTCTCAAGACAAAAGGATTGGAGATCGAGCAGTCTCCGATATCGATGAAAGGGGTGGCGACCTCTGCCGATCAGGTCGAGAGCGGCGCTATCTCTGGCAAGATGCTCAAGGACCTTTACGACCTCTGCTTCGAACGCAACAAAGATTTCCCAGAGATCTACGACGAAGAAGGCCGCCCCCAGCAGTCGTCGGACACAACGGCGCTGGAAAAGATCATCGACGAAATTGTTGCCGCGAATCCCAAGCAGCTCGAACAATACCGCGCTGGCAAGAAGACCATGATCGGATTCTTCGTCGGCCAGGTGATGAAAGCTTCCAAAGGCCAAGCCAATCCGCCGCTGGTGAATGAGCTGCTTACCAAGAAGCTGGACTGATCAGCCTTTGTCCGGCATCGGCAACGTCACCGAAGTACCATCGCTCTTTGTGACTTCCGCAATCTGAGTGCTTGTTCCTCTCGTCAGTACCATAATGCTGGGCCTATCTCCTCGGGCTGACCGCTCTAGAGTTTTCATGAAAATCAAGCTGGACCGCATCATCAGCATTGCTACGCTAGTGGCCTCTCTGGGAGCCATCTTTCTGGTGTTGAAAAAGCCAGCTCCAGTGGCTCAGCCGCAGAGTCCGGCGGCAATCGCCGCCAATGCCCAGTCGTTTGGGCAGAAGATGGAGCAGTTCGAACAGGCCACGCAGCAAGCAGCGCCCGCTTCCGGCGGAAATTATCAAGCGGCGACATCACAGAGTCAGCAGACGGTTTCTTCCAGTCCTCAACCGAAAGCGGAGGTTCACCTCAACTCTGACGAAGTCGGTGCTGCGCTAGCCCAGGCTGTCGGAACCGCCGGAGGTGCAGGAACTGGACAGCTCTCCCCCGATTCCAATCTCGGCAGTGGCGAGCCCACCATTAAAGATCAGCAAGTGAGCTTCGAAGGCGATACTGTGCACGGCCAATTTCTGACAGAGATCGCCGGCAAAGATGTCTGGGTAACCGTATCCGGCCATCTTTCCTCGAAAGATGGATATGCGACGTTCGAACCAACGGAATTTAAAGTGGGTGATCTCAACGTGCCGGTTTCGCTGGTGAATCCCGCGTTCCAGAAAAAGCTCGCCGAGCAGCGCGATCGCATAAAACTTCCCGAGAACGTGGGCGACCTAAAAGTGCAGAACGGACAACTAGTGATGCAGCAGAAATAGCCAGCCCACGAAATTGCGTGGCTGGTTTAACCGGCCACGTGCGCCGGCAGCGCATTCCCCGCAGCCACCTTTGCATACCACCGTCCCGATTGCTTGACCGTCCGCTGCTGGGTCTTGAAGTCCACGTAGGCCAAGCCGAAGCGCTGGCTGAAGCCTTCTGCCCACTCAAGGTTATCCAGCAGACTCCACGCATGATAGCCGCGAACGTCCGCACCATCGGCCATGGCACGCGCGAGAGCTTGCAGATACTGCCGGTGATATTCAATACGGCGCGTGTCGAGAATCGCGCCATCGGCGTCGGGACCGTCGTTATAGGCACACCCACTCTCGCTTATCTCTATGACTGGCCGGCTGAAATCGCGCGTGATCCGCATGACCATGTCATATAGCGCCTGAGGCCAAATCTCCCATCCCATGCTGGTTTTCGGACCTTGCTCGCCGCCCATCATCTTCACCGGGAACAACCACTGCTGCGCATGTGAGAATCGCTCCATCGCGCTGGGCGCGGATGCGATGGTACGGTAGTAAAGATTGATGCCAATGAAATCCAACGGCGCTTTCATCATGTCCAGATCGCTCGACCTGATGCCCATGGCAGTGTCCGGCAGAAACGCTAGCGCCTCGGGATAGCGCCCGTTGAGCGCGGGTTCCAAGAACCACACGTTTGTGATTGCGTGAGCGCGCTCCGCCGCCAGTCTGTCTTCCTCGGAGTTCGTCGCCGGCTCGCAAGGTGACATGCTGAATGCGGTTCCCACTCGCGCGGACGGACGGGCGGCCTTCAACGCGTTGAAGCCCGCGCCCTGAGCCATGTTCACCGTGTGCGACGCGCGCAGAAAGGCGAAGAGGCTTTGGCGCCCCGGAGCGTGCGTGCCTTCGAGATAACCCCTGTAGGTGAAGGCCAAGGGTTCGTTGAACAACATCCAATCGGAAACGCGATTACCCAACGCCCGCGCCACAACAGCCGCATAGTCGGCAAAGCGGGACGCCGTATCGCGATTGGGCCAGCCGCCAGCTTCTTCCAAAGCCTGGGGCAAGTCCCAGTGATAGAGTGTGATGAACGGCCGGATTCGCGCTTCCAGTAAGGCATCGACCAGGCGGCTGTAATAGTCGACGCCTTTGGAATTGGCAGGCCCGGAACCGCTAGGTTGAATGCGCGGCCAAGAAATCGAAAAGCGGTAGCTGTTCAAATTCATCGCCCGCATGAGAGCGACGTCTTCGCGCCAGCAATGATAGGAATCACAAGCTAGGTCTCCAGTGTCGCCGTTCTTGATTTTGCCTGGTGTGTGCGCGAATCGATCCCAGATCGACTCACCCTTGCCATCTTGTTTCCACGCGCCTTCGATCTGATAAGCCGCGGTGGCTGTGCCCCAGAAAAAATTCTTAGGAAAGCGGATTTCAGAGGAAGTGTCGAACTGTATATTGCTGGGACTGGAAAGCGCCGCGGGGCTCGCGGTGCGCGCTGCATTCGACACAGTGCAGCCCGATGACAGACCCGCAGGCAACGCGGCTGCAATGCCGGCAGCGAAGGTCGAGTGCGCAAATTCACGGCGTGTCAGACGCAAAGTGGAACGAGGCTCCTCATGAAATAATACGGCTGCGACTTGTCAATTATGCTTGATCAACTTCCCGGTCTTCTGCCCCGTGAGTGAGTTGTACAAAGTCTCCAGGAACATATCTTCGGTGACAAAGTCTCCGGAATATTTCTTCCACGGATCGAGCAGCTTTGCCTGCTTCATTTGATCCAGGGTCTTGCCATCTTTCAACGCTTGCGCGACCGCGTCGCGCGTGTTTTTCAGCATGATGACATAGGCGCGCATGTCATCGAGATCCGATACCGGCCCGTGACCGGGAATGATCTTCACATCCGCCGGCACTTGCGCGATCACCTTCTCCACACCGTATATCATGCCATTGATGCTGCCTCCGGCCTCCACGTCGATAAAGGGAAAGCCGTACGTGACGAAGTCGTCTCCCATGTGTACGACGTTCGAGTGCGGGAAGAAGATGATCGAGTCGCCATCTGTGTGTCCGGCAGGGAAATAGAGAGCGCGGATATCTTCGCCGTTCAGGTGCACGGTGACGTCGTGATCGAAGGTGATAATGGGCAACGCCTCGTGAGGCGCGGGCTTCATATCCATGTGTATTGAGCCGCCGTTGCCGCCGCCTCCGCCGCTCTCCAGACGTTTGCGAACGTTGTCTTGCGCAATGATGGGAGCTTGCTTCTGGAAGTAGGCATTCCCGCCAGTGTGATCCGGGTGATAGTGCGTATTGATGATGAAACGCACAGGCTTGTCGGTGATACCTTTCAGCGCAGCCTGAATCTTATCGGCCAAAGGGGCGTATTGATCGTCAACGATGACGATGCCGTCGTCGCCGACCGATGCACCAATATTTCCGCCAGCACCCATCAGAATGTAGACATTCCCCGCTACTTTCGAGACCTTCATCTGCACCTTGCTAAAATCTTCATCCTGGGCAGCGGACCAAGCGGCGGCAAATACACAGGCGGCAAAAAGAATTCCGAATTTGCGCATGATCGTCCTCGTTTTCATTTTGACCACGGGCAGATATTCTACCGTAATGAGCACGGTAGGTTGAGTCGAAGACTCAACGCCAGTCGCACAGCAGTTTCTCCAGGATGTGGGTGGCGGCGTTCAGCTGGGCCAGTTCGCTGCTGCCGAGGGTTCCAAGATGGTCCGCGCGATACTCCAACGAACGATTGAGCGGCGCTTGACCATTGACCATCAACGAAACGGGTTTGCGCTCCAGCCGTGCGCGGCGCTGACCCTGCTATCATCGATGGCGGAGTGGTAGTGAGCGATATGGAAGACGAAGATATCGAAGAAGAGATTCCTTATATTTCCGGATCAGGAGAAGGACTTATGGAAGAAGGACCGACTTTGCACGCGAGCGCGCGCCGCGATGAGGATATTGCGCTCGATCTGATGAAGTTTATTGCAATGACTACGGGGTACGGGCGTACGACCTCATCTGGCGTAGGGTTTCAGGGTACAGGTTCGGCGTCGAAGCCAGAGGAGTACGCCACGCATCTGCTTGAGTTGTACGGCAAGTGCCGGGCAGCGGTGGGGGGAAAGAAGTAGTGAGCAGCGAGTACCGAGCTCGCAAGGGTCCCTGCACGTTCGAGCTGCCGCCCCAATCAGGCGCGGTGATTCGCAGAATCCTAAAGCTTATTAGCGTCTCACCGGACACACCAAGATAGGCAAGAAAAGACCGCGGCACGGGGCCGCGGTCTGCGTGTCAGGCCGACTCCAGTATTCTACCGGCGCCCCTTCTTAGTTTTCTTCTTCGCTGCTTTCTTTGCTGGTTTCCTGGCCGCCTTCTTCGCGGCTTTCTTCTTCGCAGGTTTCTTTGCGGCCTTCTTTTTGGCTGGTTTTGGGGGCGCTTTTTTCTTGGCCGGCGCCTTCTTGGCCGGTGCCTTCTTCTTAGCGGCTGGCTTTTTCGGACCGCCGCCGCTGGGTGCAGCGGGTTTGGGCGCGGGTGGTGGCGGAGGAGCGGGCGTGGCCGGCTCGCTCGTTTCTGCTTCGGGCACGCCGGCTTCTTCTTCCTCCTCCTCTTCCTCTTCAAAATCCTCTTCGAGCGACTCGCTATAGGCGCCGCTGTCGCCGAATTCTTCTTCTTCGTCACGTCCGTAAAGTGTGGGGTCGTAGAACGTCATTGCTCCTCCTGATCTTGTTTTGGCCTCCTGGCGCAAGAACAGCCGCGCAAGGCTGCCGGGCACGGGAAATTAAAAGACCACCAGAAACTGTGTGCTGGAACGGCGCGCGATTATAGCACGACGTTTGGTGCAGATTGCAAGGACCGCGATCACGTCCAGCCCGCTTAATCCTGTTATCACACGGAGCGGCGGAATGGAAGCAGATTCGATAGCGGCGCGCAAAGAACTTGGCCCGAGGGCTGGGAACTGACTTCAGATCTGCGGCGTGTATTGGGAGCAAGTCCTAGGGCCTGTCAGAAGGCGGGCGCCACTTGGCCGGTTTTCAAGCTCCGGTGCTGGGAGCGGACCGTTTTGCATCGGCCGTTTGCTTCTATTGGCTTTGCTGCACGACCAGGATCATGCCGGGCCGCAGAGTGGCGACGTTTTGGTTGTTGCGTTTTAGAGCAGCGACGGTGGTTTTGTATGTGGTTGCAATCGAATAGAAGGTTTCACCCGACTTCACTTTGTGATGGAGCACGCTGGCCTGCTCCGAGACATCTTCATCCGAAGGTTTCGCCGATTTGGCAGCGGGAACTTTATCGCTGGCCGTTTGTGCGCCCTTCCGGGAATGACTGGCTGGCTTCCTGGAGGCGGTCGAACTCGGTTCGCCGGTTGGCGTAACCGGTAGGTGCAGGGCCAGTACAGTTCGTCCGTGGAGGCTGTCGCCGCGCAGTCCGTTCCAACGGCGGATCATCTGGACGGAAACTCCGAAGTTCTCAGCGACGGTCTGAACCGTGTCGCCCTTGCGGACTTTGTATCGCGTAATCCTGTGGGCGTAGGAGGCAGTATCGCTGACTGAGTGTTTGCTGGGGGCGACGGGGACAATTAGCTTGGCGTCGGTCTGGAGTTCCGTGCCGTCGAGGTGGTTGGCTTCAGCGATGGACTTGGCCGTGGTTCGGTAGGCGCGCGCCAGAGAAGCGAGGGTGTCGCCGGAATGAACTCTCGGGTAGCGCCACCAGAGTCGCATACCGGCAGGGATGTCGGCGATGGCGGTCTGGTATTGCTGCTTCGTCCCGGCGGGCAGATGAAGTTCAAACGTGCCTTCCTTTGGGGTGCTCAGCCGCAGAAGGCTGGGATTCATCTGTTGCAGTTGCGCAGGAGTCGCATCTACACAGTCGGCCACGAGGCGCAAATCCACGGGATAGTTAACGGTAACAGGGTCAAAAGCAACCGGTTCGTCCATCGATACATCATCAAAACCGTAATGCGACAAATTCTTGGTCATGATGGTCACGGCCAAGATGATGGGAACGTAGTTGCGGGTTTCCTTTGGTAGAACGTTGCGGCGGTAAAGCTCCCAGAAGTCAGCGTAGCCGGTGCGCCGGACTGCAGCCTGCACCGTCCCTGGGCCGGAGTTATAGGCCGCCATGGCGAGATACCAGTCGCCGAACTGGCCATAAAGATCTCTCAGGTGGCGCGCTGCGGCGCGGGTGGATTTTTCGGGGTCCTGACGATCGTCGACCCACATGCTACGCTGCAGGCCATAACCGTGGGCGCGGCTGCCCATGAATTGCCAGATGCCGCGTGCGCCGGCGCGAGAAACCGCCGTGGGCTGGAATCCGGATTCGGCCTGCGCCAGATAGATCAGATCCTGCGGAACCCCCTCTTGCTTCAGGATCCGAACCATCATGTCGTGGTATCGGCCGGAGCGGGCGAAGGCGCGCTCGAAAGTCCCACGTCCACGGTTGGAGAAATAGCTGATGTACCCGGCGACCTGGTCCGTCATCATGAGCGGCAGATCGGAGTGGGTTGACTTGATCTCGGCCTGAGCCTTTGCCCTCACTCCAGGTTCGGCGGCCGGCGTAATTCCGTTGGTTTCATCGATCGGCGCGGGTTCTGACTTCTGGGCTTCGGAGTCTGAGGCTAAGTCACCCAGATCAAGATGGTTGACTCCATCCACGATACGTTCGAATTCTTTTTCGAGCCGATCATCGGACCGAATATCCAGCTTGCTTTCCAGCAGTGCGTTAAAGGCGTCGTCGAAATTCTGTTTAGCAGCATCCGCGTGCCCTGCCTGGTAGTTTGCCAATCCTGTTTGATATTCCTTTTCGACGCGAGAGAGCAGATCGTCGACCTGATCAGGAGCGGGCTTCAGGGCCGGGGATTGAAGTTTGACCTGCGCCGCTTGGGTTGG